>Ga0256828_1000786_pt1 | contig 20548 bp, 19 predicted proteins | sample CV88metaG_FD_185993 | JGI IMG/M metagenome (GOLD analysis project Ga0256828, IMG submission 185993) | Hydrothermal vent microbial communities from East Pacific Rise, Pacific Ocean - CV88 | ecosystem: Environmental > Aquatic > Marine > Hydrothermal vents | place: Pacific Ocean: East Pacific Rise...
TCTCATACTCCCCCAACTCCTCAGCTTCCATCTCTTTGCCGGAACGGAACTTCTTATGGTACTTCTCTAAAGCATTTCTCAGTTTTTCATCCAGCCACTGCTCTTTAAAACTGCTATCCATTGCCAGATTGACAACACCTCGTTTGGCATGGGAGCGGTTGGCTACCTGAACAGTGTGCCAAATGGCACGTCCAAGTAGGATATAAGGGAAATTCCTGTTCTCCATAGGACCCATCTGCAAATAACGCTTACCTAAAGTCTGACCCAATACCTTCACTTCAGAAAGTTCATCAAATCCAAAGTAGGCACCTACAGTTCCTACCACAGCACCTGCCACTGCTCCCAAAAGCAGAGTGTGCCCTGCAAAAAGAAGATCTACCCCTGCTCCGGTAATAGCGCCACTGGTTGCTGCTGTAACAAGCAGTTCTTTACGTGTAAGTCCGAAGATGGATGCCGACTCCTCTGAAAAAAGATCCACACCCTTAAAAGGAAGCATAGGTACCTGCTTTTGTAGATGATCATGATTCCAGATGGATTCAATATTTTTTTGGGTTCCCTCTTCCAGTACCCTCAATCGGTTCTTATAGTTCTCTTCTATCTGCTGTTTCTCTTCCTGGCTGGCTTCTTCTGTAGCCAAAGGAAGCTTTTCAACCATTGCTACAGAGATATAGACCAGTTTGGCTATATTCTCACTGCTCTTTTGAAGCATACGCTCCTGATAGTTCTCAAAGAGTTTGATGGAGGATTTCACCGGAGCTATCCACTCCTCTTTAAGCTGTGCCATACTCTCAAGTATGGAGATATGCTGTTCAAGTGTTGCCTGCATAGGATTATAGGTTCTGACCATTTTAAAGTAATGCCCCAATGCTCTTTTCCATTCTTGTGAGTAGTCTGTCTCATCGATATGGTTGATGAGTGCCATAGAAGGCTGTCCTGTCCAACGCAGGATCTCCATCTCAGCCTCATACTCTTCTCCATACGGTTTGGAGCCATCTACCACATAGATGATACCTGCACCTTCCATGATGGGTTCTAACAGTTCTATTTCATCATTAAACTTCGGATCATCTCTATACACATTGATGAACTGCTGTACTACCTCATGTCGTTTGGCTGCACTGACGTCATGCTGCTCCAACCAAGCCAAAACTTGTCTGGCTCGCTGAAAACCCGGTGTATCAAAAAGCTCATAAAGTATTTTTCCGTCTACACTCAACGGAAAGCTTCTCTTTTTAGTGGTTGTTCCCGGTGTATCTGATATCTGTACCGTATCATCCATCGCCAAAGAAGCTACAATGGAGCTTTTGCCTTTGTTAGGATGTCCTACTACTGCAAATTTCGGATGCGTAGTTACTGTCATGCTACGAGTCGGCATTGAATCCCACCTGAGAAAATACTTTAGCATCAGATCGTTTTAACCATACATTTTCATAGGCTGCCGATGAGAGTTTCCTTGCCCAGACATCCACTTCTTTAGACTCTGTAACATAGTGTTCCTGCGCTGTACCTACGGGACAGACAATCACTTTGTCTACCTGCTTGCCGAGTTGTTCGAGAAAATCCATAAAATCCATGGTTGGAGGCTCCCAGGCTTTCACAAAAAGCAACACTTCACCATGACTTAAATGAATGATCTCATTGTCCTCTTCAAGCGTATTTGATCCTCCTACTTCATACTGTTTAGGTGAAATGATTTTCATACTGTCGCATATCACTCTCAACTGCTCTTTTGGGATCGCCCATCCCTGTACCATATCATAAGAAGCATCTAAACCATCAACCATATTTTTATAAGGACTGTTGCTCTGATCAAACATCACTTCATCTTCTTTCGCATGGGTAGAGATAATAGGTTCATTCATATCATTCAAGAGTTTTTGGGCTCCCTCTACCGACAAAAATGACCGTCTAAGTGCTCTTTTAAATCCAAAAACTGATAGCAGATAGACCAAAAAACGTAAGATGATCGCATAAAACAGTGTGGCAAATGCTAAAAACTTCCACCATTCACCCAGTTTTGAAGCATTGCCTATCATCTCCTCACTGAGATTCTCTCCCAATCTGAAGTACTGGCTCTGCTCTATGAGCCCTACAGATGGTACAGCCCAGGGGAACCACTCTCTCCAGGGAAAAGCCAAGGTATTTAGAAAATCATGAAACTCACGGGGTGTGACATGAAGTGTGGTACTCCATGCAAAAGCAATATCTTTTGTAGCCACCATACCCAAAAGGGCAAAAAGTAATCCCAAAGAGAAAGCCAAAGCAATAACTTGAGAACGTTTAATAATGATCCAGTTTGCAAGTAGAGGGTTGATCCTGAGATCTTTTAAATTCTCTTGTGTTTTATGCGGCAGAAGATGCAGTATCTTCTCCATCCAAAAAGCAGGAGAGATATGAACCATCAGACTTTGAGCACTCTTGGCACGGATCATCGAAAAAAGTGTCAATGTCATAGTAAAAAGAGGGAAAAAGACCACCATGGCGATAAAGTAGATCACATTGACCGGTTCATGTCCGTTATAACTCAGCAATCCTATACCCGACAGCACACCCAATATAAAAGCAATCATAACAATGGTGAGTGTTACTCCGTAAAGATACGAAGAGAATGTTTCACTCAGCAGAGGTTTTTTCAATTTTATCCTATGCTCATCCAACCATGTCAAAAGCTGTGCTGCCGGTCTGTTTTTTACCAGCACATGCGACAGACCAAAGGCTCGCCTCTCTTCTCTTGTGGAATGGTCATTTTCCAATAACTGATAAAAGTCTAAATAGGATCTCAAATTCATTATTTGTGCCGTTTACTCATTTTCGGGACACCCGTAAATAATACATCGTAAATGCTCTTTATACTCTTCATCATCATAACTTTCTACCCGTGCAACACCCTCTTCAATGGCCGCTTTTGCAACTGCCGATGCCACCCATATCAAAGCTTCTTTATTGAATGGCAAAGGGATAATATGCTCCTTCCCGTACGCTATACTATCGTTATGATAGGCAGCTTTTACATAATAAGGTACAGGCTCTTTTGCCAAAGCAGCCAATGCTTTTGCCGCTGCCATTTTCATACCTTCAGTGATCTTCTTTGCGTGTACATCCAGTGCCCCTCTGAAGATAAAAGGAAATCCGAGTACATTGTTTGTCTGGTTAGGATAATCCGAACGACCTGTTGCGATGATGGCATCATCTCTTACTTCCTTGATCTCCTCAGGGAGTATCTCCGGTGTAGGGTTTGCCAAGGCAAAAATAACCGGATTTGGTGCCATTTTAGCCACCATCTCTTTAGTCAATGCTCCTGCAACACTAAGCCCAAGGAACATATCTGCTCCCTCTATAGCTTCATAGAGTCTTGTTGCCGATGTCTCTATTGCAAAAGGCATTTTATATTTGTTAAGATCCGTTCTGTTGGTGTTGATCACCCCTTTGGAATCGCACATGATGATGTGTCTTACACCCAGATCCTGATACATCTTCGCACAGGAGATACCCGCTGCACCGGCACCGTTAATGACTATTTTGACTTCATCTACTTTTTTTCCTGTAAGCTCCAGTACATTCATCAGCCCTGCTGTAGTAATGATGGCTGTACCATGCTGATCATCATGAAATACAGGGATATCCAGTTCCTCTTTAAGTATACGTTCTATTTCGAAACATTTGGGTGCTTTTATATCTTCGAGGTTGATCCCCCCGAATGTAGGTGCAATAGCTTTACATGTTGCTACGATCTCCTCTACGGAATGTACATCCAGTTCTATGTCAAAGGCATCCACATTGGCAAACTTCTTAAAGAGTACCGATTTTCCTTCCATCACAGGCTTAGATGCCAAAGGACCGATGTCCCCAAGGCCAAGTACAGCTGTACCGTCTGAGATGACAGCTACAAGGTTGGCACGGTTGGTGTATTCAAAAGAGAGATTCTCATCTTTGGCTATTTCAAGACAGGGAATGGCTACCCCTGGAGTATACGCCATTGAGAGTTCATGCTGGGAGTCACAGGGCTTGGTCAGATCAATACCGATCTTCCCCTGTTTATGATAGTCTAAAATTTTTTCTTTGGTGATTTCTGACATGTTTTCCCTTTGTCGTACAGATATAAAATATTATACTGCAACTATATTAAGGGAAACTCTATATTTTATGCAAAATACTCTTCAATGATCCAAGGGAACAACTTCATTGTTTTTCTGGCTTTATCAATCTTGGGTTGGAAGATCTCAGTAGAAGCCGGGAAGCTTTGCATCAGTTCTGTGTATATGGCGATCTTTTCTTCCATATGTGCTTGAAGTGCATCAAGTACTGCTTCCATATTCTCTTTGTCTGATGCATACTTCATAAGGAGTTCAAACATACGTTTCCGCGGATGGATCGCCATAGAATCACCTGCTTGGAGTGCAATATCTTTGATATCCCATCGAGAAACATAAATACCGCTTACATACGGCGCAATAAGCTTGGCATAAAGTACTTCTGTATAAGAAGGATAATCTTTAAGATCGCTCTCTTCCTCACTCATACAGCTGCCGTCAACACAAGCCTCTTCATTGATCTTAAAATTTTCAAACTCTTTTCTTAAATCTTCCATATCTCTCATCTTATTCTCCTATTAACAGCGGAATCATATCCACATCTATTTTTGCACCAAACCAACGGTTGGCAATCAGCATCATTTTAGCCACAAAAAGTATCTGATCATCCAAAAACTCCGGTTTTTTAAAAAGAGCTTTTACTTCATCATCCAGACAAAACCCTTTTACCTTACCATCTGCTACCTCTACAAAATCCACATATCCTTCCCTTTGGCTTACAACATCGAGGGTATCACAGTACTGTATAGCTTTTTGTGCAAACTCTCTTTCTATCATCATTTTATCCACTTTAGACTGCCCCACACTACTCATGGTAAAATCAAAATGTTCATCACTGATATTTAATGCGATTGCTGTTGCATTTATTTGATCATGTTTCATTATTTTATTGAAATATTTACGCATATACCCTGTTTGAGCATTATAACCCAAAATCGTACAAAGCCGTGTATCCGGTTTTATCTCTTCAGGTCTCATATATTTTCCTTCTCATTACTCTTATTTTCATCTGTTTTTTTATTTTCAGTTTCCATACGTTTTGCATTGGTATGTAAAAATATAGCCTCTTCTTCTTCTACCTGACAACGTGGGCAACTTAGCTCTCCACCATCATACGTAAAATAATTTCCACACTCATTACAGCGTTTTACATCAAATTTTGCTAATGTTCTCTGACTTGATTCAAAGAATTCTTTGACTTCAAATCCAGGTTGTAAATGGATGGAGTCAGGCTCACAGGCATCATGACAGAGATGGCACTTTACACAAAGCATGGCATCAAAGTTAATAAGTGAGAACTTGCCGTTGGAACTCAAAGCACCTGTCGGACAGATACGGTAACAGATCTGGCAGTTGGTACAACTCTCATCTACAAATTTTTGAGAGACAAAACTCACCTCTTCCTGGGGAAGCACTTCAAAATGCTCCGGTATACCTGCATGCTTGAGTGTGGTTAAAAGAATTTTACGTTTGTTCGGTAGATGCTTGTCTTTGATCTTGGCGATCATACTTGCATCTATTTCATAAGCTTGCAACTCCTCTGCTTCAACGGCATCATCAAAGGCTTTTTTATGTTTTATCACACCTTTTAAGGATGCAGAGCTTAAAAAATCTCTTCTGCTGCTGACACGCTCCTCTTCCAAGGCTTCTTGATCCACAGTTGCTTCATGATTGGTCAATAAGACTTTGTCAGAAAAACTTGAGAGTACAAAGTTCGCCTCTTCAATACGTGCCTCAATCACTTCAAAAAGGTGCGTTCCCTCTTCATATCCGTTAAGATCAAGTGTAATTGATTCTTCACTGGCTAGAGCCAGTGAGATTAAATGCTCTACACTGAGTACGGAAAGACAAGGTACATTCACTTTGGAAGAGATGAGTCTGACTTTAGACTCCAAAAAAGTAAAAAAGAATTCTGTGACGGAAAAGTCAGAGAGCGAGAATGCTTCGGTAGGACAGGCACCTACACAAGCTGCTGCCTCCACCCCTGTTGCTTTGGCAAAAGTAGGAAGATGCTCGATAATTTGAATACTCTTTGGGCTGGCATCCGTACACTTGGTACACTGTGAAAATTTACTGGTTGCCCGTACACACAGTGCTACATCAAAATGCAACTTCATGAACTACGCCATATCCTGACAAAAATCATTAAGCTTTTCATTGATATATTCATAATCACTCAGCATAAACTCTAAAGTCAATTCACTTCCATCATGATAAAGTGGTGTTCTGGATTCCCTTTTGGCATTGATAAGGAACATAGATCCCCATTCCAAAAGATGATCACGCATAAACCCTTTTTGAATTTGGAAAAGTTCACAAATACCTGCTTTGTCATCTGCCTGAAGTGCCTTAAGCTGTGCATTACAGAGCATATACATAAATTCAAGTTCAACTCCTATATGATCACCGCTGACGACTCTTGCTTTATCAAGTTCCACTTTGAAATCAAGGGCATCATAAAGCTCAATCACCGGATTTCCGGCACCACTGTCTATCATTTGGTCATCTCTGACATAAAAACTTTCATACGGTACCAAGTGCATAAGAAACAGATTGGTGAAATCTACATTATAATATTGTTCAATCAACTCTTTGGTTGAAAATTCATCTCTTTTTTCCCACGTTCTATAGTTTGGCAGAAGTGCCAATATGTTTTCATCTTTTTCGATCGTTTCCAAAAATGCTTCATCCACTTCTGTCAACATCAATCTCGATATCAATGCATAAAGTGCAATACGATTTTCTAACTCTTGCTTTAATTGTTCCATTTTTATTCCATTGTTTTAATAATTGGCACTATACCACTTTCAAGATAAATAAGTAATAAGAAAATAATTTATCTGGGAAACTGTATTAATACATGTAGGGGCAGACCTATCTGCCTGCCCTTATATTTGATAAAACTACCCTGTAATTTTTACAGAATAAGCTTTGAGTGACAATGGTACAGCAGGACGCTTGATATGTACCGGACGTCTTAGTGTATCATTTGCATCCAGAGGACGTGTCAATTTATCTCTCCACGCCTGGTAAACTTTGAAGTTGTTTTCATAGTTTACCCAGATATCACCGATCTTGTCTGTCGATGCAGCTTTTTCAATACGTACCTTCTGGTGCCAAGCATGGTTACCGCCGATAGGGTCCGGATGTGAAGGTGCTACAGCATTTTGCCATGAACCACTAAGTCCATCCCACCAGATATTATCAAGGTCTTTATTGAATTTTTTAAACTGCCAGGTATCTTTACGTGCCTGCATCCCTTCAATAATCCCCTCTTTTGGTTTCATCGTTCCTACTTTTCCATCCATGGTCATATCAAAGAGTGGTGCACCAAGTCCAAGTACCCCTAGCTTATGCTCAAACCCTGGGATCTCCACAGCATTTTTAAGCTTCCAACGTCCTGCATGGTGAGAACAGGCAAGTACCCCTGGCATTGTACCTTCTGTCGGTACTGCCATTGCGATGAAGTAACCGGATTCAAGACCGGAGACCGTATCTTCAATCGTAACCTTGATGGAATCACCTCTTTGAATGCCTAATTTCTCAGCATCTTCTGTATTGATCCACACAGGGTTATGGTTCTGAGATATCTCCATAAGGTGTTTGGAGTTCACTGAACGTGTATGAATATTGTACGGCAGTCTAAATACCGTATTCAATGCGAACTCATTATCTTTTTGCATAAAGTCATGGTGTACCTGTGTAACAATATGTGTCATATCTTTACGCTCTTGCGCATTTCTTGGATAGATCGGTATCGCATATTCCGGCCATTTCCACTCAGCGAACCATTTTGAATAGAATTCAAGTTTACCGCTAAGCGTATGGAACCCTTGCTTTATCTCTCCGTCAATCTCTACACCGATCGGTTTTTTACCTCCAAAGACATGATCATGCACAAGCAGTGTACCATATTCATCTTTTTCCACTTCGCTCTCTTCATACTCATGACCATGGGCAATATACTTCGTACCCTCTTTTCTGAGTTCACGTTCTTGAGGTCTAAAGATATGGTCTTCTTCCAGCCAAGTTCCTCTGTCTCTCATCATCTCATAGTTTGGATACTTACTATTTGGATAAAGCTTTTTTGCTGTCTTTCTTAGGTTTGGCAATTTATCCAATGCTGCCTGATACCATTCAGGGATTGTTACAGCACGGTTAGGATCTTCTTTGGATGCCCAGTATTTTCGTACGCCAAGAGTTCCATCCGGGTCTACATGGTGCACCATGATATTTGCCCAGAACTCTACTTCTTCCCAAATTTCACCAAGACCGGCTGTAATATGTGCTTCAAGTGTTGCACGTGCCGGATCTTTTGGTTTCCATCCAAGTTTTTCTAAAGCAACTCTCAGTGCCGGGTTTTTGAAACTTAACCAACGTGCCGGTTTTGTAGGCTCTGATGACTGATCATGTCTCTCACCTGCCAGTCCTACAGGCAGAACATAGTCACAATACCAGTTTGTCTCTGACCAGGTAGGAGAGAGATTGAATGCCAACTCTATCTTGTCTTCACGCTTGAGTGCTTCGATCCATCTGAAACCGTCCGGGTTGATCCATACAGGGTTATACATACGAGGGATCCATACTGCCAATTTCTCAGGGATATTTGTCAATCCTTTGGCTTTCCATTTTGCTCTCCACTCATCATCAAGAAGCAGGTGAGGCATAATATGGCTCATCTCAAATGAACTTAGAGGATACTCAGGCGGCCAAGCGATCTCATTCCATACATCTACTCTTGGAGGTCTCTCTCCGGCCACTGTTGCAGCATCGCCTTTACCATTGACTGAAATAACATGCCAGTGGTGCATACCTACACCACCAATGTTACCTGCCATTGCACCACGCAATGCCAATGGGAAGAAACCGGAACGTGTATTCATCCAGCTTCCTTTATGTCCGATAGTTCCTGCTCTCCAAAGATAAGTACTAATTCTGTCACCTGCATCAATGAACATTTCAAAGAGTTCATCCAATTTATGCCCATACCCTTCCATTTTACACTCTTTGATCACAAACTCTTTTGTATATGGAGCATAGATCTCTTGAAGCATTTTAATGAAACTCTCATAGCTCTCATCTTGAGGTACCTGTTTCATATATCCTTTGGAGACCATAAGTGCCAACTGCTCTTTATCTGTCATAAGCTGATCCCAGTTCACCCAGTTTTTAAAGAATGCATGATTTACCAGGTCATGTCCATGGATATCAGTTTCATTTAAGATTCTATTTGCAAGATGCAGATAAAGTGCTGCTTCAGTTCCAGGCCATACAGGTATCCAAAGGTCTGCAATACCTGCAGAGTTAGAAAGTCTTGGATCCATAACTACAAGTTTTGCACCTTTTCTTCTGGCATCTGCGATATACCCTGCCGACTGCTGGAAATAATGTCCTGCATCAGCAGCATGGGAAGATTGTAAAAATACCAATTTTGCATTTGCCCAATCCGGAGAGTTCCTGTCATCATTCGCCCATTGGATCGTACCCTGTCTTGCACCAGCAGAACAGATGTTGGTATGAGAATCATATCCGTCAATACCTAAAGAATGCGGTACACGGTGACCAAATCCATTCTCGTTTGGACGACCGACATGGTACATGATTGATTTTTTAGAGATCTCATCACCCACTTTAAGCGTATCATGCATTTTTTTACCGATCGCAGCCATTGCCTCATCCCACGTGGTTCTTACCCACTTACCTTCACCCCTTTTAGAACCCGGGGCTCTTTTTAGTGGGAAAGGAATTCTGTCAGGATCATACATTTGTGTCTGTGCAGCATACCCTTTAGCACAGTTTCTACCACGGCTTCCGGCATGAAGCGGGTTACCCATATATTTTTTTACAAAAAGATCTTTGGGATTTTTAGTTCTTTTATACTCACCGATCTCAACCCATGCAGTTAACCCACATTGAGCTTCACAGTTAGAACATACTGTTGGTACAAGCATGAATTCATTCACTTTGATACCCTCAGGATTTGACTCGTTCCCTACGCCGTTTCTACTGATACCGCCTCTTTTCCAGTCATTTCCATCCAACTCTTTAAAGCTGTCCCACTCTTCCAAAGGCGGATAGAATGAAAGTGTTTTAGGCGTAGATGTAAATTCTTTTTCATCTGCCATAGCCGGTGTATCTACAATTGTTTCAAATACACCTGCCGCAAGTGTTGCACCTGCTACAGAGTAAGCTGTTCCTTTAAGAAAACTTCTTCTGCTCTCTATAAAATTCATATCATTTTTCATTGATTTTGTCATACCTGTCCTCCTTAACTTAAATTTAACATTTGTGGGATTTTAAGCCATACATCTTTTGCCATATAAAGCCCTATCAATGCCAACAATGCTGCAAATTTAAGCAGTGTTTTATTATCACTTTTCATATTCCCGATTGCAATAAAGAATGGAATGATAAAGCCAAGAGCCATACCCAACCAAAATTCTGTATTATATGCACCACCTGAGTGAACAAATGCCAATGTTGCCTCTGCTTCAGCCGATTTGAATGAGAAAAAGTACTCACCCATATACATCATGAAACTAAAGAAAGTAGCCATTGCCAAGACAAGTGCAAGATCGCGTCTAGCCTCTTTAGACCAGTTCCCTGAGATAAAAATGAGTCCTGCTGAACCTGCCATGAGAGCTGCCCACATCATTTGCATTACTTCTGCAGGTGCCTGCCACAACTCTCTTGCACTTGACTCTGCCATAATGATCGCAGTATAAAGTGTTACAGGGATCGCCAGGAAAACAACAAAAGGGAAAACAGAATCATAAAAACCGTTCATACCTCTTGCCGTCTTTGCCAAAGCACAGTTTTTTCTTACATTCGGATGCGCATCAAAGAACCCTATCAGCGTCATAAGAAAGATCAACCCTGTAAAAAGTGTTGCCATCCATGCACCAACAGTGATCGCTGAAGTCCAATGAGGATGCAAGAAGATATTTACCATTCTATACGGATGGTGTAGATCCGCCAATGTAAAGAGCAGGAAAATATTTAAGAAGATAAATGCGATCAACGGCATCATCCATCTTAGATTCGGCATCTCCTCTTTTTTATGTCTATAAAGTAAAAATGCACCTACAAGGATCACCCCTGTACCTACAGATTTAGCCCACATATTCAGTGTGATCATCCAACCCCAGATAATACCCGGAAGTGCCACATCCAATGTTACAACAGCTTGTGTTGCGTGAATTCCATGTTCTACCATCTTAGTGTCCTCCCTCTTCTTCATATGATTCATGCGCATTGTTATCAAAATCCATGAAACTTCTATTGTCCAACTCTTCTTCTGTTTTAAACGGTTCCAAGAATCTGTCTATGACACTTTCATGCGGATCACCGATATGCTTGAGATGTGTCACATTATTAAACAGATTATATCCTTCAAGCCTCTGTTGTGCCAATGGATTAAGCGTTTGATTACCACCACCTACATAGAAATGCTTAGGTATTGTGTTCTTTTCAGGCTTACGTACCTGTACTGCACCTTGATGCTCCATAATATACTGGGAAATATGACTGTTGTCATCATCAATATCCCCAAAGATATTTGCTTGGACAGGACAGACAACCACACATGCAGGCATCATTCCACTCTCAATACGGTGTGCACAGTAGGTACATTTATCTGCTGTGTTCGTCTCAGGGTCCATATAGATCGCTCCGTAAGGACATGCCATCATACACCCTGCACAGCCGATACATCTGCTGCTGTCAACATTCACTATCCCGTTTTCAAGATAGTGCAATGCAGACACCGGACAGATACGCTCACACGGTGCAGACTCACAATGGTTACAACGTAACGGTGTAAAAGATCTTGAAGTATCAGGGAATGTCCCGATATCAATATATTTTACACGCAGACGCCACGTACTAAGTGGTACTTCATTTTCCACTTTACAAGCAACTTCACAACCTTTACAACCCATACACAGGTTAAGGTCAACTAAGAAACCTAGTTTCATATTTCCTCCTTGATATTAATTATCAGTATATACTTATTGTTTAAAATAAGTTTTTTGAATACGTCTTAATTGTATTATATAAACTATTAACTTTCAATGTTTTTTAAAATAAATGGTGCTTTTTATGATATTTTGAGTAGAAATGGTTTAATTTGTATTAATTTGAAATTATGCTTCAATCTTTATCATAGCATTAATAAAAGAAATGAATGTATTGTCAAAAGTCACCTTATTCAGGTAACTATGACAAAACTTTCATTTATTCAATAAGCCCAGTCAATATTTTATGCATACTCTCTTGTGCTTCATGTAGTACTTTCAATGACTCTTTGTCTTTTATATCCATAGAAGAGATCCAGTTATACACTGTAGGGAAAGCCAAATGCATCTTTTTCTCACCTATCTTTTTATACATATAGAGTGAACATGGTGCGTATGCCCCTGCTTCCGGATGTGTTTTTGCAACTGTATAGATCACAGGTAGTTTACATATAGAGTAGACATCATAAAAATCATACGCTTCATATTTACTCTCCTCAAAATCATAATTGAGATCATTAAACCCGGCCATGACAAATCCATTTGGGGCAAGTGTCCCCTCAAATTCCATCTGGAACTCCTCTTTCTCATCTTCCCACTCTTCAGGATCCATCTCCATTTCATAGCTTGAAACTTGGGGTCCTGTAAGTTCCTGTACACGGTAAGAGAGTGTTTCAAACTTACCATCAGGCATAGCAGCTTTCAATGCCTCTTTTACCATTTCTCCTACTTTTACAAGTATTTTATCATCTGCAGGGATTTTCAATATCTTTGCTATTGCCTCTGTTTTCAGCGAAGAGATCGAAATTTTCTTATCACCTTTTTTTGTATAGATAGACATACTCATAGGAGAGAACATACCGATGTTAGGGTATTTTTTTACCAGTTCAAGTGTCTCTTTCTTGCTGAAGAATGTAAAAAGATTATAGACATCAAACGTTGTCTCTTTAAACTGTTTTTTGAACGGACCGTTCATGTCTCTGTTTGCAGAAATGTAAAACCCTGTTTTTTTAAATGCCGCTTCGATCGTTGCAGGAGTGATCTTCCCCTCAGCATTATCTGAAGTGAATATTTGAATATCCTGTGTCACTGCAGCCGCAACTGCCGCTTTTTTCTCTATTGTTTTGACTGTATCTTTTGCTACTGCTCCTGTAGCGATGAAAGAGGTTAACAATAAGCCTTTTATTATGAATTTCATTTTATTCCTTTATATTAAATTGAATTATGGTCGTATATACGTCCATCCGCCCTTTTGACGTTCTATCAGTTCTACGATCCCTGCGGTAACGACCTCAACGCCTCGAAGAAGCTCCTTTTTTTTGATACCGTAGGTTTTCATCGTATTTCCACAGGCTATGAACTTTACGTCATAGGTCATAAGAGAACGTACTCTTTTATGAATATCTTTATCAAAGAAATAAGCTTTTGCCAAAACCGTTTTGATCCCTTGTGAATAACAGACGATGATAATCTCACATTTTTCCGGTCCATAGAATTTCATCACATTACTGGCACTGGAAAGTACATGAGATATCTGATGTTCTTCTCCTGACGTAATGGGAAAGATAAATTGTCTTGGATTCTCTATCGTCGGTTTTGGATCTGCAAACTGGGTATCTGCTCCTAAAAAACTTAACACTAAACATATATTTAAAAGTATTTTTTTCATTTCTGGCTCCTTTTTGCTATTTTTGCTTCTTTAAGTATCTCTAGAAAATCCTCTTTGCTCCAGGCACCGGGTATCCGTTTTGTTCTTACTTTGTCTTTATCTTTATCAACAAAAATAAAAAAGAATGTAGGTGTCATACTTGCTTTCAGACCCAAAGGCAACGATTCTTTCCCCACATCAACAGATACAACGATAAAATCTTTCTGCAGTGCCTGAACCACTGTATCTTCTACCAGCACTTCCCTGTCCATCTTGATGCAGTAATGACAGTGTGAAGCAGTAGCTTTGATCATAATGATCTTATCTTCCTTGAGTGCTTTTTTCATTGCAACATCAAAAGATTCATATTTGATACTCTTTTGCCGGATCAACTTCTTTTCATAATCATATAAAAAGGTACTGACAGCTTCTATTTCTTCTGTATTAAGCTCTCCCTTCATGCTCGGCATGGTCTCAAAATATTTCATGACATCAGGAAGACAGACACTTTTTTGTTTATCGGGATACATCAGATAATCTGCAATGAATGCACCCACTTCCATACGATGTATCTCTTCATCCCCTCGGGGATCACCGATCTGCTGTTTCAGCCTGAAAGAGATCTGGTTCAGTGTCGGTGCTTTGAGTTTCAATAAGGTATTGTTCTGCTCCATAAAATTTTCCATAATTTTCTCTACAGGAATGAACGCTTCATGACAGGAGGCACACTTTTTCTGATAGACCTCTTCACCTTCACTTCCAAATAAAGCGTACATACCCAATAAAGATAGTAATACTGTTTTTTTTATCATTTCATCTCTTTCGATCTATCTTTTAAGACAGATACTTTTCTCATAGCCTTATTCATTCTATCAAAAAAATATCTCCGATACCGACAGAGAAACTGCCGGTATTACTTTTCTAAAACTTAAATTGATACTGAAGCAACACAGTGTCTTCTGCATAAAATGCTCCAACATCCAACTTGTCAAAATCTTCCGTATCTCCGCTTGCGAGTACATAGTTAAGTTGTATTCTATGTCTGTTTCTGCCTCTTCTGCTTTTTCTATCCATTTTATTATTCTTAGGATTGATATAGTAGTTAAGACCAAAATAGGTATTACTTGCATCTGCGCTCAATGCACCCTTGTCACCGGAACCGCCAATATATTTTACTGCCGCCTCAAGTGTATCGGTTAAATAATACGTACCTGTCAGTGCCAAAGTCTGCATATCCCATCCGGAAACTCCTCTGATATTTTCAACATTGTAATACTCTGCTTTGACATTTGCTCTGTCAAAGTGAGAATCAACACCGGCATTGAATACCTTATAGTCTTCCCCGCCTAATTTACCTGCTGCATATTTGGTCGTATCAATACCACCGGCACTTTTTGAAATACCGTAAGAGACTTCTGCATGAAGTTCTTGACCCCAATCGAACATTAAACGTCCCATATAGGCATTGTCATCACCGGGATTTGCATTTTTAACTGCTCCTGAACGTCCTGCCTGTCCTGCAAACATCAAGTCATAACCAAAACCTTTCCAAGGTCTTTCATGTCCCATTTCAAGCCCATTGACTTTTCCATTGTTACCAAACCCGATGTCACGACCGGAGATCATAATACCGAAGTCACGTTCAAATGCCAGTTTTTTGTCGAAACCACGCTTAACTACATCAAGATTCCATCCGGGAATAGTGAAGCCCATACCGACCGGTGTTTTAATGACACCGGCCTTAATAACCATTGCATCATCAACTTTATATGAGATAAATGCATCTTTGATGAGTTCAGGTACACCCAAACCGTTCTTGTCTGAACCGTCTTTTGCAAAATCTAAAAATACTTTTGCTGCCAATGGCCCGGAAAAATATTTCCAACCTAAACGGACACGATCTGCCTGAAATTTATAATCACCTTTTTGAGAATTTTTTACAGCACCGTCACCAAATGCAACACCGATCTGTGAAAAACCGAAAAATTTGTGTTTACTTGTCCAGTCTGTCACTTTTGCAGGTGCCTGGGTATGTACAACCGGTTCCATCGGTTCTATATCACCACCTGCCATTGCTGCTGTTCCCATTAGTAATGCCGTTACTATACTTAGTTTCATTGTTCCCTTGTTCATACTCTTTCCTTCTTTTATTTGTCTATCTTTCTTTCAAGATAATCTTTTGCTATAATTCAAAAGTGATATTGCATCACAACCATTGAAGTACCTCATCCTATATTTTGGACAAACGTAGATGGGGTACGGTTACAGCATTAGCACTTGGCGCCTTTTTGCGGACATCCGCAATCATAATCCAATACCTTCACATTGGAAGTCATAGAGATATCCACTACTTTTTGTTTACGAATGTAATCACTGACCACTTCATAGACAGCTCTTATTTTTTTCTCATCCAGATTTTCACCTGCATTTTGCAAGTTACCACCCCACGATGACACTTTATATGTCTTTTTACGATCGATCGGTTTACCCCCTATTTTGAAATCTGAAATACGTTTACCCGACGGTGCTGCAACTTTTATACTGTAGCTTGCACCGGTCAGACGGCTCATATCCCCACCTTGCTGAAGCAGCGGGTTCTCATTAAAGACATTATCTGCAATATCTTCCATTAGGTTGGCGATCACTTCACCTTTAAGATCAAATGTATAGACCTCAGGGTAGGTGATCGCTGTCATCTCATAAACATTGTCTTTGAGTATCTTGTCTCCGGGGAGGAGTGTCGTTCCCCATCTGTATCCGGGGGTAAAGACGATATCACTTCCCATCTCAGCCTGAATCGCCTGTCCGATCAATGCATCAAAGGTTGAGTAAAAAGTATCTCTTTTGTAAAGGAGCCCTTTGGTCGTACCCAGTACTTCATTCAGCTCTTTATCAAAAGGTGCATACGCTTTTGCTACCAATGCTTCTCCTGCTTTATCTGCAGGGATCAGATTTGAAGCAACAGGCATAAGTTTGAAATTATACCCAGCTACCTTTTTATCTTTGATGTCAATATCCAATCTGCCTACATATTTACCGTGACTCCCTGCTATCAGTATCACCGTATCGTTCACAATGATCGGTTTTGGACTGGGATCATGGGTATGTCCGCTTAAAATAAAATCAACACCTTTCACCTTTTTCGCCAATTCCTGATCTACAGAAAAACCGTCATGGCTCAATACCACGATACAATCTACTTTCTTTTTATTACGCAGTTCATCAATGAACCCTTGCAGAGATTCATGTCTGAGTGCAAAACTCCATCCCTCTGTAAACTTTTTAGGATTCGCCGTGGAGGTGAACGGGAACGACTGCCCTATGATCCCGATCTTGGCTCCACCGATCTCTTTAATGGTATACGGAGGGAAAATAAGCTCTTCGAACTCATCTGAGAACGGATCATTGTCAATGACATTTTGAGAGATGAATTCACCCTCAAGCATCTTGATAAGCTCCATCACTCTCTCTTTACCGTAAGTAAATTCCCAGTGACCTACCATCACATCCACACCTAAATAATTCTGTGCTTCAACGATAGCCGCACCGTCTGTTTTAAGCGCTACTGCTGTTCCCTGCCAGGTATCACCACTGTCCAAAAGAAGCACATTTTTTTCGCCTCTCTCTTTCTTGACATGGTCAATGATCGGTTTCATATGGGCTATCCCACCCATTTTCCCGAACTTCTCGGCAAGTGTTTCAAAGTTATTGTGAGTATCAAAATACTGATCCAACGATCCTGCTTCGATCCCGTAATAACTCTCAAAACTGTCACCACAGATGAACCCCGGTGTTCCCACAAGATTCTTTGCAGAGATCAGTGTAGAAGGTTCTCTCCAGTAAAGCGGTTTAATGTGTGCATGCAGATCACAGATATGAAGTATGGTTGCTTTACCTTTGGCTTCAAAATCCACGACATCCGAAAAGCTGAGCTTTTTAATGCGTTCTTTCCCGGCTTCACCGGCAAAAAGGTTCGTTCCTCCGGTTGCTCCGAGCAAACCGAGTGCTGCTGCGATCTGGAGGAAGTCTCGTCTGTTAATATCCATTTTCTACCCCTTATCTTTTCAAACCGGGAATGGCAATAGGTTTTTTCTTATCCTGTGCAAGTTTTGATACATACACTTCAAGTCCCACCATCTCTTTAGACCCTATAGGGATCACTTTTAACAGTGCATTTTTCATACATCCCTGAAATCTTCTCTGCAGTGTTCTCAGACTGGACTTTGTCATACGGTATGCAGGCCATGTTGCTCCTGCTGCTGCTTCACCAAGATCCGGAAGGGGCTGGGTTCTAAGTACCTGTCCGACAATATCTTTACTGTGACAACTCAAACAAGATAGTCCTCTGCCGCCTCGGGCAGTCATAAATGTCTTTTTACCTAGTTCATACGCTTCTTTTTCATTTGGTTCACTAAGATCAATATTTGCTATCTCATCGTTAGCCAGTGATTTCACATATGCCAACATAGAGAACATTTTCGGGCTTTTAAGTTTGAGTTTCTCTTTTCCCTGCTCTACCTGCATCGCCTGAAGCACCTGATCTACACCGACAACATTTCCAAGCTTTTTAATGTATCTCGGAAATCCTGCAATATATTTAGGCAACTCTTTTTCACTCACACCCAAAAATTTGGCAAGTGCTTCTTCTCCACCTAATTGTTCTTCAAGTAACTCTCCACCCTCTTCAACATAGATATCTGCAGGGTTGTTCTCTAACATCTCTTTATACATTGCTCTGTCGGCATCACTCATGGCAAACTGCTCACCTGCAGTTGCCATGGTCACCAAAAGAGCAAACGGAAGTACGATTCGTTTCATGGTTAATCCTTTGGCTTAAGTTTTTTACTCTTGGAGTTCTTTTCACCTGTGTTGTCTGTATAATCTACCGTGATCTTACCTTTTCCCGGAACCTTGAAGTTCACTGAGAAGTAAGGGTTGGTCGATACTGTCTCCCATACTTTCATCGTAGTGAACGGTTTTCCGTCAAAACTGAATGTAATGTTATCTATGTAGTGTGCAGGTTTTACTTCACCTGTTTTTTTATCTTTTTTCATACCTGTATCCATAGGGTGGATCACAATAAAATCAACCTTTACTATGTCACCGGTTTTATACTTCTTGGGTTTGATCTTTATCATTGATTTTCGTGCTTCTGTCTCTGCCATTTGTTATCCTTTAAATACTCTGATTCTTTTTATTGCTTGTGTTTCCGGATTGACCAATATCAACCACATCCACCGATCGTTACTTTAACACTCTTGCCTGCTTTAATGAATGTACCGTCACTCAATTCTGCCAACCCGACTACCTCTTGTGTGCTTGAAAGTTTGATACGTGTTGCAAAATATCCTTTTGCATTTGCCGGAGTCAGCATCACATCGACACATCTTACGTTACCGTTCTTTGTACTGAGTACATGGATCGCTTTGACATAGTTGTTCTCTTCCATAGGATGATCTATCTCAACCTTTACAGGTACCACTGCACCGTTCTCTGCGATCTCGGGTACGGTAAGTTTTACTTTATCGCTGTCTTTCAGCTCTTTACCGCCGGTAATTGCAGCGACTGCTGCATCGAAGCTCATATCATTGGGACCTTTTTTCTTTGCTTTGGGTGCATCTTCTTTAGCCATCAATGCCATAGGTGTTGCAGCTACCGCTGAGACTGCCATCATACTTTTAATAAAATTTCTTCTTTTCATTCTCTATCTTCCTTTTACTTTTTCTTTTTTTCCGATACAACATACGATACAAGATCACAGATCTCCTGCTCATTGAAAAGTTTTGTTGTGAGGTTGATCGTCATATGTGTTTTCGGGTTATCTATACGTGCATCAGCGATCTTCTGGAATACAAACTGGGGATCTCTGGTCTTGGTATTGATGAACATCGCTTTGTATCCGGTAAGATCAGGACCGATATTTCCAGCACCTTTGGCACCTTCAATATTGTGACAGGCTACACAGTTACCATACTGCTTGGGTTTCTTTTTCACTTTGCCGTCTTTGCCTTTTTTCTCAATGAATTTTGCCAAACCTTTCGGCGGTTTCTTTTTTGCTTTTTTACCGTTAAGGTTATGGAAAATGTACTCTCCCCTTGCGATAGACGCTGCATCTGAACTTACACACCCTTTAGGCATTGTATATTTCGTAGGCTCGGCAAGTTTGTCTTTTTCTATCAGTTTGCTTGCATCGGGCATTTCGTATGCTTTGGTCAAATCTGCTGCATTTACTAATGATGATGATGTCGTTACCAACATCGCTGCAACAGTGATAAGTTTGATCTTTCTTTGCATTCACACTCCTTTGATTTTTACCATTTAATTTGGTTTCAAGAAGCATCTTAACAAAGAAGTGTAAAGAAAGTGTAAAAATTTGAATATGTAGTTATAATTTTATTTTATCTTTTAAAAAAAGTATATGTAAAAGTAGCACCCTTGCCCGGTGTTGAAGCGACATGAAGACCTATTCCTTCCTCATCTACGATCTGCTTCACGATGTTCAAACCGATCCCGAAGCCTCCTTTGGCTTCATTTTCTCTGTAGTAACGTGAGAATATCTTGTCTACATTCTCAATCCCCACACCCTGATCTTTTACTTCAAAAACGATATGCCCGTTTTTCATTTTCAAAATAATATCCACCTGGGTATTGTCATGACTGTATTTGATCGCGTTGGAGATGGTATTGTCCACAATGCGCTGTAGTTTTGTTTTGGAGCAATGGTACTCCAACCCCTCTTCTATATGTGTATTAAGAGTGATATTCTTAAGATTGGCGACTTCCTGAAAATAATC
>Ga0256828_1000787_pt1 | contig 20537 bp, 19 predicted proteins | sample CV88metaG_FD_185993 | JGI IMG/M metagenome (GOLD analysis project Ga0256828, IMG submission 185993) | Hydrothermal vent microbial communities from East Pacific Rise, Pacific Ocean - CV88 | ecosystem: Environmental > Aquatic > Marine > Hydrothermal vents | place: Pacific Ocean: East Pacific Rise...
TTAAAGAGCAAGTAGTTTTACATAATCTTTTTGCACTTTATGACTATTATAAAAATGCAACGATTGGTACAGCACGACAGTTGGGAGTTTTGAGTTTTGATGATTTAAGCTATTTTACTTATAGATTACTACACGAAAGTATCAATAAAGATTTTCTCTATTTTAAGATAGATAGCCGTTTTAAACATATACTACTTGATGAGTTTCAAGACACCTCAACTTTACAGTTTTTGCTTTTAAAACCTCTGATTGATGAGGTTACATCAGGAGGGACAGAGTTTAGAAGTTTTTTTTATGTAGGAGATACAAAGCAGTCACTCTACCGTTTTCGAGGAGGTGTCGAGGAGTTGTTTGAGGCTGTAGCTTTGAATTATGGGATTAAAATCTCAGAGATGGATACCAATTATCGAAGTTCTAAATCTATTGTAGAGCAGGTAAATCGATGGTTTAGCCCCGTGATGGAGGGTTTCCCTATTGCCAAATATAGAGAGGATGCATCTGAAGGGTATGTAGAGGTTGTTGAACCTCTACCAAGTGAATCGGGTAATGAATTGGTAGAAGAGGCTGTACGTCAATTAAAGCGACTTTTGAAGCAGAATATTCCTTTAACCAATATCGCCTTCTTAGTATCAACCAATAAAGATGGTGCAACACTTCAAGAGGCGTGTTATGCTCAAGGATTTGCTACTTCTTTAAAGACATCAAGTTCATTAAAACATACTCCAAAAGTGGCTTCTGTTGTTGGTATGGTTGGTTATCTTTTTAAAGGGTTAGAGTTAGATGCAAAAGCTTTACTTCAAAAAGTTAATCGAGATTTAGAAGAGATTGATTTAAACTGGTTTCATCCTTTTATTGAACCTCTTCTTCTTGTTCATAAAATTATCTCTCTTTTTGGATATTTTGAAAATGATCTAAATCTGCTTAAACTTCTAGAATTTTCTGCAACTTTTTCAGATATTCCTACTTTTTTAGAAGAGTTTGAACTTTCACAAATTGAAGTATCGAGTTCAGCAAAAAGTGGAGCAAAGATTATGACAATTCATGGCTCTAAGGGATTAGAGTTTGAAAATGTTATTGTGGTAGACAAGTTAAAAGGGACAGCACCTGACCGTTCAACACTGCTTTATGAGTATGATGAGTCTCTCTATGTTGAGAGAATCTTTTATAAAATGAGTGGACGAGAGAATTTTGATACTGCCTATAAGCATCTTTTAGAGAGGCAGAAACGTTTAAATCATAAAGATAAACTCAATGTTCTCTATGTGGCATTAACCAGAGCAGTAGAGAGTTTGATTGTGATTAGAAAAGTAAAAGGTTCAATTTTTGATACTCTGGCGATGCAACCTCTTTGTATTGGTAAATTAAAAAAACTAGATAGCATAATAGAGATGAAAAAATTGATTGTCGAACCTACTGTTATTGAAAATTATGGAGTTCAAGAGATAACAAAAGAGGAAGAGGAGGAAGAGAAAGATTACGATGCTCTACTTTTTGGTTCTGCCATGCACTACTGCTTGGAGATGATGCAAAACTTCTCTATCAAGGCGTTAACAGAGGCGATAAGTGCTACAAAAAACCGTTATGGTTTGGAGTTGGAGTATCAGCAGATTGAAGGAGTTAAAAATCGTGTTTTATCACTAATAACAGATGCACGATTTAAGCAATTTTTAGAGGGGGCAACGATTAGTAGAGAGCAATCCTTAAGTTTTAATGAAGAGCTAAAGCAGATAGATTTACTTTTAACATACAGCAGAGAGGCTTTGATTATCGAGTATAAGAGTTCAAAAAAGTATCATCTAAAGCATGTAGCTCAAGTAAAATATTATAAAAAGGCGATAGCGGGTATTACAGGAAAAAAGACACAAGGGGTCATAGCCTATCTTTTAGAAGATGGAGTGGAGTTTTTCGAGGTTTAAAAGAGATAATTTCCGAATATTAACGATTCATATCATATATTAGCACAAAAAAAGTCCCTATAAAACAACAAATCTATACTTTTTTTTGGCTACCATTTTAATTATATAAAAATGGGAATCTAGAATGCTAGGAAAAATAATCATCGCCTCGATACTGACGGGAGTTATTAGTGGTTTTTTTATCACTTTTTATGAACTTCTTATTACTTTTATGACATATTTTATCTATATGGGTAACCCTTTTGAGACGATTCCTACGCTTCCTATATGGTATCTATATGCTGTTCCTACTGTGGCTATTTTTATTGTTAACTATTTGGCATCCAAAGATAAGCATATTCGTGAATATGGAGTGAATGAGATAGCTGAATCAATTAGTGAAAACAAGATGATTATAACCATTAAAACTCTTTTTTATAAAGTTATAGCCTCGACACTCTCACTCTCTAGTGGTTTTAGTGTTGGAACAGAGGGACCGAGTGCAGGGATTGGAGCGATGATTGCATATCATATTCACAAGGTTCTTCGATTACCTCGATTACTGATTAAGATGATGATTAGTTTGGGTGCGAGTGCAGGAATTGCTGCAATTTTTGTCTCACCCTTGACAGGAATTGCTTTTGCTGTTGAAAATATTGCTTATCAATTTATGAAACAGTATATAGGTTATCTTATTTTGGCTTCTGTTATCGCTTTTGCTGTTAGTATTAACTATTTAGAGCCGATTGTCTTCTACCACTCAAAAGGGCGTAATATCGATAATAACTATATTATTTCAAATCTTATTTTTATCCCTTTTATCACTTTTTTTATCTATTTTTATCTTTTTCTAAAAAAGAGGGTTTTACATTTTATAGATTTAACAATTTTTAAAAACTATCATAAATATCGCAATCATATTTTTGCACTTCTTGGAGGAGGGGTTATTGGAACAATTCTATTAATTGAACCACAAGCTGCATTTTCAGGAAAAGAGATTGTGATGTCTTTGATTAATCAAGAGAAACATATTCCCATACTGCTTATTTTTGCCATTATATTTTTGCGTATTATTGGAACAACAGTTGCCATCTATGCCAATGCTGTTGGTGGAGTTTTTCTTCCCCTAATGAGTATTGGTGCATTAGTGGGTTACGGTTTTGGAGAGTTAATGAACCTCTATGCATTTCCTGTTGAAGCGTTCTATTTTGCAGCCATTGGAGCAGCAGTTTTTATGGGGGTTATTATGAAACTCCCCCTAACAGCACTCGTTCTTGCTACAGAGACAACGTTTGATTATAATGTGGTTATTGCAACAGGTATTGGTGTTGTATTGGTATCTTATTTTTCTAGTTTTTACTTTAAAATACAGACAAAAAATGTAAATAAAGCCAAATAGTCTATTGGAAAGAGAGCATATTAAATATGCTCATTTCCTATCCATGCCAAGAGAAGATAAAAGAGTAACGTAGCTATGGGTAGGAGCCATACTATCCACTGTTTTTTATTGGAAAATATGTAGTAGATTAGCCCCAAATAGGAGAATATTAAGGCTACTAAGTGGGTTAGAAATAGAGGCATTAATGAACGCATTACGGTTCCTACTAGTGCCAAACCAAGAATAGAGCCAAGTACTCCAAAAGAGAGAAGCATTTTTGAAATGTCAGATTCTCTTTTATAGATTAAGACAATTAAACCTATTGCCAATAGAATGGATATAACAATTACTACTCTCATAACTCTGCTCCTTAGATTTTATCTACAACCTCAATACCTAGAATATTTAGAGATTTTTTAATAATCTCTCCTGTTAATTTTGCCAGTAGAAGGCGACTCATTTTAATCTCATTAGGAATATCATCTCTTAGAATAGGATTAAGTTCATAGAACTTCATAAAAGTAGTAACCAAATCATAAAGATACCCTGTAATAGTATGTGGGGTTGCTTCGATAGAGGCTTTTATCAAGGTGTCTTCAAACTTTAAGAGCATAAGGGCTAAACGGTGTTCAATCTCATCATTGATTATAATTTTACCTGAAATTTCAGCATTGTGTTTTCGTAAAATAGATTGAATTCTTGCATAAGCATACTGCATATAGAGTGCTGTATTTCCATCGAAACTGAGCATTTTATCCCATGAGAAGATATAATTTGATTCACGACTAATACTTAAGTCGGCATATTTAACTGCACCAATACCTACAACATTAGCAATCTTCTCTAGCTCTTCTTCGCTATGTCCCTCTCTCTCTTTTATAGAGGCTTTGGCTTTTATAACGGCTTCATCCAGCAGGTCAACCAGTTTAATCACCCCACCATCTCTGGTTTTAAAGGGTTTTCCACCTTTGTCCATCATGGTTCCAAAGCCAATATGTTCTAAGAGAACATCTTCTCCTACCATTCCTGCTTTTTTGGCAATGGTAAATACCTGTTGAAAATGTGATGCTTGTCGTGCATCAACAACATAACAGATTCGGTTGGCTTTGAGTACTTTGGCTCTAAATTCTAATCCTGCCAAATCGGTGGTAGCATAGAGATACCCACCATCCCCCTTTTGAACAATTACTGGTACATCCGACCCTTCTAAGAAGACACACTCTGCTCCATTTGATTTGGTTGATAACCCTTTCTCTTGTAATGTTTTAATTACAGATGGAAGTTGTGGATTATAGAAACTCTCGGCACGAACATCATCACGAGTCAATTTAACACCAAGTTTATTATAAACCTCTTCACAGTGTCCCAAAGAGGCATCAATGAAGCTTTGCCATAATTTTAGACAATGTTCATCTCCACTTTGAATCTTAACAACATACTCTCTTGCTTTATTGGCAAATGCTTCACTCTGGTCAAAGCGTACTTTTGCATCTTTATAGAACTGTTCTAAATCTTTTAATTCTTGGAGATTTCCATCGGTATTTTGCTCTTCTAGATAGGCAATTAACATACCAAATTGCGTACCCCAATCACCAATATGATTTTGACGAATTACTTCATCTCCCAAAAACTCAAGCAGTGTGGCTAAAGTATCACCAATAATAGAAGAGCGTAGATGTCCAACATGCATCTGTTTTGCCATATTGGGACCAGAGTAGTCAACAACCACTCTTTTAGGTTGCTCAATATAACCCACACCCACACGAGTATCTTCTGTAATTGCATCTGTCTGCTCTGCTAACCACGTATCACTCAACCAAATATTAATAAAGCCTGGCCCTGCAACTTCTACTTTAGCAATCATATCTGTAGTATCAATATGTTCAACAACACTAGAGGCAATTTGTCGTGGATTTTGTCTTAAAATTTTAGCCAGTTTCATAATACCATTAAACTGGTAATCCCCAAATTCAGGTTTGGTGGCATCAGAGATAACAATATCATCTGCTTGGATATTGGCACTTTTAAGTGCATTTTCAATAATTTTACTAAGTTTTTGTTTGATTTTCATAAATATTCCGTGATTTTATAGAGATAAAGATAGGGTGCAGTTTAACGCACCTTTAAAGATATTTGGTGCATTAAATGCACCCGACATATTATGCTTTTGGAGCAGTTGTGGTCGTTGTAGTAGTAGGTTTCGCTTCAGCAACAGTCTCTTTTGTATCGGTTTTAATCTCTTTAGGAGTCTCTTTAACTTCTGCTTCTTTAGGCTCATCATCTTTTACAGCACTCTTGAAGTCTTTAATACCTTTACCAAGTCCCTTTGCTAATTCTGGTATTTTTTTACCTCCGAACAGTAGTATAACTACTCCGACAATAACGGCTAATTCTATTCCACCTGGCATATTCTATATCCTTTGATAAGTTTTCTCACTATAAAAAGCAAGTATTGATTTAAAGGATTATACTCTATTTTGGTTAATTTTTCCAGTTTTGTACCAATTTATCTAACTCTTCAACACTTTGTTTCAATCTTGAAGCATTTGCAATGGTGATAAATTGAGCTGATGCCCGTTCTACAATATCGTTAATAATAACAAAGTCAAACTCACCAACAGCCTCAATTTCACTCTTGGCATTCTCAATACGACGCGCTATTACCTCGTGATTATCGGTACATCTGGCATAGAGACGTTTTTCAAGTTCTCGTAGTGTGGGTGGTGTGATAAATGCTGAAGTGACATAATCTCCCATTTTAGCCCGTACCAAACGATGCCCTTGAACATCTATATCAAAGATGACCAGTTTCCCCTCTTTTAATGCCTGATTTACAGGTTTTAGAGAAGTTCCATAATAGTTTCCATGTACTGTGGCATACTCTAAAAAATCTCCTGCTTTAATGCCCTCTTCAAACTCATTGGTTGTTACAAAATAGTAATCAACTCCATCTTTCTCTCCTTCTCTTGGTTTTCTTGTGGTTGTAGAGATAGAGAAGTAATAATCTCCAATATGAGAACTGGCATGATTTATAATGGTACTTTTTCCTGCTCCAGAAGGACCAGAAAGGACTAAAATTGCACCTTTCATTATTTATCTTTTGGAAATTTAATACTAATTTTAATGTTGGCTCCTGCCAACAAGCCTCGTAGTGTCTCTATCGGTAAAGAAGCCAATGTATCTGCCAATACTTCAGAACCAACTTCAGAAGAGACTTTTACCTTTTTCGATTTTCTCTTTTTCTCTTTTTTACTACTCTCGACAAGATTGACGGTTGCAGGTTGTGTGGTCATTAAATCTTCTAACTCCATTGCCACACTCTTATCATTCTCAAGAATATCTTTAATGGTAGAGAGTTCATCCTTATCTAAAATTTTGGTCTCTATCTTCTCTTCTTTAGGAGCAATTGGTTTTTTTATAGGTTTTTCTACAAGAGTTTCAATCTTTGGCTCAACACTTTTAGTTTTTATAGGCTCCTCTTTTTTCTCTATAATTTTTGGAGTAACTTGAACAACTGCCTTCTCTTCAGGCTTAGCATTGGTAGGGGTGTCAAGATTTAAGTTAAGCTCATTTGTACTGTCTAAATCAAACTCAAAGAGGTCATGATTCTCTTCTTCTATTTTACTGTTTTTATTTTTTTCTAGTGCAACAAATGAGGCTTCTAACTTGTCATCATCTTTTAAATCAAGTTCAAATAGTGCTTCACTCTCTAACTCTTTCTCTTTAAGAGGGAATGCTTTCTCTAACTCTTTATCAAAACTTTTTGGGTCATCTTTGAGTTCTGCAAATATATCTTCATCTCTATTATCTGTTTTAGATTTACTCTCGATGGCTTTATCTTTGACCAAAGTGGTTACTTTCTCTTCAAAATCAAGGTCATCATTTAATGAACGTAAAAGGTCGTCTTTTTTCTCCTCTTTTGGTCTCTCTGGAGTATTTTTTCTCTTCTCTTGAGTCGCCTCTTTTTCACTACTTTTATCGTTGGATACTATGCTCTCCTCGACCAATCTAATGACAGCTGAAACTTCTGATGGTAAAAATGGTTTTAATATACTTATGTCAAATAGCTCTTTACTTTTGCTATCATCTTGTGCATAGAAAAGAACCTTTTTTTCTGTTTTAATGTTTTGAGTAATAGCACTATCCACATCTTTGTTCCATGAATCTGCGTCAACAAAAACAATATCATAGTGACCATGACTAACTTCATTAACTTCTTGCACTTCATCTATCTGTATCTCTTCTTTTCTTGCACTAAGTGCCGTTAATCTAGATACGACGGGGTTACTATTTATTAATAATATTTTCATTTTTACTCCTAAAGTTCTATCTAATATTCTAATTTAATTGAATAATTCTAGTATAATTCGCGTTTAAACAAGATTAAATAGGATTTCGTATTAATTTAACTTTAACATAAGATACTATATAAAATTGATAATAATAATTTTAAACTTTAAAAATATGCTCCTTGTTAAAATTCAAGTGAAAATATTAGGAGGAACTGATGCTAGATTTATTTATTGAAACTGTTTTTAACATAGGTTATTTGGGCTTCTTTGTCTATATGATTATTGTAGGAACTTTTATTCCCCTTCCTACCCAACTCATTTTACTCCCTGCTGGTTTTTTAGCCTCTCAAGGAAAACTTGATATAAGCATGGTAATTTTTGTGACAACGATAGGAACAACAGTTGGTGCAACCATCAACTATTTCTTGGCAAACTATATTACACAGCATTGGATAGCCGAAGAGAAAGTTTATAAAATCAAAAAGTTTTTTAATAAATATGGAAAACTCTCTGTAGCCTTAGCACCACTTAGTTTTGGATTGGGACAATATATCTCCATTCCAGCAGGTATGGCAAAGATGGATTTACGTTGGTTTGTTCCCCTTATTTTTCTCTCAAATGCCATTTGGAACTCTGCTATGCTGATGTTGGGCTATATGTTTGGTGAAGATGCTGACTCTAAAGCAACCTATCTTGTAGCAGGTGGAGCAACGATGGTGATTGTTTTTATTGGTGTATTTGTCTATAAAGAGTTTAAAAGTTATTGAAAACTTTTATGGTTATAATGCCAAAAAAATCACTATTACTAAAAGGAAAAAAATGTCAACGTACATATTTGGACACACCACGCCCGATTCAGACTCTATTGTTGGAGCCATCTCGCTCTCTTATCTAAAGAATCAATTGGGTGAAGAGTGTATTCCATCAAGACAGGGTGAAATCAATCCAGAAACAGCATTTATATTAGAGCGATTTGGTTTTGAAAAGCCTCTGCTAAAAACAGAATATGCAGGAGAGAAGGTCTATTTAATTGACTTTATGGAATCCTCTCAAAGCCCAAAAGATATTGCAGAAGCAACTATTCTTGGAATTGTAGACCATCACAAACTTGGTGACCTTAAAACAGATGCTCCACTAGAGATGTGGGTACGTCCTGTTGGATGTTCAAATACCATTGTAAAACAGATGTTTGACTATTTTGATGTTGAAATTCCAAAGGATTTAGCAGGAATGATGATGTGTGCAATTCTAAGTGATACAGTTATTTTTAAATCTCCAACCTGTACCAAAGAGGACACCAAAGCGTGTAAAGAGTTGGCTCAAATTGCTGGTATCGAAGATTATAAAAAAGTGGGTATGGAGATGTTTATTGTAAAATCTGATGTACTTAATGATACTAAAAGAGCTTTGGTTCTAAGAGACTTCAAAGATTTCAATATGGGCAGTAAAAAGATTGGTGTGGGTCAACTTGAAGTGGTTGATTTATCTGTTTTTGATAATATGAAAGAGGAACTCTTTGATGCAATGAGAGAGATAAAAGCAGAAGGAGAGAGAGATTCAGTGCTATTGCTCTTAACCGATATTATGCAGGAGGGTTCTCAACTTCTCGTAGTTAGCGATGATAGTGATAAAATTGAGTCTGCATTTAACGTAAAACTTCAAGATAATCAAGTTTGGCTTCCAAAAGTGATGAGTCGTAAGAAACAGATTATCCCATTTTTAGAGAAACAGTTCTAAGTTATCTCGCTGTATGCTCCTAATCTGTATGGAATTATGGTAAGATATAATTTCATTAAAATTGGGAGATTAACCATGAGAAACAACACAAACTACTTGAAATCAACGCTTTTAGTTACAGGATTACTATTTTTAGGGTGTGAAACAGGTGTAGATGTAAATAAACCTATAAGCAATAAACAGAGTCAAAATCAAGAAGAGCCTCTACTCTCTGGAATCATAGATAAACCTCACAATCAAGTGGTTACTACTTCGTCAGGACAAAAATTATCAATTAAAAAACTCTACTCAAACTCTGCTCAACCAGGATACTATCTACAAGTTGGTTTTTTTGAACGATATAAACCAAATACAACATTCGAGAGAGCCCTTCAGCACTCAAATCTTAACTATACAATTTTAAACAAAAATGGGGATTACTATGCACTAATTGGTGCATATAAATCTTACAATGAAGCCCATTCTCATATGGATACAGTAAGAGCTAAACTCCATAAAAAAAGCTTTGTGGTTCATGTTCTTCGTCCATAAAATAGTTTAAAGCTATCAATTCCATATATTTTTGGAATTGTTATGCTACGATTAAAATTTCTATTTCCATAAGATATAACTTTTAAAAATTTCTAATATTTTAGAAAAAGTTTGAACCATATTATTTTCATTATCAAAACGTTGAATAATATCTATAAAACATTGAATTTGATTAATAGTTTGGGTAACCAAAGAGACTTCTGGTTGAAAACTTTCTATAAACATCTCTATTTCAAAACTATCATATGGTTGATTAAGCAGTAACAAAAATTCAAATTGACTCATAGTGGCACTGTATTGGAAGTACCCACCCATCTCTTTATTATTTTGAATATCTAATTTTACAGCATTATAAATCTTATTTATATCCATATTTAAGTTGGCTCTATTTTGATATGATGGAGCTAAAATATTTAATATTTTAACGATATAAGCCAACTGTTTAATCCAATCAAGAGTAACGTAGGTTGAGTAAGTTTTTTAAGGGTTCTTAGTGCTTACTTTCTTCCATACACTTTGATAACCCATTTTCTGAGAACCCTCTTGAAGATGTTGTAGTGTATAGCCATACTCTTCTATTTTTTTTTGAGTTTTTTTATCTTTATCTTTTCTAATCAACGCTTTTAAAGAGCTTTCCGAAACAGTTTTTGGATATAAGCCATTTAAAAGGGTGGTTAATGCACCTGTCCCACAAGAGTAAGAGTTTTTCTGTTGTGTAATACCGTCAAGAAAAACCTACAAATATCTACAAAATAGTATAAGAAAATCTGTAAATCTTAACTCAATCGTTTGCATGGGATTTGATACCTATGCTTTATCTGCATCACTATTCCACTTCAACAAAAGGCACTATTAACCTTTCGTTGAAGAGTTCTATTAAATAGAAAGAACTCGTTAGCACTTTTTATAACTTTTGGATTACACAACTTAAAAAGAGCATCTTTTAACCACTTAAAACAACTATTAAAAGCTATTTTTATATGATTTACTGCTCCATTTAGGTCTGCATTCCAAATTTTATTTAGTACATTATCTTTAAATAGTCCCCTTTTAGCACGAGTACCTTTAAACTCATTAGCTGTGGGTTTTTGACCATTTTTAGATTTAATTTGCACTGCTAAAACATCTCCACTAATGCAGGATGTCTTAGAAGTGTAAGCTTCATCTATAAATATAACTTCAATTTTATTTTTTATAGCTTTTTCCTCAATATAATGAATTAATTGAATCATTGGTATTTGGATAAAATTCTGTTTTGTCTTTTTTCTTAAATTACACTCTCCATTGTTCATTAGTTGGGCTATATTTTTTGATAATACTAACTGTTTTACACCATTTAGTTTAAGATACTCAACTACTCTTTTAGAGATTTTATGAAACTCTGTCTCAAAAAAATCATTTCTCTTTCTGTATAAAAACGAAATATATCTTTTTAATCTATGACCTCTTTTAGTCCATTTTATGGGAATTTGGATTTGAGTTTTATCTTTTTGAATAATAGTTTTATACTCCATCACTTCATCTGAAATTGAGTTGTTTAACTTGGCAATAAATCTATTGAAACAGCTATTATAATGCTTATATTTAGCCCCATCTACAATAAGTGATTGACTCTTTTTGTCATCAATGACAAGTGAAATTAGATTATTAAGACCTATATCAATTCCTGCATGATTTGAACCAATAGAGCCTATATTTAGGGGTTTATCCACTGTTTCTAATTTATCTTTTTTCACTAAAATATAAGAGAATGATAGATAAATTTCAGAATTTCTCATTTTAATAGAGAGTGATTGAATTGTTTTATCAAGTACCTTTTTATTCTTAATAATTTTGCCAATATAAAAATATCTCATTTTATCTTTTAGATTTATACCGATAAGATTTTTCTTTGTACTCCAAGCCCCACCATCTAATGGAATAGAATAATTTGTAAGTTCGGAGAGTTTTCTAGCTCTAGGCATTTGAGGTTGACCTGTGTATTTATGGGGATTTTTTTTATAATCTTTCAGAGTTTTAAAATAGTTACCAAAATCTTTTTTAAATCTTCGTAATACCATAACTAAATTATGATTTTTTAACTCTCGTCCAACCTCTAATAGCTGTTTATATAGTTCATTATCTTGATATTTATTTTTGATATATTGAATTTTTACCTGTTTTTTAATGCTTCCTGCCGTATCAGATATACAAGCTCTTACTATCTCATAATCTAAAAAATATTTATAATCAGAATTATTCTTTTTGAATAAATCAGTTACCAAAATGGTAATAATATTTTGCCAATGTTTGTATTTATATATATAGTTGTAGAGAAAAGTTTTATCAGTATTGCTATTTATTCTTATCTCAAAAGTTCCCTCAATCTTGGGCTTCTCTTTTTTATTATCTAACTCTTTAGCTACTACTATGCTTGTCATCTTTTAGTTTTTCCATTATATTAAATAGATAATGTTATTATAACATAATTTCATAGAAAAAAGCAAAATAAATTTTCTTTTTAAAATACTTAATAGAATTCTCATATATTTTTGTAGAAAATACTATGTTTTATGTAGCAGTTAATTGACCCTCAAATTGAAAAGTAGAGACATCTGAATATAAAGTAAAAGTAAGTGAGAATAGAAAAAGTAAATGTTTATACAAGATAGAAGACCTTTTAAAAAAAATTTAATTAAATAGACTTCTTCTAGAAAAATATCATTTTCTAGTTTCAAGAAGTCTATGAAGATAATTATTAAAAAAGTCAAGAAAATGACTTTTTTGTTTAGATATTTTATCTTCTGTAGAGGTCTTCAGCATAGAATAAACCCAAAACTTTAATACAAGATTCAGACTCTGGATTCGACTCACAAAATGTATTTCTTTTTTGAAGAAACTCTCTTCTCGTAAGTTTACCTGCTAATAAATTTGATTCTTTTACAGAAACTGATTGTGTTGTTATGTTTTTAAATGCATCAATTTTTTCTATATGTTCTGTAGCTGATAATGAACCTATGGTTAATGTTGTTCCAACAATAGTTGCTAATAGTAATTTTAAAGTGTTTGTCACAATAAATCCTTTTATTTTTTAATTATCACTTTTCTGTGATGATGAAAGTATATTGGGCAAGATTAGATTTTTTAGAGAGTTTAGCTTTTTTAGAATCTTTAGTGTTTTTTATCACAAAATAGCGAAAAACCACCTCCTTTAGGTGGTGGATGAAAGTGCAATAGAGAGAGAAGTGAATTACTTTTAAGTTTTATTATATTTTAAAATATTATAATTGTGCGATAGATACATATATTAAAGTTTTGATTATATAATCACAAGCGAGAATCAAGTAATAGTGATATAGATTCTTTTTTTGTATTTTATACTACCGTGGGACACATGGAGAAAGCTTCTTAAATATCTAAACATTAGTTTGGAGTTCAGAAGAATCCACCTCCTTTAGGGGGTGGAGTTGTCAACTATCTATTGGATACAATACAAAAAAATATCCCTTAACATGGAGTTCTAATTTGTCAACTAAACAACTGCACCTTATAAGCCTTGGCTGTACTAAAAACCTTGTCGATTCCGAGGTGATGTTGGGTCGCCTTCAAGAGTATGAAATCTCTGATGATGTTACTACAGCAGATGTAATTATTATTAACACTTGTGGCTTTATTGATGCTGCAAAAGAGGAGAGTATTAATACCATTTTAAATACACATGAAGCACGTAAAGATGGCTCACTCTTGGTCGTTTCAGGTTGTCTTACTGAACGTTATAAACAAGAGCTTCAACGCGACTTACCTGAGGTGGACATCTTTACAGGTGTTGGTGATTATGAACAGATAGATAAGATGATTGCTCAAAAGCGAGGGATATTCTCTCCCTCTGTCTATTTGGCAAATGAGAATGCCCAACGGGTTATTACAGGTTCAAATACACACGCCTATATTAAGATAGCTGAAGGGTGTAATCAAAGCTGTTCTTTTTGTGCAATTCCTAGTTTTAAAGGTAAACTTCACTCACGAACTCTACTCTCTATAGAGAAGGAGCTTAAAGCATTGGTTGAAAGAGGTTTTTATGAATTCTCATTTATCTCTCAAGACTCTTCTAGTTTTGGTCGGGATATTGGGCTTAAAGATGGGCTAATTGATTTAATCAAAATGGTTGAAAAAATTGATGGTGTAACTGTTGCAAGAATTCTATATCTCTATCCAAGTACCACCACTTTTGAGCTTATTGATACCATTGGAGATTCAGATATTTTTGAGACCTATTACGATATGCCTATTCAGCAGATTGATGATGGATTATTAAAGATGATGCGTCGTGGATTTGGAGAGAAAAAGACCATTGAATTGCTTGAACATATGAAATCAAAAAAAGATGCTTTTATTCGAACTTCAATTATCGCAGGACACCCAGGGGAGAGTGATGAAGCATTTAAAAGAGTGTGTGATTTTATGATGGAGTTTAATTTTGATAGATTCAATGTCTTTTTCTACTCAAACGAAGAGACAACACCAGCTTTTACTATGAAACCTGTGGAAGAGTCTGTAATTGAAGAGCGTGTTGAGGCATTAGAAGAGATTTCTAATATAACAACCAGTAAATCTTTAGAGGCGATGATAGGTAAAACTATTCGTGTTATTTTAGAGGGAGAGAGTGATGAGCATGAGTATATCTTATCAGCACGTCCTACCCTTTGGGCAAAAGAGATTGATGGTGACTTATTGGTTACAGATACTTCTGATTTACCTATTTATTTTGGTAGACTCTACGAGGCAAAAATTACAGAATTGGCAGGAGACAGACTATTGGCTACTCTGCTTAAAGCACTGTAGATGTAATTATCTGCACAAGGTTGGCTAGAGTCAACCCTAATATAAAGAGAAAATTTATGAAAATTTCATGTTCGATAGAATCGAACCTACAAAATTCAAAAAACCTTTTAGCTTTTTCGGCAGGGGTTGACTCTTCGGCTCTTTTTTTTATACTTTTAGGGCATAACATCACTTTTGATATAGCTTTAGTCAATTATGGGTTAAGAGAGAGTGCTTTTATTGAAGAGCAACACGCCATTGATTTGGCAAAAAAATATAACTTAAACTGCTACACAACAAAAGCACCCTCTTTTGAAAATAATTTTGAAAAAAATGCTCGTGATTTTAGATATGCTTTTTTTGATAAGTTAATGGATATGCATAACTATCAGAATCTTTTGACAGCACATCAATTAAATGACCAATTGGAGTGGTTTCTTATGCGTTTAACTAAAGGAGCAGGAACCGTAGAATTGATGGGATTGGAAGCTCTTTCAACACGAAGGGCATATCGCGTTATAAGACCTCTTCTTGAATTTTCAAAAGAGGAGCTTTTAACCTATTTACAATCAAATAGTCTGCCCTATTTTATAGATTCGAGTAATTTTAGTGATAAGTATGAACGTAATCGTTTTAGAGAAGCCTTTTCAGATAAATTATTAAAAGAGTACAAAGAGGGAATTAGGAGAAGCTTTAACTATTTAAAAGAGGATAAGAAGAGCTTAACTACAGGATATAGAGAGCTTTTTCATCATAAAGAGCTTTATATCCTAGGCTATCAATCCTCTATGTTGGTGGTTGTACGTCTTGTAGATAAGTATCTAAAAATTTTAGGTTATCTACTCTCTAAAGAGCAACGCCAAGAGTTATTAAAAGCCTCTTCTGTTGTGATTGGAGGTATTTGGGCAGTAGAGATTCAAGAAAAGTATATCTATATTGCCCCTTATAAAAAAATGGTTATGCCAAAAAAATTTAAAGAGGCGTGTCGTATTTTAAAAATTCCATCAAAGATTCGTGCTTATCTCTATTTAGAGGGATTAAATATAGAAGATATTAAAGCTTCTTTAGGGTAAAATTAATTTGAATATATTGCTCTTTCTCTTTAAAGTTTAATTGATTTCCTTCTATTTTTACAAGATAACGTAAAGAGAGTGTCTCTATAAATTTATTGAATTTTTTAATTTTATTCTTATCTATTTTTATCTCTATTAGATAGTTTTTCTTCTCTTCACCTTTTGGTAAAATTTTTACATCTGAGGCGATAGACTCAAGCTCTTGTTGGAAGTTTTCTAATTGAAATATTTGGGCATCTTGATGAATATTAAATTTTACTCTCGCTTCTTGAAGTTCACTCTTTTTTGTATGATAACTCTCTATGTTTTCATAGTAGTTTGACATATTGGGAAAAGACCAGAAAATAAGTATTAATAGAGAGATAACCAGTAGTAGTTTGGTTATAAAACTGCTTGATTTTAACATTGTTGAAACTCCTTATATCTTTGAGTTAAATGAAAACTCTGTCATAAAATTTTCGAGAGGTTTAATAATAAACTCTCCATCAGGATAGAGGTCATTTAAACTGTTTCGTAAGGGTTCAATACCCCAAACTACCCCTTTTAGCGCTATTTTTGAATTTGAGATGGTTGCTGTTTTTAACTCGGCACTTTTTCCCATAGCAGAGAAGACATCATTTGAAGTACTTGCAAGCAGAGTATGGTTAAGTTGTGAATAGAGTTGTGCATCGGTTAACTCCATCTCTTTTAAAAGTTTTTGATTCTCTACAATATAGTAGCTACCCATGCCCACAACAAAGAGAAATGGTACAAAAGCAAGTAGTGTATGTCGTACCGTTGGTTTTGAATCTTTTGAAGAGAATAGTGATTTCACTTTATCAAAAAATGAGAGATTCTCTTCAATATTTGAAGATGAGTATGCACTACTATTAGTCAATTTTAAATCTTCTAAATTATGCATCTCTTGATTTTTTAAAGAGGTAAACTCGTTTCTATTTAAACCTTTATCATTTTGATGATTTGAAACAATAGAAGTGTGTCCAGAGAGGGAAGAGCGAATATAGCTTGAGATGGCTCTCTCTTGCTCTCCTGCCATATGATGGAGAAGATTATGAATACTATTTTGTGTAGGGAGAATGGTTAATGATAACTCTTCACGCAATACTTTTAAGAGTTTAGGTGAGTCATCGGTAAGTAACATCTCAATATGGTCAGCAAATTTATAGGAAATTTTATAATAAGCTTTCATACTTTTATAGACGCGAATTGCTATCTGTTTTTCACTTAATCCACGTGTACCAATAACCCAACTTTGATGAATTTTCTCTTCGGTGGCAAACATCATATAGAGTTTTCTATCAAAATAACCAATTAGTAGTGTAAGTTTGTTGTCCAATTTATCTTTGTACTCTTGGTATAAGATGGTAAAGGGAGAAAAATAAAGTGTGGTAGGAATATTGCCAATATCTATCTTATCTTGAATGGCATAGTTATTATTAAAAATTTTTGCAGAGACTTTGGTTTTATCCTCTTTTTCGCTAATAGTCTGGTTTGTGGCTAAAGAGATGGATGCAATTTGGGTATAGGTATATTGAGATTGAAGAGAACGAATACGCTCAATAAACTTATCTTTTTCACTTTCGTGAAACTGCTCTATCTCCTTTGGAATAAAACCATCTTGGGTCTGAATGGCATGATTTAAAAAATAAAACTCTCTCTCTTTATAGTGTGTAATGGTGATGTATTGTCTATTTGGCATGGGATTCTCCTTCTATAACTGTTTCTATTAAACTTATGAACGTTCTAGTTTAGAATATTTATTTAATTTTTTATTTATTAAAAATTATATCAATATTTTAATTTCTAACAGCTTATGTTTTAAATTATTTTTTTATATGTGATATAGATGCTTTTTAAAGATAATTCAAAATCTAATAACTACAGAATTGAGTTTAATCAATTTAAACTTAAATTAAACTTTTGAATAAATTCTAATTTTATTTTTTATAGAATGGAGTATTTTAGCATCTGCTTTTGTAGATATTGTTTTGCCTCTTCTCTATTCATCTCTTGAATATCAAGAATTTGATGATAAATTTCAATTTTTGAAAAGGGTTTTGGAATCATAAATTTATCCCAGCTTGGAACTTGCCAATAGTGATGAGGTTTGTAGTTTACAACCATTAGTGGTAGTTTTGCACGGAGTGCTAAGGCGACGGCTCCATCACTCATACTGTAGCGTGGACCTTTCGGTCCATCTGGAGTAATCATTACAGAGTAACCCTCTTTTAATGCTTTAATAGCATTTATCAAAACAGCTTTTGCTCCTCTTCTTGAAGAGCCACGAAGTGGCATAATATTAAGAATTTTTAGTGTTCTGGCAATCAACTCTCCATCATAATGTTGTGCAATAATGGCAGATGTTAACTGTTTTTTACGCAATTTTCTATAGACTTGAGGTGCTAGAAAGAGTTCGGAGTGCCAAGTGATTGCCATACACTGACTTTTGATAGGTTGCTCTATAAAATGATATTTTTTACGGTAAGTTACCCATAAAATACGCATTATAATATAGAGCATAGGGGGTATAAAAATTAACCCCAATTTACGAAAAAATCGTTTACGCACAGAGAATACCCTCTAATGCTCCTCTAGAAGTTTTAGTCACTTTAACTTTGACAATTTTTCCAAGTAACTCTTCGCTACCTTCTATGAAAAAGAGTTTTCCATCATCGCTTCGTCCTGAGATACGTCCACCCGATTTGAGTTCATCAAAATAGACCATATGTTCTCTGCCCATTTGTGCATCCATAATCTCATCTAAAATCTCTGTATGTCGTGCTTGAAGTCGTGTGAGTCTAGCCCCTGCAATCTCATTTGGAACTTGATTGCTATACTCTGCTGCTGCAGTGTGTGGACGTGGAGAGTATTTAAAAGAGAAAAGTTGTTCAAAACGAACCTTCTCTAAAACATCCATGGTCTCCTCAAAATCTGCATCACTCTCATTCGGGAATCCCACGATAATATCGGTAGATATAGTTGCTTGAGGGCAAAGATTTCTAATCTTTTCACAACGATTGATAAACCACTCTTTTGAGTAACCACGTTTCATCTCTTTTAAAAGTGATGTTGAACCACTCTGTAGAGGGACATGAATCTGTTTACAGATTTTAGGATTAGAGGCAAACTCTTCTAAAAACTCATTATCCATATGGAGTGGATGAGGAGAGGTAAAACGGATACGCTCTAATCCCTCAATTTTAGAGATTTTTTGAAGCAGACCTGTAAAGTTACATCTCTCTTGGTCTGCACTAAAGTACTTTCCATAGTTGTTGACATTTTGTCCTAGAAGCATTACCTCTTTTGCACCTGTTTTAACTGCTTTAGCTATCTCGTTTACAATAAGACTTGATGGTATTGAGACCTCATCTCCACGTGTTGCAGGAACAATACAGTAGGTACATGATTTGTCACATCCCATTGAGATATTTACCATCGATTTAAAACCATTACTTCTATACTCTCCAAAAGCGTAACTGCTGTCATCATAGTTAAGGTCTACCTCAACAGCATGTTTCTCTTCTACCACTTGGGTAATTTTAGAGATATTTCTTGCACCAAGTACAAAATCTACCGATGGAGCACGTTTAATAATCTCTCTGCCTAGATGTGAAGCAGTACAACCTGTTACACCTATTTTGGCATCTTTTTTCTTAAATTTATTAAAAACACCTATCTCTGAAAAAAGCTTAGAAACAGGCTTCTCTCTAACAGAACAGGTATTGATAATAATTAAATCTGCCTCTTTTAACTCTTGAGTTAATGCGTAGGGTTCTTTTTTATTCAACTCAGCTATCATATGTTCACTATCTCGAACATTCATAGCACAGCCCAATGTTTCTATATATAATTTCTTCATTCTATACTATTTTACGATATGTACCTCGTAGATATACTCTTCATCATCAAGACCAAACTTAACTTCTCTCATGTAGACCGAGTACTCTTTGTCTTCAAAATGCTCGATTAAAGATTTTAACTCTTTATGTGAATTATCTTTGTCAAAATAAAATATAGATTTTTTCTCTAAGTCTTCTTCAATCTTTCCCAGCTCAATAAGCTTTGGTTTTGCAGTTACAGACGCTCTTGCCAATTTTAATTTCATTCAATATCCTTGTTATACTCAATATACTCTATTTAATCTTGTGATTTAATTTGTTGTATTTTATTAAATAATTATACCGTATTTGTTTAAAGGTTAGTTTAGATATAATGTCACTCTTCATTCAACTGACAAAATCACGTAAAATTGTAACGCATAAGTTCATTTTTGAAGAATTCAAAAAGATTGTATTAAAAAAGGATATACCTATGGAAAAAATTGTAGACATTATTGAGGCGATGGCACACGAAAAGAATATTTCATTAGAATCAGCTGTAGATGCTTTTAAAGAGGCACTAATAAAAACAGCAAAAAGATGTACCACCTATACGTCTCATTTTGAAGCAACTGTAGATATGGATAGAAGAGACTATACGGTGGAGCAGGTTATTATTATTGCCAAAGATGATGATGAACGTTTTACAACCGAACCTGACGCAGTTATCTCACTAGAGGAAGCCCATGAACTCTATGGTTCAGACCTAGAGATAGGCGATGAGTTAAGAAGCCCATTTATACTTGAAGAGCATGGTAGAACTGCATCATTTAACCTTTTTAAAGAGTTACAATACCATATTCAACGACAAGTAGAACAGGACCTTTTTGAGAAGTATCGAGACAAAGTTGGTCAAGTGATGATTGGAACAGTTAACCGTATTGATGATAAAGAGAATACTTTTATTGAGATTGGTGAACTCAAAGGGCTTTTGAGTCAACGTAACCGTATTA
>Ga0256828_1000788_pt1 | contig 20536 bp, 21 predicted proteins | sample CV88metaG_FD_185993 | JGI IMG/M metagenome (GOLD analysis project Ga0256828, IMG submission 185993) | Hydrothermal vent microbial communities from East Pacific Rise, Pacific Ocean - CV88 | ecosystem: Environmental > Aquatic > Marine > Hydrothermal vents | place: Pacific Ocean: East Pacific Rise...
CGGTGGAGCCACCTATCAAGTGCCAATGGAGGTTCGACCGGAACGGCAACAAACCCTCTCAATTAGATGGATTGTGGAAGCAGCCCGAAACAGAAATGAGCGGACTATGGTTGAACGATTAGCAAATGAACTCTGGGATGCCGCCCATGAACGGGGCACTGCCTTTAAGAAAAAAGAGGATACCCATCGAATGGCGGAAGCAAATAAAGCCTTTGCCCACTATCGGTGGTAAAAGGGAATTGGGAGGGAAAAGGGAGAAAATTAAACCTTTAGACCCTTTTACTCCTTTTACTTTCTATCCACTTTTTGCAAATTAGCCTTTCTGTCTATTTCAATTATTTTTATTCCAACTATTTGGTTACAATTGTCGACCGGATTGATGGGCTTTAGTGAATTGGGAGGACAGACGGTTATGGCTGGATAGTTCGTTTCTACCACTTATTTAGAAAATGTTTCCTCTATTCGAATTAGTGCAAAAATTGAAGTAACCAAATCTGTTAAAAAAGAATTACAGTGGAGTTCCAGTCGCCCATTTGGGAGTAGCAAGGTTTTAGACTTTCAGAGGGCTAAAATTTTTTATACATTAAATAAAGTTTTGGCAATTGTTAAATTGGGCAGTGGAGTATAGTTGGTTAGTAAGTGGTGGATGATAGTTGGTTTACAATCGGACAGGGATTGGGCAATTAACTATCAATTAAATAGAAACAGGATACTAATTCCCAATAATCGGCTAAATGGTTGCCAATGGAAACCAATTCGGTTGCCGGTCGTTTTCAATGGACAAATTTGGTTGGAGCGAACAGTTATAATTTTGAGCAATAAAACCGAATTTTCCGTTAAACTCTTTATTTCCGCTAATTATCTATCCAATTTTTTTTAAAGGGTTTATAAAATTTAAAGAATGGAATTTTGAACAATAAAAATTTTTAAAAAAGCTGGATAGTTCCAAGTCCAAAGGTGGTCTGTTTTCCAACTCCCAGCAATTCTCCAAATCGGAGAAGGTAATTTCCTTTTATAGATAGCCTTTTAAAATTTACCCATCCCATTACTCCTCCAATTCCCATCCGTTGATGTTGTCGTTCTGAATAGCGGTAAATCTCCTCCCATTGGAATTGGACCTCAGCCACCTCCCACTGCCCAATTTTTGGGAATCGTCCGACTATTGGTTCACCTATTAATTTTGAACGTCTCTCCCAAATTGTTCTAAAAATAGAGTCAATTGCAGGACTATTCCGTTGGAGTAGCCCTCCTTCCCAAATCCTAATTGGGGTTAAAGTTTTAAAGCCGGTTATCGGTTGAAGAGACGGAAAGAATTGCCGACCTATCGGTTGGAAAGGGATAAAACGCTCTCCCTCTCCCACCACTTCTCCATTAAATTTAATTTTAAACTGTTTAAACCGTTCTCGTCTTCCTCCCAATCCGATTTGACTAAAACCGATTTGAAGACCTCTGACTACTAATGGAGCGAAATTTACTCCCTTTTCAAAAAGTAGAAGTTTAAAACGAACTTTTCCTCCCATCTGGAGTTGTAACCGATATTTAGGAACGGAGTTTTCAAACAGAAAGACATAGGGACACTCTTTTTTAATGGGACAATTATTACACTGAAAAGAGGGAAAGGAGCAAATTACCTGTTTTAAGCCCCGTCCCAAAACACCTCGAACGGTAGAGCCGATAAACCGATAGGGAAGGTGGTAGGCACTTTCAAACTCTACCACACAATAGGTTAGCATTATTCTACTCCATCTTTTTAAACACTTCTTCCAATCGGTTGTTTACCAAAACTTGGTTGTTTACCAAAACTTTCCCTTTCCCGTTTCCTATTTTAGATAAGTCAATTTCCATATTTTTTTAACTTTAACTATTTCCTTTTTTTAAACCAATACTTTTAACCAGCCTAAAGTTTTTTATTCTTCAAAATTATCCCTCCCTTTCAGAGCTTTTTAACTGCTACACAATTAGCGAACAATTGTGGAAGAACGGTCGGGACCTGTGGAAATATATTTTACTGGCACCTCCAGATAGTCTTCTATAAATTCGACGTAGTGTTGAGCCTCTTTGGGTAATTCTTCCCATCGGGTTGCCCCTTTACTCTCTCTCCAGCCGGGAAGGGTTTTATAAACCGGTCTTATACCCTGGAGATAAAAGGGAAACTGTTTTACCCTTTTTCCCTTATAACGATAGCCTATTCCAATTTTTACCTCCTCCAATCCATCTAAAACGTCCAGTTTCATAATTGCCAAATTATCGCATCCATTTAACCGAACTCCATAAGAAACGGCTACCAAATCGAGCCATCCACATCGACGGGGACGACCGGTAGTGGTTCCAAACTCCCCTCCCCGTTCTCTGATTTGAACTCCAATTTCTCCTCCGATTTCAGTTGGGAAAGGTCCATTTCCAACCCGAGTTGTGTAGGCTTTTAATACTCCGACCACATTATCCAAATAACGGGGAGGAATACCGGAGCCGGTTAGAGCTCCACTGGCAATAGTGTTAGAGCTGGTTACAAAAGGATAGGTGCCGTGGTCAATGTCGAGAAGGGTTGCCTGTGCCCCTTCCAAAAGGATATTACTGTCCAAATTATCCCACAAATAGTAAGCGGTATCGGTAATAAACTCCCTCAATTTTTCCCGATATTCTTCCAACTCCCTTTTTAATTTTTCCATAGAGGGAATTTTTATACCCAAAGCGGAAAAATAGGGACGATTAATTTGATAATAATCCTTCAATTTTTCCATCAATTTGGAAATATTTAATAATTCTCCAATCCGGAGACCAGTTCGGGAAATTTTATCGGCATAAGCTGGTCCGATACCTCTACCAGTTGTTCCAATTGCCTTTTTTCCCCGGAGTCGTTCCCGAGCCTTATCGATAGCTATGTGATGGTCCAAAATCATATGGGCTCGATTGGAAATTAAAAGGCGACCTTTCCAATTTCCTCCCAACTGTCCCATTTCTTTAATTAACTGTTTAGGATAAACTACCACTCCATTTCCAATTACATTTACCGCTTTTGGGTTTAAAATCCCACTGGGAATTAGATGAAGGGAGTATTTTTTACCATTTACTACGACAGTATGACCCGCATTATGCCCTCCTTGGGTTCGGACCACAATATCGTAATTTTTACCAATTAAATCTACAATTTTTCCCTTCCCTTCATCTCCCCACTGTAAACCGACAATTAGAGTAACCATTTTAAAACCCTTTTGGCAAAATTGGAGCCCTGGTAGGAGTTCTAAAACTCCCGTTCCAGTAGTTGGTCAGTATAGATGGAGAAACCCACACTTTCCACTCCCTTCACCCGATAAATTCCCCCTTGGGCATAAACCCTCTTTCCATCGATTATTTTATAGAATAAACCAGTGTAGTAACGGAATTGAGGAACCAGCAAGGGTGCAATGATACAATCGGTAACCGGAAATTGGAGTAATTTTTTTACCTCTTTCCTTATCGGAGGAGGGAGAGTGGGAAATAAATCTTCCAATTGTTGCCGTTTTGTAACCTCTGCCAATCTCCTAACCCAGCCGGTCAATTTATTTAATTCCATTAACTCCAACTGCTGACGGGAGGTAGGGGTCAACTCCTGAACCTTTTCCACTATTCCGACCTGTCCAACCACTATCGAAATTTTTTCTATGCCCAAGCGGTTAAAAATTTCCAAATTGAGTTGGACCATTTCCTCCAATTTACCTCCAATCCACTCCCCCCCAATTTGATAAATTTCCCGGGAGGGATAGCGGAAAACCGGTTGAATATAAAACCATTTGGAGGTAGAGGAGTTTAGACGATTTAAAACCAACCGGATAAGGTCTACCGACGAGTCTCCCCGAAGGGCAACTTCCCGATTTTCCCGGTCAAAAACCCTAATCAACTGTTCGGAAGCCAATACTTCCCGCTGATGATAGGAAAAAAATGGGGTTACAATCTCTTGAAACCCAAATTCCTCAAAAATTTGGGCGGAAATTTGTTCTATTTGTCTTTTTCGGTGGGCAATTTTCCCATAATAGAGTCTTCCTCCCGGTGGAATATCTTGCTCCAAAATCATCTATTTCCAACCTTTCGATTATTATTCCGAATTGCTATTATGCCTATCTCCTAAAAGCCTTTAATCCTGACTCCTGTTTCTTTTTCAATAATCCTCTATTTTTTATTGTCATTTTGAAAAAGGTAGCGACTGAAAGCCCTTATCCCATCTCCCGTATAGGAACGGACTCCTACCCTTTCCAATCCCAATTCTATTGAATTGAGGATATAAACCAGTCGGTTGGGAGGAATCAGTCCCATATTGTTTATTCTAAAAATTTTATCCTTTAAATGGTCTTGTCCGCCGGCTACCTTTATTTGAAACTGTTCTTCCAAAAGTCGTCGAAACTGTTCCGCTCCCTCCATTTTAACCGCCACCATTGCCAATGCCGGTTCCTGTGGATAAAGTTCCAATCCAATCGCCCTAATCCCTTCCTTTAAACCTTGATGGCGGAGACGGGTAAATCTATAATAATTGTCCAATCCCATTTTTTCCCACCTTTTTACCACCTCATTGAAGGCAATTATGTGTTGGACAGCTGGAGTAAAAGCGGTGGTGCCACTTTCCTGTTTTTTAAGCTCTACGGCAAGGTTAAAATAGAATCCCTTTCCTTTTCCAATACGCTCCATTCCCAATTGGGAAAAACCTACCATTGCCAATCCGGGAGGAAGCATAAAAGCCTTTTGACTGCCGGCAATAATTACATCGATAAATCTGCTGTCGATTGGCTCTACTCCTACACCGGTAATTCCATCAACCACTACTACTATTTCCGGTCTCTCCCTTTTTACCTCTTTAGCAATTTTTTCTACTGGATGGCGAACTCCGCCTGAAGATTCGCACAATTGGAGGAGGAGGGTATCCACCTTTCCCTCTTTAGCACCGGCAATAACCCTATCTACTACCTCTGCCACATTGGCGGGAGTGTCCCATGGGTAAAATATTTCCTGAACCGGAATAGAGTAAGCCTTACATATTTTTCCCCATCTCTCTCCAAATTTCCCTCCATTGACCGATACAGCTCCCTTTTTTACCAAATTGAGAACCACTGCCTCCATTGCTCCTGTGCCACTGCTGGAGAGGAAAACTCCATAAGGCAAATTTACCAACCTTTTCCACCGCTCCAAACCTTCTATTAAAATCTGTTTAAATTGGGAAGTCCGATGGTGAATTGCCGGCTGTAAAAATATCTCCCGGACAAATTGGGGTATTTCAACCGGTCCCGGTGTAGCCAAAATCATTCTCTCTCCTTTTCCAAATCGATATTTTCCATTTTGGCTATTTCTGACACAATTCGCTCAACCTCAAAGCCATACATTTTATAAACCTCATCCCCCTTTCCGCTGGTTCCAAAGGTGGAAATTCCAAAAAGATAGTCTACATACTTATACCATTCATAACCCCTATTTGCCTCAATAGCATAGGTCCGTCCTTTTTTTAAAAAGTTAATAAACTCCTCTCCTTGCTCTTCCATTAATTCAAAACAGGGAACGCTGACCACCCGGCAATCCAACTGCTCCGCCACCGCCACTGCCAATTCAACTTCACTTCCAGTCGCCATTAATGTGATTTTTCGTTGTCCTTCCCGGAGAATATAGGCTCCCCGCCGTAAATCCACATAGGTGGGAGTTAAATTTCGGACTCCCTGTCTAGTGAGGACAAAGGCTACTGGATTATGGAGATTTAGGGCAACCCTCCAACAGTTGACATTTTCGTTGGCATCGGCTGGACGGAAAGTATAGAGATGGGGTAGTGCCCGTAAATTTGAAAGATGCTCCACCGGTTGATGGGTTGGTCCATCCTCTCCCACATAAATTGAATCGTGGGTAAAAATCCAATAATTTTTATGACTGGAAAGGGCGGCAAGACGGAGGGCCCCCCGGAGGTAGTCGCTAAATACCAAAAAGGTTGCACTATAAGGGAGTAATCCATAGGCGGAAAGGGCGTTGTTAATTGCTCCCATGGCGTGTTCCCGAACCCCATAATGGATATTTCGCCCTTCGGGAAAAATCTTCTCTCCTTTTAAAAGGGTTTTATTGGAAGGTCCCAAATCGGCACTTCCTCCCAAAAAGGTGGGAATTGCTTTGGCAATTGCGTTTAGAATCTCTCCATTACTCTGACGGGTTGCAATTTTTGCATCCATTGGAAAGGTGGGATACTTAATTTTAGAAAAGTCCCGTTTAAAAAAAAGTTCGATTTGGTTAATTTTTTCCTCTCCAACCTCCAATTGCCATTCCCGCTCCCACAACTCTCCCCGTTCGCGAACACATCGGAACCGGATTAAAACCTCTTCTGGAACATAAAATCTTTTTTGTGGGTCAAAACCTGCCTCTTCTTTACTTTTAGCAACCACCCTTTCCCCTAAAGGGGCTCCGTGGGTTTTTTCACTTCCTTCAACTCCAACCGCCCCCTTTCCGATTGTGGTATGGGCAATAATTAAAGTTGGAGAGGTTACCGGCTCAGAAACCACCCGTTGAAAAGTTTTGCGGATAGAGGTAAAATTGTGTCCATCCATTTCCAAAACTCTAAAACCTTGGGCTTCAAACCGTTTCCGAATATCTTCAGTAAAAGTTAGATTTGTTTTCCCTTCAATTGTAATTCGGTTGGAGTCGTAAATTATAATCAGATTGTTTAGTTTTAAATGTCCCGCTAAACTGCATGCTTCATAACTAATTCCCTCTTCCAAATCCCCATCTCCGCAAAAACACCAAACCCGATGGTCAATTTCTGGAAACCGTTGGGAAAGGAATTTTTGAGCCATTGCAAAGCCGACACTATTGGCAACTCCCTGTCCCAAAGGACCAGTGGTTACCTCTATTCCCGGGGTATGATGAATTTCTGGATGTCCCGGGGTTCGACTTCCTATCTGTCGAAACTTTTTTAAATCTTTTAAATCCAAGTCGTAACCCCAGAGATATAGGAGGGAATAAATTAATGGGGTAGCGTGCCCTCCGGAAAAAACCACCCGGTCCCGATTTATAAAATCGGGATTGTGGGGGGTGAGCCGGGCAAACTCTCCAAAAACTGCCATAACATCTGCCAATCCGAAAGCAACTCCCGGATGTCCCGATTTTGCCTCCTCTACCATATCAGCTGCCAAAAAACGGATTGTATCCCCCATCAATCTATCGATATTTCCCATTTTTTATCCCTTTCTCCTTTTTTAAGACTGAATCTCCATTTTTATAAATTTTTTCAATTTTGGATTAATCGGTTAAACAGTTACCAATTGGAATTTATACTGTTTATTCTATCCCTCTCCATCCCCTTTTGTTTTACCTTTTTCTTCCCTTCCCTTCCCTTCAAAAGTTAATTTTTAAAAGTTGTCCATTTTCAATTTAACCCTTATCCTTCCTCTCTCTGTTCCCTTTTATTCACCTTTTTATCCCTTCCCTCCCGTCGATGTCGTCGTAAATATTTTCCAATTACCTTTTTTAATTCCTTTTGAACCGGTTTATCCAATCGGCTGAGCCATTCCTCCAACCGGTCTGCTAATCCTTCTGCCTCCCGATAAGCTCCAGCTACTCCCAAAAGGGTTACAAAAGTGTTTTTATTCCAATCTAAACCGGTGGTTTTGCCGGTAGTTTTACTCTCTTCCAAATCCAATAAATCGTCCTGAATTTGGAAAAGAAGTCCCAATTCCAATCCAAATCTATACAACTCCTCACCCAATTGAAAGCGGTTTACAATAATTGCTCCCATTTTGAGGGAAGCGGCTATCAATTTACCGGTTTTATGGGTATGGAGAAATTTCAATTGTTTTAAATCCAATTTTTTACCTTCAAATTCCACATCTATTGCCTGTCCTAAAACCATTCCTTCCAATCCTCCATTTTCTCCGAGGGTTTTAATCAATTCCACCCGTATTTCGCTACTAAAGGGAGCAGTAGCAATTAGGTAAAAGGCGTGGGTATTTAGCCCATCCCCCACCAAAATGGCAGTTGCTTCATTATAAGTCGTATGGAGGGTTGGATGACCCCGGCGTAAATCGGCATTGTCCATTGCTGGAAGGTCGTCGTGGATTAGGGAGTAAGTGTGGAGAAGCTCCACACCATAAGCCACCTGTTTTGCCCCTTCCAGAAGTAATGGCTGGTAAGCTTTTACAACTGCAAGGAGAAGTTGAGGTCGAAACCGTTTCCCTCCCGCCTGCACCATTTCATTTACCGCCCGTTGAAAATAGGGATGAAAGGAAGGAATTTGAATTGGATGTGCTCGGATATACTCCTCCATTTATAACCCACTTTTTTCGGAATTATATCTTACTTCCTTTTTTCTAAACCCTTTTCCAGAATTTCGGAAATTAAATAATCAAATTTGGAAATTTCCACTAAAAAGGAGTCGTGACCATAATCCGATTCTATTTCGAACAGACGACATTTTCCTCCAACTATATCCATATATTTTTTTATTTGTCGCATTTCTTCGGGAAAAAACAGGGTATCGCCGGTAAAAGAGATGAGGTAAAGTGGAGAGCGAATTTGGGAAAATGCCTCCAAAAGGGAGGAATAACCCCGTCCAATATCAAAAAGGGAAATAGCTTTTAACAGATAGATATAACTCAATGGGTCAAACCATTTGGGAAAATTGTTCCCATTATATTCCAAATAACTCTCTACTTGAAAGCGACCCCAAAGTTGGAACATTCCATCGGTCTTTACATAATTACGTCCAAATTTCCGGTCAAAAGTAGCGGGAGAAAGGTAGTTTAAATAACCAATCATACGGGCGGTTGCCAACCCCGGAAATCCTTCCTTCTTTACCTGTTCCTTATCGTAATATCCACCCTTAAACCGAGGGTCTCCTTTTATTGCTTCGCTCATTGCTTTATTAATGGCAATTACATAAGGGCGGGTTTGATAAGTGGTCGCAATTGGGATTAAAATATCGGCAAAATTGGGAAAATCAACCCCAAATCGAAGGGCTTGCATCCCTCCCATACTTCCTCCAATTACTGCCCGGACCCGTCTGATGCCGAGGGAGTCCAGCAAAATTTTTTGGGCTTTTACAATATCTTTTATTGTAATAACTGGAAATTTTAATCGATACTCTTGACTACTTCCAGGATAAATTGGAGAAATGGGAGAAATTGACCCAAAACAACTGCCAATCACATTGGTGCAAATGACAAAATATTTCCGGGTATCAATCCCTTTCCCATCTCCAATTAATCCATCCCACCAACCCGGTTTCCGGTCTCCAGGATAGCGACCGGCGGCGTGGTGGGAACCGGAAAGGGCGTGGGTTATTAGAATCACATTGGATTTGTCCCGGTTTAGCTCTCCGTATGTTTCATAGGCTATATGCCAAGGCTCCAAAATTCGACCGCTTTCCAAATAGAGAGGTTTCTGGAAGTGGGCGATTTTTGTTTCAATTTTCAAAGGTGAGCCCTTTTTAAGGGGAATTTTACCATCTACCCCTTTTCCTCAACCGCCTTATGGTAAAATAACGGGAAAAAGCGAAAGGAGAGTTTCAATGGCTGATATTTTCAATAAAGTGGCTAAAATAATTGAAGAGCAATTGAATATTTCAGGTGATGAAATTAAGTTGGAATCCAAATTTGTAGAAGATTTAGGAGCTGATAGTTTGGATATTGTAGAATTAATGATGTCCTTGGAAGAACAGTTCGGCATCGAAATTCCCGATAGTGAGGCGGAAAAAATGCAAACTGTCGGAGATGTTGTTGATTATATTAAAACTAAATTGGGATAATTTAAGAGTATTCCCAAAAGGGTAAGATAAAGTTTTTTTCCGTTAAAAAGTTGGAAATGGTGGAGTTGGGAAAAATAGGGAGATTGGTAAAATAAAAAAAAGAGAGGAATTTGATTGGGACCGATTGGTGGCTTAATAGGTAGATTCAATTGGATTGGTAGATTCAATTGGATTGGTGCAGGTAATTAGCTCAATCAGATTGGCTCAGGCGGGTTGGTTTAAGTAGGTTGATTCGAGTAGATTAGTTCGATTAATTTATTCGACTGGGAGTCTGATGGGAGTCCGATTGGATTAGCCCAACTGGTTCGTTCAGCCGGTCATTCCGAGTGAGTGGTTCGTTCGAACCAGTTCAATCGGCGTCCGGTCGAGCTGATTGAAAGATTTGGTCACTTGAGTTAACTGGAAGGGCTGATTTACTAAAAGGAAGAGCTGATACCGCTTAACAAAAAAAGAGTAATTGGTCGTTCCAATTGGTGGTGGAAGTGGGAATTATATAACTTCTATTTACTGAAATCTATTTCAATTCCCGTTTATTGGGATTGGTTTGATTGATAGTTCAGTTGGTTTATTCAATGGAATTGGTTTGATAAGGGTTCGATTGGAGCTCCTTGAGGGTTCGATTGAAGATTCGATTGAAAGTTTGATTGAATGTCCGATTGGAGGTTCGATTGGGGCTCTAACTGAGGGCAGTGGGTCCAAGGAAATTGAAAATTTATTTCCTATGCAAAATTAAATTTTAAAATCTATCGATTTTATTCAACTTCAATCAAAACTTATTCAGATTTTTTTCAAATCCCTTTTCCCACTTTTCCAGTCTTCAAAAAAAACTATTTTATAAATCTCCCAATTTCTTTTTTATGTCTATATGACAATTCTTTTTTTATGCCTATCCCTTTTTACAACCATCCATTTTTACAACTTTTTATTGGTAACTACTCCTTAAAGTGGCAAGGGTGGTTTGACCGGTTACCTTCTTCCCTTTACCATCTATAACCTCTATTTCAAACCCGCCGTAATGGGGTTGAAGCCGTTTTTCCACATACTCTCTGACTGTCATTTTTTCCGCTGCTTTTCGACTAAACGGGTATTGGGCAAATCCGGCTCTGTCTTTCCTTATCTTTTTCCCATTTTGTTTAAAAAGAACCCTAAACCCTTCCACTTCAAAAATTTTTTTTTCCAATGATGCCAATTTTACCAATCCCATTTACCCCCTTTTTTAGTGATTATTAAACCACTTCCTTTAAACTAATCATCTCTATAAAATTTGGATTTCCCTTCCTCTTACTTAAAAAGTAGAGACCAAGAGAAAGTTATTATCCAATTCCAATCTCCAAAATTTTAAATCATTTCTATAAACAGTAAAACCATTTCCATATCCCTCTCTCAGGGACTAAAAACTTCCCTTTGCCGATTTTTTTAGCCAATTTAGTAGTCTGGATGGCACTTGTTGTAGAGTTTTTCTCGAATTTTTTCCCTTCCCATACATCCGCTATAGCAGATTACTCCCAAAAGAGCTGCAACTTTTGCCTTTTTTTTGGCCTTTTCTTTATCCTCTTCCCTATTCCCTTCCAACTCTTTAAACATCAATTTCCCGAAGACCAGTCCTACCTTTTCACACTTTTTTTTATCCATAAAGGCGTCGCCCTTTTTTGCCGATTCATTACATTTATCGTAAATATTTAACAGGAGACAGGCAAATTTTTGTTTTTTGCTTTGGGAACTCTTAGAAAGGGAAGAGGAAGAATTAATTAAAGCATCTCCAATTGCACTGGTTCCTAACACTCCCACAATTGCAACTCCAATTACTCCCCGAATAAGAGGTTTTAAATTCATTGGGATATCCTTTTAATTTTTACAATCTTACCATAAGAGCACTCCCGGAACTAATTGTCCTTATTTTGCGATTTTTTCTAAATTCCGAAGGAGTATTTCAATAATTCATCCAAATGGTTTTCATATCCATGGGGAACATTCATAACCTTTAATTCTGGGTGAATTTTTTCCCTTAAAGCTTTTTCAATTCCATATTTTAAAGTCGCTCCTGCTGAGGCACAACCTACACATCCCCCTTGTAATTGAACAAATACAATCGGTTTTCGAACCTCAATTAGGGTTACATCTCCTCCATCCATTTGAAGCATTGGTCGCACCTCATCCAATACTTTTTCAATTACTTCTTTTAATTCTTCATTTGCAAATGGAATCTCCATTTTCCTCCTTTTAAACTTTTTCCCTTATTTTCAATCTTATCCTATATCTTTTCCCTATTTTAAGTCCAAAAAGAGAGGTCAGAATAGACAGATTTAGATTAAACCTTTCCCTTTAGCCCCTCCCTTTTTTTCCTTTTTCTATCCCTTTATGACCTCTTTCCCTTCTCCCTTCTCCCTTTTAAAAATCCTCCAATTTTTTGGATTAATAGGTTAATTGGTTAAATTAATTTTTACTGGTCCCAAATGGAGTGAATTTTCCACAATTCCACCCTCTTTAATCCACTCTTTAATCCCACCCTTTAATACATACACATTGGCGAATCCATACCATTTTATTAAAGTTGCCGCTGCCAGGAGTGCCCGATGACCGGTCCGACACACAATTACATAAGTTTGTTCCGGTCTAATTAACCCTTTTTTAACCGCTCCATATAAAACTCCCCGGGGTATTAAAAGGGTTTTTATTCCTGAAATATGTCCGGCGTGAAATTCTGCTTCCTCTCGAACATCCAGAAGTGTAAATTTTTTACCCTCCTTTTGCCATTTTTTCAACGTGGCTACTGAAATAAACCGATTCCCTACTACCTTTTGTGCCTCAGCCTTTTGGGCTTTTACCCCGTCCATTGGATTGTATTCTTTAGTTTCCAATCCAAAAAGTAATCCAACTCCAATTAACCCAATCCAAAAAAACCTTTTCATAGGAACCCTTTTTTTTATGAATTATACCCTGTTAGAAAAGTAATCGCCAAAAATGAAAATTTTAATGGTAGGAATTGATAGTAATATATTGGTATTAAAAGGATAAAAAAGGGATATTTACCCACTCCATTGAACCGAAAAGAAAGAAACGAAAAAAAAGAGGGAGGGGCATTGGATTGGAAGGGTTAGGATAGAAGTTGGTCCGCTACTTCATATCCCAATTGAAAAGCTTTTTTATTAATTTCTACCGCTTTTTGGGGAACGGTTTTGACCATTGTGTTGAATACCAAATCCTTATCCAGATTGTTCATTCGGGTGGCAATCGCCAACGCCACTACCGATTGGGTAATTACATTCCCCACTTTCTCTTTGGCAATTGTAATTACCTCAATCGGATACATTTTCCACTTTTTTTTATCCTCCTCCGTCGGATAAACCAAGTTGGGCTCGTAGACGATAATCCCCCCCGGTTTAACCCCATCTTTAAACAGTTGGTAGGATTTGTCCGCCACCGATAGCATAAAATCTATCTCTCCGTCCACCGCATAGGGGTAGAGGATTGGCTCATCGTCCAAAATTATGTCCACTTTGGTGGGCCCCCCCCGGACTTGGGAGGTGTAGGTCCCGACCTGGACCCCATATTTCCCAGCTTTTACATAAGCCCGGGCCAAAATTTCTCCGGCCAGTAGAACCCCTTGTCCACCCACTCCGGTAAATCGCAATTGTTTCCTCATTATTTACCCCTTACTCTGTCGATAAGTTTATAATATTCTGAACAATACTCCGGCTCTTCTGTTTGATAAAGGATTCCCCTTGGAAATTTACCCTCTCTTTTTAACCGATACTGCTCCTCTTGAGAAAGTTTATCCCATTTTACCTTTGGAATTAGATTACCTTCAATCCACTCCATATTTTTTTTCGCCTGCCCCATTTTGTTTTTCCGCCCGAAATTGACGTGGCAGTTGGAGTGGACATCGATGAAGCTAAACCCTTTGTGTTGGAACGCTTTTACAAAAATCCGCTCCAACTTCTGAGCTTGGGCTACGCTCTCCCGGGCTACAAAAGTAGCTCCCGCCCCTTTTGCCAATTCGCAAGCGTCGAAGGTGGGGTCGATGTTTCCGTATTGGGTTGTAACAGACCACGCCCCCTTCGGAGTGGTCGGGGAGACTTGGGAGTTGGTCAACCCGTAAATAAAGTTATTAATCAATACGAAGTTGAGGTCGATATTCCGCCGGCAACCGTGGATTGTATGGTTACCCCCAATCGCCAAGCCGTCCCCATCTCCGGCCACTACGATTACATGTTTGTCGGGGTGCATTAACTTAATTCCAGTAGCATAGGCGACGGTCCGCCCATGGGTGGTATGGACGGTGTTAGCATCTATATAACTGGAAAACCGGCCGGAACATCCAATTCCGGAGACGATACAGATATCGTTTTTATCCCATCCCAATTTGGCAAACGCCCGAATCATCGCTTTCATAATAATTCCGTCCCCACACCCCCAGCACCAGAGGGTGGGCATTTTATCGGTCCGCAGATAGTAGTCGTAATTAAATGCCATCTCCTACTCCTTATTTCCCCAAAATTTCGCTGATTTTGTTTTTAAATTCGGTCGGGCTAATTGACCGTCCGTTAGCTTTCAGTAAAGTATGGAGGTCTTTCCGTCCCATTACCCGTTGAATCTCCTTCAAGTATTGCCCTTTGTTCATTTCGGCTACCAGAATAGTTTTATATTTTTTACCCAACTCCTCCAACCGTTTTTCGGGACTGGGCCAGAGGGTAATTGGTCGGAACAGTCCAACTTTAATTCCCTCTTTTCGGAGAGCTTTAATTGCTTCTTTTGCCGCCAAACTTACACTTCCATAGGCAATAATCAATAGGTCCAAATCGTCATCCATCATAAACTCTTCGTTGGACTCCAACTCATCCCGTTTGGAGAGGATTTTATTGAAGAGCCGGTCAATTAACCGTTGACAGGTTTCGGCATCTTCAGTTGGGAATCCGGTCGGACCGTGGTGTAACCCGGTGATATGATACCGGTATCCTTGGAAAAACGGATTCAAAATGGCCGGCTCATCCTCGGGCACATCGTAGGGGCGGTAATCTTTCGGGTCCCCTTCAAACTTTCTCCGCTCTACCAAATTGGCTTTTACCTCTTCCAAATCGGGGAGGACCGCTTTCCCTACCATATGGCCCAGGGTTTCGTCCAGGAGGACAAATACCGGGGTCATAAACTTTTCGGCAATGTTAAAAGCCCGGACTACTTCGCTATAACATTCGTCCAAACTTCCCGGACAGAGGGCGATTGAGCAGTAATCCCCGTGGGTTGGAGCTTGGGCTTGCAAAATATCCCCTTGGGCCGGTCGTGTCGGAAGTCCGGTAGAGGGACCACCCCGCATAACATTGGTAATTACCAACGGAGTCTCCGCCATAAAACCGAGCCCGATTTGCTCTGCTTTCAATGAAATTCCGGGTCCAGAGGTATTGGTCATAGCTTTAACTCCACTCATACTGGCTCCCAACGCCACGGAAATACCGGCAATTTCATCCTCCATTTGGATAAAAACTCCTCCCACCTTCGGGAGCAGTTTACTCATTTCGTGGGCAACTTCACTGGAAGGGGTGATTGGATACCCTCCAAAAAATCTACATCCGGCATCAATTGCCGCCTGTGCCGCCAGTTGATTTCCGGTAGAGACTACTTCCCGAGCCATTATCCCTCTCCTTTTAACTTTTTAACTTCGTTCAATTTTCGGAATTTATATTCGTTTCTCTCCGCTACAAAAATCGCAAAATCGGGACACTCCAATTCACACTCCCGGCATCCGATACAATATTCGGGATGGACCACTTTTACCATCTGTCCTAAAATATTGTGAGGGTCCGGAATCATTGCCAAAACTCCGGTGGGACAAAAATCTACACATAAATCGCAACTTTTACATTTAGACTCATCTACCCAAACAGGAGTATTTGCTGGTGCTTTTAGTCTAAATAGTTCTGGCTTTAGACTCATAAACCGCTCCTTGCCAAAATTTAATTTTCTAAATATTATCAAAGGGGATTCTAAAAGGGGGCTAATAACCCATTTTAACTCCCTTTTCATTTAAAAGTGTTACTTAAAGATAAGAATTTCTACATTCAAATAGGAATGGGTGGTATAATTTTGGGAAAAAAGGTAAAAAATGGAAGGGTTTACCTATTTTATAATCTTCTTACTGGGATTGGCAATAGGAAGTTTTTTAAATGTAGTAATTTATCGACTTCCTAGGGGTAAAAGTTTAATTTTTCCTCCCAGTTCCTGTCCCCATTGTGGCAATCCCATAAAACCTTATCACAATATCCCTATATTAGGATGGTTAATTTTAAAAGGTAAATGTGCCAGTTGCGGTAAACCCATTTCAATTCGATATCCCATTGTAGAGTTGTTAACCGGGATTGGATTTATAGGGATATACTACCATTTAGGAGAAATTGGATGGCAATTGGGAGTAATGCTGGCACTTTTTTCCACTTTAATTGCCTTGGCAGGGATAGATATCGATTTTAAAGAGGTGCCCGATAGTTTAAATTTATTGGGCTTGACCCTCGCCTTTTTTAGCTCTCCGTTGGTTTTAGAAAATTTTACCAACGCTCTCCTACTGATTGGAGGAGCTGGATTAATTCGCTACTATTCTGCCCTTTTATTCCGACGGGAAGCCCTCGGGGAAGGGGATTTGATAATGGCTGGAACTATGGGTGGGATTTTGGGAATAAAACTGGCAATAGTTGCCTTTGTAGTTGCCAACTTTTTAGCAATGCCAATTGCCCTTTATTTTCGATTAAAAAAATCGGAAGAATCGGTTCCCTTTATTCCTTTTATGGTAGCCGCCACATTTTTGGTCTGGTTTTTCCAACCCCAATTTGAAATGGGGTGGAGGTGGTTGTATGGGTAGAGGAGGGTTATACCCATTTATTTTAAGGGGTTTTGGGAATCTTTTTTTTAACATTTTTTCCATTCTCTTTTTAATCACCTCCCTTGTTTTTATAGTAATGATTTCCAATATGACCGTTTCAATTAAAATTTCCTTAAAGGAGTTGGGAACCCTCTACCTTTTAATTATTCCTCAAGTTCTCTTTATTTCCCTCTCCGTGTCCTATTTTTTAGCCGGTATTTCCACTTTTAATCAGTTAAGTCGAACCCAAGAATTGGTGGCTTTAACAGCAGGAGGTATCTCTCCAAATCGAATAATTGCACCAATGGGAGTAATAGGTGGGGGATTGGTAGTAATAAATCTCCTTTTTCTGTTTCTATCTATTCCCTATGCCCATAACCGTTTTTCCAATTTGAAAGAACTCAAAAAACAGGAGGCTCAATTCAATTTCCAACGGGGACATCTTTCCCAACAATTGGGAGAGTGGCAGTTGTTTATTCAAAAGGGCTCAGAAAAAGAGTATCGGGAGATTTATCTCTACAATCCTACCAGCAGTCAATTTGTGGTTGCCCATAAAGGAGAATTGAAAAATCGAGGTAGTTATCTTCAACTCCGGTTGAAAAAGGGCAATTTATATAAATTTGATTCCAATTTAACCGCCTCTTTTAAACAAATGGTCATTAACCACCCTCTCCAATATTCTTCCCTCTCTCTACTCGATTTAAAAAAATATTGGCAAGAGAATGGGAAATTTATTGTCAGTTACTTGCCGGTCGCCCTTCTTCCCTTGGCACTTCTTTGGTTTATTCCAACAATTGCCTTTTATCATCCCCGTCTTCACTCCAATCGAAAACCGCTGATGGAAGGAATTGGGATTTTAGGAGTATATTTGTTACTGTCTCAAGAAAATAGGGAGTTATGGGTTAGTTTTTTAATTCCCTTTTCATTTTTAATAATTTCGATAATACTATATAAAAAGAGGATAATCTTATGACAATAGGAGATTTACTCCAAGATGGAGTGGGGAGATATATACTCAAAAAGGTAATGGGAAAAGATGAGCCGTGGCTTTATCTCTACAGTGAAATGGATGCCCCAGTTAAAGCGGTTAAATTTTATAAACAGGTGAAAGAGGAGGGCTATCCAGTTGAATACATTTTTAACGAAGTCTTTTTTTACGGAAAAAAATTTTGGATTAAAGAGGGAGTCCTAATCCCCCGCCACGAAACAGAGGTGGTTTTGGAGGAGAGTTTTAAAGTTATAAAACGGAACCGATGGATAAAGAGGGTAGTAGATGTGGGCACCGGCAGTGGGGTGTTAGCCATTTTAATTAAAAAAAGGTTCCCCCAATTGGAAGTAATTGGAACTGATATTTCTCCAGTCGCAATTGAAGTGGCAAAACAAAATGCCCGTATCCACAATGTGGAGGTTCAATTTAAACAGGAAGCTTTTTTTTCCGATGAACAGGTGGACTTAGTCATTTCCAATCCTCCCTATGTGGAGGAAAATCATCCCCTTCCCAATCGGTTCGAACCACCGGAAGCCTTTTATGGCGGAGGAAAGGATGGGTTGGAAACCAGCTTTCAAATTTTGGAAAGATGCCATCAAAAGGGAGTCGCCGGATTAGTAATGGAAATAAGTCCTTTCCAAAAAGGAGAAATTGAGCGGTTATTTCGTCGAAACCGTTGGATTTTTAAATTTTACTTTTTTAAAGATTATTTACCTGTCTGGAGAGGTGTTGTAGTTTCCCTTTCACCGATTTTTAATCTCCCTCCCCATTTTTATTAATTCTCTTTTCAAAGTTAACCCATTTCCCAATTCCAAATTGGAAAAATAGTCCAACCCCGGCGGAAAGGGTAACAATTGTAAAAAACAGAAAAGAGGCTAAAATTCCCAATTCGGATGGTATCTCCAAAAGGTTACTGCCGTAGAGAAAGGTCAACTCCCTCAAACCGATACCTCCAATCGAAATTGGGACTATTGCAACTATTGAAGAGAGATAAAAAAGGAAAAGGTAGTCAAAAATAGAGAATAATCCAGTTCCTCCATCTATTCCAATTAAAACTGTTCCAAAAGCAACCCCTTGGAGGAGTTGCACTCCAAACCCCCAGCCCAACCCCCATTGCCATAATTTTATCACTCCCAATTTTTGATGGAAAATTAAGCCGAGCCCAATTCCAATTCCCACTCCCACCAGGGTTAAAGCGGTTAAATAAAACCACCATCCTTCCGATTTATCCATTATTTTCAAAATTTCCACCATTCCCATCATTATCCCTATACCTATTAAACCGTTAAACCGGTCCAATAAAAGAATTCCCGCCACTATTCCCCCAGACCGCCCTCCTTTTTTTAAAAAAATAAACCCTTTATATCCGTCTCCTCCTATTCCACCTGGTAAAAGGGTATTGTAAAACATTCCAATGTAGTAAAGTTTTAACTGTGCCCAAAATCCAATTTTTACTCCGATAGTAGTTAAATAGGGATGTAGACGGAGAGCGGAAAAAAATTGGGAGAGGTTAAAGAAAAAAAAGCCGATCCCAATCCATTGCCAGTCGACCGATATTTTTTTAACCCTCTTCCAATCCAATTGAGTATAGAGTAGATAACCGGCAATAATTAAAAAAACTATTTTTATTCCTATCAATACCGGTTTGGGAATGGAAGGAAGGGAAATTTTCATAAACTAACTATTATTTACAGAGGAGATGGTCGGAGTGGATTGGATAGGATTAGAGGAGGTAGACAGGGTTGTCAACCGATATTGGGAACAGTAGTTGGCAAGCCGTTCCAGCCCTTTTTTAATGGTTTCCATATCGGTAGCAAAAGAGAGACGGAAAAAACCTTCCATTCCAAAACCAATTCCCGGAACTACCGCAACTCCCTCCTCCTCCAATAAATGTAAAGCAAATTCCATCGAATTTTCCATTAATTGCCGGTGGTCCACAAAAATATAAAAAGCTCCCGCCGGTTTTAAAGCCGAAAGTCCAGGAATTTGATGAATTTGTTGATAGACAAAATCCCTTCTCTTTTTAAATTCCCTGACCATTTCCTCTACCTCTTGGTCGGCTTCACCTAACAGGGCAGGAATTGCTGCCTTTTGGGTGATAGAATTAATTGAGGAAGTGGTTTGGGATTGAAGTTTTACCATTCCCTTTACCAATTCCCGATTTTTGGTGGCACAGTAACCAAATCTCCAACCAGTCATAGCGTGGGATTTGGAAAGTCCGTTTACAACAATAGTCCACTCCAGTAGAGTTTCCGAAACAGAGGCAACGGAACAAAATTCACCCTCATAGACTAACTTTTCATAAATTTCGTCACTAATAATATAAATTCCCTTTCCTTCCAATACTTCTCCCAATCGCCTAATCTCCTCCCGGGAATAGATAGAGCCGGTTGGGTTGGATGGGGTAGTTAAAATAAGGGCTTTGGTCTTGGGAGTTATTGCCTCTTCCAACTGCTCCGGTTTAATTTTAAATCCAGAAGAGGGAGTAGTTTTTATTACTTTTACCACTCCGCCGTGGTATTTTACCAGTTCAGGATAGGTTACCCAATAGGGAGCAGGAATAATTACCTCATCTCCCTCTTCAATCAATGTGGCAAAAATATTGAAAAGGGATTGTTTCGCTCCGTTACTGGCGACAATCTCTTCCGGCAAATAATCCAAGCCGTTATCCCGTTTTAATTTTATTCGAATAGCCTCAATTAGTTCGGGAATTCCAGTTACTGAAGTATATTTTGTAAAACCGGCTTCAATCGCCTCTATCGCCCTCTTTTTAATCAGTTGGGGAGTGTCAAAATCGGGCTCTCCTGCACTAAAAGTTAAAATATCCCGTCCTTTTTTTTTCAACTCCCGAGCTTTTTGGGTAATTCCAATTGTCAGAGAAGGGGAAAGTAGATTAATTCTATGTGCCAAACCCATTGAAATCCCTTTTTAAAAAAATATTATAACAGTGGGAAGGGAAAGT
>Ga0256828_1000790_pt1 | contig 20518 bp, 21 predicted proteins | sample CV88metaG_FD_185993 | JGI IMG/M metagenome (GOLD analysis project Ga0256828, IMG submission 185993) | Hydrothermal vent microbial communities from East Pacific Rise, Pacific Ocean - CV88 | ecosystem: Environmental > Aquatic > Marine > Hydrothermal vents | place: Pacific Ocean: East Pacific Rise...
TTTTTATTGGCGATAACCTTTGTAGGTATACCAAGACGCTCTATACTTCTCAGTACGATAGGTTTGAGAAGATTCGGAAAAGCATCACCGTCAATGAAGAGTGTCACAGTATTTCTTTGACCCTGCCGACTTCACCGGTGTTGAGACGGACTTTTATACCATGAGGGTGGGTAGGGGAGTTGGTGAGGATCTTCTGTACTTTACCGTAGGTAAGTCTGCCCGTAGCCTGATCCTCTTTGAGTACCACCCCTACATCAAGTCCATATCTGATATCTGCTCTTTTCTGTCCGCTTGCCATATTATGCCTTTGGGGTATAGTTCAAGGCTTTTTTAACCGTCTCAACCGAACAGAAGAAGAGTGCATCAAACAGAGGGTTGAGTTTTGTCTTGCTCTCATCTATCACGTCAAAGGGTTGAAAAAAGAATCCCGGTCCGTCTTCTTTAACGGCAGGTTTGACATGAAAAACAATAGGTTTCAGGGTGCGGACAAGATTGAGTACTTTCTTATAGTTCTTTGCCTCTTTTTCTGGAAGCAGGTTATCCTGTTTACTCTCGTTGACACGGGCTTTAAGAAGGAGTTGGAGTTTGTCGTTAAAGATGACCTTGTTCCATTTGACAGTGCCGAGTTCCATATTGAATTCGCGGTTTGCCGAAATGAGTGGATGGGGCTTTGTTTCTCTTATGGCTTCAAGAAGCTGTAAAAAAAAGTTTTTTCCACCAAAATTTTCGGCACACTGAAGGAGTTTTTCATGATGAAGTTTTTTCTCTTCATCAGTTAGGTTTGTGAAGTCACACATTGTTTATTCTTTATGTTTAATTTGTGCAATTATACCCGAATTTATCATCATACCGCAGATTAATCAACTTACTATATAATTATGATAATTATAAGTGAAGGAATGAAGTATGGGGAAACAGCCCGAAGAGATCGAAGAGCTGGCAATAGCAGACAAAGAACATAAATATGCACGCTATGAGGATATAGATAAAGAGCAGTTGGAAAAAGATATCAATGCTATCAAAGAAACGATGGGTGCAGTAGGAGAAGAAGATTTTCAACATCTTTTAAAACTTGAGAGATGGGGAAGAATGTTCACTTTTTCAGGGTATGGGCTGATCTTGCTTTTGAGTATATTAGGACTTGGCGGAGAGTTGAGTGCACTTGTTTTTTGGCCCGTAGCGATTATTGCTGCACTGCTTATCAGTACGGGAAATGTTGCAAGATGGGCAGATGTCACACATCCCATTTTACACGGTGCGTACGATAAAGTACCCAATATTCCTGAGCGTTATACCAAAAAGTATTTTGCCAAAGGTGCAAGACGTTATGTTGACTGGCTGGACTGGATAAAACCGCAGGCTTGGGAGTATGAGCATAACATTATGCACCATTATCATCTTGGAGAGACAGAAGATCCGGACAATGTAGAGAAGAACCTTCAATGGCTCATCCAGTCTAAAACACCGATGTGGCTTCGTTATGTGATCGTGTATGGTTTTGCAGGGATGTGGAAATTCCTCTATTATGCACCAAATACACTGAGAATTCTTGAAAATAAAAAAAACAGGGATCAGCAAAAGCTGGAAGTAACTGACTACCAACTCGACCCTCGTACCAAAAACGGTCTGGAGCTATGGATGGAGTATTATCTCCCCTATATTGTGATCAAATTTATTGTATTCCCGATACTTTTCTTACCGTTTGGTGCACAAGCTTCGATCAATGCGCTGATTATCATTCTGATGGCAGAGTTCTTTGCTAATTTACACTCATTTTTAGTAATTGTACCGAACCACTCGGCAGAAGACATCTATATGTTCAATGAACCTCATAAAAGTACCGGAGAGTTCTATCTCAGACAGATCATGGGATCAGTCAATTATAATACAGGTACGGATTTTTTGGATTTTGTACACGGTTTCCTCAACTATCAGATAGAGCATCATCTCTTTCCCAATATGCCGCACAGCTATTATCAGAAAATGCAGCCTGTTGTTAAAGATATCTGCAAGAAACATAATCTTGAGTATAGACAGGAGTCTGTATGGAAGCGTATAAGAATGTCAATAGACCTGATGGTAGGAAAAACAAAACTGCTTAGAGTGGACGGGATCTAGTCAGTATCCTGTTATGATAGATAAACGTACAGACCGTATAGAAGAGATATTACTACGTAAACAGCCGACACTTCAAGTGATGCTTGACGGTGTTCACAGTTCTCAAAACCTCTCAGCCATCCTGCGAACCTGCGATGGAGCAGGGGTACTTCACTTTTACTACAACACCCAAGAAAACCGGGACCTTCGTATACATAAGACCATTACACAGGGTGCCCATCGCTGGGTTGAACGTATGCGGATAGACAATGAAGACAGAGTTCATTTTCTGCAACAGAAACAAAAAGAGGGTTTTCAGATAGTAGTCACGCACTTGGAACAAAGAGCTGTCTCTTTCAGAGAAGTTGATTATACCAAACCGACGATACTGGTCATGGGAAATGAGAAAGAAGGTGTAAGCAGTGAAGTGGCAGCCTTGGCGGATGAAGTCATAATCATCCCTATGCAGGGTATGGTACAGAGTCTTAATGTCTCAGTAGCAACGGCACTCATACTCTATGAGGCAGAACGTCAGCTTGAAAATGCCGGCAGCTATGCTGTACCGCAACTTTCAAATGAGCAAAGAGAGAATATGCGGGATGCATGGCTCTACAGAGATGTGATCGCCAGAAGAAGCAAAGGAAAGATCCCTTTGAGATAAAATGATCTTTATCTTTTAAGAGGGAAAAAGAAATAAAGAAAAGTACCTACTCCTGTAAAAAGTCCGGTTAAAAACAGGTACCAGGGAAAATGGTTCGGGATACTTTGTTCAAGGAGTGAGGTACCGGGGATCATAAATGAGATGATTATGAGCAGTGCTGAAAAAAGTTCAAGCAGTATAAAACTTTTACCGAAATGAATAAAATGATCCTGAGAGTTGTGTATCAGTATGGCAATGCCTGCATAGATGAACACGATAGAGACAAGGAGAGGAGCCCAGACCGGTCCAAGCCATGGTACAGGGATAAGAAAGAGGATATCCCATGTATCAAGGCTTTGCGGCCAGTTCAGGATCAGCTTTAAAAAAACATAATAAAAAATATCCCATACGCCAAAGAGCAGAAAAAAAGCTGCAATTTTGCTTTGTACTTTTTTGTATACCAGAGATACAGTTGCCCACATGATCAGAAGTGTGGCTGCTTCCCGTCCTATTTCAACGAACATGATACGCTCAGGTATGATAATTGCAGGGAATACAAATCCTTCAGGATAATAGATCTCACGAAGATAGATGACAACAGCAGCCTCTATATATCCGAAAGTCATCCCCCAAACTATCATCCAGAAGAGTTGTTTTGCCATTATTTTTCTTGTATGACAAGTGTCCAGTCGGAAAGATCTGCAGGAACATTTTCCACTTTATTCTCCAGTTTGTCCCACTCCACATAGTCAGTATTGAATTGGGCAACATCCTCTGCAGCTTTTTGGGCACTTTCATATTCACCCAGCATCTCTTCATTTATCCAAAGTTGGTACAGATAATGACGTATCTGCCGAATATTAAAGGTTCCGATATCAGCATTATAAATATAATTTTTCATCTATTTTCTCCTTTAGGTATGATTTAAGTGCAGTTCCAATGCTCAGGAAATGCTCTATTATCTATTTTAACATAAATTCGTTGATCATTATTTCAATTTTTTGCTTCTTGTATCTCTGGGTTCAAGTTATGCTAAAATAAGAGTAGCAGAAGAGAATATACAAGGTTGGATCATGGCAAAAAAGAAAGATAAAGAGAGTCCGAAAATATACCGCTCGAAAATAGGGTTTGATGATATTGTAGGGCATAAACAGATCAAAGAGCGTCTCAAAGCGATCATTAAGATCGTAAAAAATCCAAAAACACTTGAACGGTTTGATACACCTCCTCCCAAAGGTCTGCTCATCTATGGTCCTGTCAGTGTAGGCAAGAGTATGCTTGCAAAGGCATTTTCCAAAGAAGCAGGGATCCCTTATTATGAGATATCAGGCTCCAAACTGTTTGAACTTGCTTATATCAAAGAGGTATATGAAGCAGCTTCCAAGCATACTCCCTGTGTGGTCATCCTGGAAGATATAGATATTAAAGGGATCATGCAGGGCACGATCACCAATGTTTCATTTTCAGATATCGCCAAGGTACTTGAATCTACAGATGAGAAAGTCTTTACCATTGCGACATCAGAAGGTTTGGATACCATTGATCCTGTATTGACGGCTCCCGGAAAACTTGATTTTTTACTTGAGGTTTCAAGGCTTGACAAGGATGCCAGAAGGTTTTTCATTGAGAAGATCATGAAAAAGCCTCATGACAAGAAGATCAATATCGAGCGTATCGTACGGTATATTACGGGGATGAGTGCCATGGAGCTTGAACGACTTGGGCGTATGGCGGTACTTAATGTTGTCGAACAGGGTAAAAAGAAGATCAGTGAAGAGATACTGATAGAACAGATAAACATCATAAAATACGGACACAAAATAGATAAAGCAATGGTGAGGAACCTTGAAGAAGAGATGAAAATGACAGCATATCATGAAGCAGCGCATGCCGTTATCTCATCTTTTCTTCTACCCCATATCAAGATCGAACAGGTAACCATTGCTCCGCGAAGCAGAACACTTGGTTTTGTCTCTTACAATGCAGATGAACAGTTGTCCAATGTCACAAAAAAAGAACTTTTCAATGATGTATGTGTACTGCTTTCAGGACGTACAGCAAAAATCAAAAAAGCCGGGAATGACCATATGGACAGCGGTGCCGTGGATGATCTTTCCCAGGCTTCATTTCAAGTCTATGCTGCGATCACCAATTTGGGGATGGACAGTGAACTGGGTTTGATAAATATAGACACGATCGCTCCGATGAATGATACTTTCTTGAAAGATAAAATAGAAGAAAGATTTTTATATTGGATGGAAGTTGCCCAAAAACGCACAAAAAGGCTTGTAACTGCACATTGGAACAGCATAGAAAAATTGGCTAAAGTACTTATAGACAAAGAGATCGTTGAAAGTGATGAACTTGTGAAGATCATCGGAAAAAAGAGAGTCTCAAATAAGATACCCTCAGGGTTGTAAGTATATTATAAACTTTTTACAGCTTTGATCACATTCTGACAAAAGATATCAAAGTTAGGCAGATCAAGTTGTGCTTCTCTTTGTTTTTCTCCCCACATCGGCTCAGGAAAGTAACTGTCCTTTTCAAAACGTGCCATAATGTGCCAGTGCAGATGCGGCATGTAGTTTCCAAAAGAGGCAATGTTGATCTTTTTTGGACTGTAGTAGGCAAGCATCTCTTTTTCTATGACATCAAGCAGATAATAGATGTCAAACTTTATGTCGGCAGGGACTTCACTCATTTCTTTGTAGGGGTGCTGGGTAAAGATCTTCAACCACGGGATCTCACTCTCTTCTATCTCTATTTTAATATTTTCATTTTCATAAATAACTGACATTAACGGATCCTTTTTATGGCATAGTTACCGAGTTTGTAAATGTTTGAGGCTTGTTTGCTCTCTTTGAGCGGTGTAACGATGACATCTGCCGCCTCTTTTGCAAACTTCTCGTCGTAAGGCTGCCTACTGAGATTCGCAGAGGTTGTATATGCCCATTTAAGACGGTTTAGGAGCAGAAGATGATGTTTGTCCTTCACCACACGGTAAGAGTAGCCGTTTGGCATGATAAAAGTAGTTTTAAGAGTACGTCGTAGTCTGTTCTTATGAGCAGAGGGTATACGGACAAACGTTTTAAGTGTTTGGAGACTGTTGACTGCTTTAATATAGTGTTTATGGGGAGGGCGCTGTTTGATAGCCGTGAGTTTCTCTTCATTTTGAGAGACAAAGCCTATGGTAGTATCTGTTTGGGTAAGGAAGACTTTGTTGTCTAACATATTTTCTCCATGCTTCTTTTTTATCTCCAATGTTATGAAATTATAGCCAATTGTACGCTCTTTTGTTTAATTGAAATTTTTTTAAGGTACAAATATTTATAATAATCATAGAGATGAATCGTAGTGATGCAGAAAAAGAGATTGGAAAAAGTGGAAATAAAATAAATGGATGATGTTTTATCCAGAGGTTGAAAAGGAGGAAAAGAAATGAAATTTAAGATGTTAAAATGGTTAGCTGCGGGCATATTGTCTTTGTCGGTCATGGTGATGGCAGAGAGTGACAAGAACGATACCAGCTGGATACCTAAAGTGGATATTCCCGAGCCAATCATTCCAAAAGCGATCATACCCAAGGCAATTATCCCCAAAGCTCCGGATATTCCGGAAATTTCAATCCCTGAGATCTCCATTCCGGAGGCAATCATTCCTGAAGGACCTGATATCCCGGAAATTTCAATTCCTGAAATCTCTATTCCCCAGATAAAGATACGGGAAAATAAGGAGTGGGCGGTAATTACGCTTGCGGCGGATGTACTGTTTGATTTTGACCGATGGCAGATACGTCCTGATGCAGATAAAGCACTGAATGAGGTTGTCGAAGTATTGACAGTCCGCTATGCGGGACTTCCATTTCAGTTGCATGGGCATACGGATGCCAAAGGAACTGATGCTTACAATATGCGGCTCTCCAGACGGCGTGTCCAGGCGGTGAAATCCTGGTTTATCCGACACGGCATCCCTGCTGCCAGGATCACGACCTTTGCACACGGTGAGTCCCAGCCTGTCGCGCCCAATACCAAAAAAGACGGTTCGGACAATCCGGAAGGACGTCAGCTGAATCGCAGAGTTGAGATATATATACGAAAAGTCGTGCAGAGTAAGGAAAAAACCTCTACATCCGATACCCGCTTAAAGCCGTAATAATGGTCTCCTCCGGTTTCGTAAGATAGCCGGTGGCATCTTCATAGCTGATAACTTCCAGATAGAGATCCCGCCATTTACCCCGATATTCGAAAATGTGTTTCTTGATATGATGTTTCAGGGTCAGCTCTTTTGATAAGATCTTTTCCCAGCCGCGTTGATGAAATCCCTGCTCCAAAAGGGAGACGATCTCCTGATAATGTTTTCCTTTTCTGTCACTGACAAAGTGGGCGATGTCAATGATTTTGTACTGTTTTTTGTATTGTGCTTTTTTTGATCTGTCAAATCGAGTGATCCCTGACCCCATAAGTACCAGTTTATACGGTTTTGCATAAGGAAATGTATTATGCAGTGCTTCATCCAGCGATTTATAACCCAGCAGATCGACCGTCCATCGGATCCGCTGTTTTGAAAGTTCTGTCAGGTCTCCGATAGTCACAAAAGATATGGTTTCAGCCATATCTTCCATAATACTCACACGACCATAGTCCGATGTTTTTGCATTTTTAAAATCCTTAAGTCGGGCATTTTTTGCATCTACATATTTATACGTGATCAATTCCCACTCGGTCACATTGGCAAATGATTCGATCAGGTTGCTCTTCATGACGACAGAGCTCCAGAGGGTCTGACTTTTTGATTGTTTGAACTTTTCCCGGGCTTTTTCCAGATCAGCTTCTTTGAGAGCCTGTCTGAATTGATAGATATGGACCAGTTCATGGACAAAACCTCTGAAGACACCTTCCAGAGAACCGGCTGAGAAAAATCCGTCGGTGCTGAAATCACTGGAGTCGAAATAGATATACGGTCCGCTTGCCTGGGCCCGGGATACGAGTTCGACATCGGTGTTGATAATGGCGGAAGGACCGCCTTTTATCAGGACAGAGGGGGTTCTGTCGATAAAGTATTTCAGCAACAACAATTGTTTTTTTGTATAACTTCTTTTAGGAGTTGCAAGGAGTTTAATCCCTTTGTACTCCTCTTGGATATACGCATTTTTTGGAGGAGTGATCACTCCAAGCATTTTGAGATCATCTTTGCTGAACTTTGAAAAAGTCTGCAGGGTATCGGGGGAACCGGTTTCATTATTATCTGCTTTGGCATAGAATGGTATGAAGAGTAATAATAACGTTAGAAACCATATACCAAAAGAGTTTTTTATTTGTGATTGAATATTGAAAAAATCTCTTCTCATGTTACTGTTTCTCCTTTTTATCATAGGAACCTTTTGATAAATAAGTACCTTATTTCTATTATAATAAAATAAGGTATGGTTTTTCTTAGCAGATATATTTATTTTAATATTGTTTTGTGAGTATGTATTTTACTGGGAGAGAGGTAGCGGATAAGTATGATGGAGAGAGAGGAGGTAACTCTATTTGAGCCCCCTCTTATTTAATTATAGTGATTAGGCCAAATAATCCTGCAATGCTTTAGGTTCAAGTTCTCCGCCTGCAGCTTTAAGCTCTTTGATCGCCATTGCTGTTGCTTTTGCAGCGGCGAGGGTAGTAAAATATGCGACATGGTTGGCAAGTACAGACTGTCTGATGGTCTTCGCATCAGATTTACTTGATGAGTTGTCTGAAGTGTTGATGGCGATGGCTATTTCTTCATTTCTTATCATGTCATCAATGTTTGGACGCCCCTCAGAGATCTTGAGTACTTTTGTTGAATCTACACCTGCAGCTTCCAGAGCAGAATGTGTACCGGAAGTTGCAACGATCTCAAAACCGAGGTCAGTGAACATTTTACCTACTTCACCGGCATTTGGTTTATCTGACTCTGTAAGTGAGAGGAATACTTTACCTTCAAGAGGGATATTGTTCTTGGAAGCGAACTGGGACTTGGCAAATGACATACCGAAGTTGTCCGAGATACCCATCACTTCACCTGTAGACTTCATTTCAGGTCCTAAAATAAGGTCTGAACCGGGTAATTTGTTGAATGGGAATACCGCTTCTTTAACGGCTACATGATTTTTAAGTATAGGTTCCATGATCTTTTTCCCAAAGTTAACCACGTTAAATGTATCGTAGAATTTCAATGCTTCTTTGAGATTTCCTTGAACCATTACTCTTGTAGCAACTTTCGCAAGAGGTACACCTGTTGCTTTTGAGACGAACGGTACCGTTCTTGATGCTCTTGGATTAACTTCTATCAGATAGATCTCACCTTTATGGATAGCATACTGAATATTCATAAGACCTACAACACCAAGACCGAGTGCGATCTTTGCCGTCTGCTCTTTTACTTCTTCCTGAAGTTCTGAAGAGATGCTTACAGGAGGGAGTGAACAGGCAGAGTCTCCGGAGTGGATACCTGCTTCTTCAATGTGCTGCATGACTGAACCGATGTAGACATCTTCACCGTCACAAATGGCATCAACGTCGAGCTCAATGGCATTGTCAAGGAATTTGTCTATAAGTACCGGTGCATCATGGGAGACAGAGACAGCTTCATCCATATACTGCTTGAGTTCATCATCTGAATAAACCGTTTTCATACCGCGTCCGCCAAGTACGAAAGAAGGACGCACAAGTACAGGGTAGCCGATACGGTTAGCTACAACAATGGCTTCATCTTTTGCAAATACCGTACCGTTGTCCGGTTGTTTAAGCCCAAGCTCATTGATGAATGAGGAGAAAAGCTCCCTGTCTTCTGCAAGGTCGATGACTTTTGCAGTGGTTCCTGAGATCTTTGCACCGATAGCAGTAAGGTTTTTAGCCAGTTTAAGCGGTGTTTGCCCACCAAAGTGAACAATAACACCGTCTGGCTTCTCAAGTTCAATAACATTTCTTACATGTTCAAAGTCAATGGGCTCAAAGTAGAGGATGTCAGATGTGTCATAGTCAGTAGAGACTGTTTCAGGGTTACAGTTATACATGATAGATTTGATACCCATATCTTCAAGAGCAAATGCCGCATGTACACAACAGTAGTCAAATTCGATCCCCTGACCGATACGGTTAGGACCGCCACCGATCACAAGTACTTTTTTATCGTCAGACTCTGTTTTCTCAGCCTGAGGGAGTTTGGTAATATTTGTTGTGGAGTAGAGGTACGGAGTCAACGCTTTAAACTCTGCTGCACAGGTGTCTACTTCATTGTATTCAAGACTTACACCCATTTTTTCTCTGGCAGTGTAAATGTCATTTTCAGTAAGGTCTAGCCCCTCTTTATTGTTGATCACTTCAGCGATCATAGCATCAGAGAAACCGTCAGCTTTAACTTCTCGGAGTCTTGTTGCATCAGAGAGGAGGGCAATATCCATCTCTTTTTCACGTTGTGCCAACTCTTCGAGCTGATAGAGGAACCATCTGTCGATCTTACAGAGATCAAAGATCGCATCTACACTCATACCGCGTCTTAATCCTTCAAAAACATAAAGCATACGGCTCTCATTTGGACGACGGATCTCTCTTATTAGTTCTTCCGGGTCACATTTTATAGGATTGAATCCTGTTAAACCTGTTTCAAGTGAACAAAGCGCCTTTTGGAAAGACTCTTTGAAAGTACGACCGATACTCATGGCTTCACCTACGGATTTCATGGCAGTGGTGAGTGTAGAGTCTGCAAGAGGGAACTTTTCAAAGGTGAATCTTGGAAGTTTTGTAACAATATAGTCAATCACAGGCTCAAATGATGCAGGTGTACCGGTAATGTCATTGGTGATCTCATCAAGTGTGAATCCTACAGCCAGAAGTGTTGCTACCTTTGCAATAGGGTAACCTGTTGCTTTGGATGCCAACGCAGATGAACGGCTTACTCTGGGGTTCATCTCGATGACGATCATACGACCAGTATCCGGATTAATAGAGAATTGCACATTGGATCCGCCTGTATCAACACCGACTTCACGTAAGATCTTAAAAGAGGCATCTCTCATATTCTGGTACTCTTTGTCTGTAAGGGTAAGAGCAGGAGCAATGGTGATGGAATCTCCCGTATGTACACCCATAGGGTCAAAGTTCTCTATGGAACAGACGATAATACAGTTATCGGCTCTGTCACGGATCACTTCCATCTCATACTCTTTCCAACCCAGAAGAGATTCTTCAATAAGGATCTCAGAGATAGGAGAAGCTTCAAGTCCGCCTCTGACGATCTCTTTATACTCATCCATATTGTATGCTACACCGCTTCCTCCGCCGGCCATGGTAAAGGATGCACGGATAATAAGAGGGAAACCGATATTTTTAGCAGCTTCAAGTGCTTCATCCATATTATAAGCGTACTGAGAGATAGGAAGATCCATTCCGATCTTGATCATTGCCTCTTTAAACTCTTGTCTGTCTTCACCTTTTTTGATAGCAGCCGGATTGGCTCCAAGGAACTTTACATCTTTAAGCATACCTGCTTCATGCATATCCATAGCAACATTCAATGCTGTTTGCCCACCCATTGTCGGTAAGATGGCATCTACATTCTCTTTTTGGATAATTTTAGAAATGACTTCCGGAGTGATAGGCTCAACATAGGTTCTGTCTGCAAACTCAGGATCTGTCATGATCGTTGCAGGATTAGAGTTGATAAGTACAACCCTGTAGCCCAACTCTTTAAGTGTTTTAGCTGCTTGAGTTCCTGAGTAGTCAAATTCACAAGCTTGACCGATCACAATTGGACCTGAACCGATAAGTAAAATAGTTTTGATGTCTTCGCGTTTTGGCATGGAGGAATACCCTTGATTTTTAGTTTGATATTATACGTTAAAGAGGCTCAAAAAGCCCTTAAGAAAGGGCTTTTTTAGAAGAGATCCAAACTGCTTGGTTTAGGCTTTGGTTTAGGCTTGCGTTTTTTACGTATTCTTCTCTTTTTAATTTTCTTTGGTTTAGGCGGTTCGATATGTTCTATCGGTGCTTCAGGTTCAATGACATCCTCCTGTGTCTGATCGATACGGCTGGGGATACTTGAAATGATAGGCAGAGTCTGATTATGCTCCGGTATTACCATTTGTGTTTGATTTTGTTCCATATTAAAAAGTGTAGAGCGATTGCCGTCAACAATGGATGCAGGGATACATTGCGGCACAGCAGGTTTTGGAAAATGTGTTACATTGCTGTCAAAATTTTGTGCCAGAGTAGCTTTTGCATTATTGATGAGGAAAAAAGTCTTAGGATGGAAGATATCGCTATAGGTTTTGATATGTGCAACCTTATAGGAGCTTTGTACTTCTACTTTTTTAACAATACCTACCGGTACACCTGCAAAGAAAATGTCATCCAAACCGGAAGTAACGACTCTGTCACCTACGGCTATTTTATGCCATTTCGGGATGAATTTAATGATCATTTCATTCTTCTCTACACCCATGGCGATACCCGGTGCCTGATCTTTACCGATAAAGACAGAAAAACGGCATTTGTCATCGGAAGTAAGATACCCGTAGAGTTGATTGTTATGAACTTTTGCCGTTCCGGCTACGACTGTACCCTGAATAAGTCCATAGAGTTTATCTTCTGTGAGTGCTTTGGGTTTGGTAAGGATGATCTGTGAGAAACTGTTGAGTTTGACGTAGGAGATCGTCTCTGCAATAGAGATATTGTGTACCGGAAGTTTAGAGAGTTTTGGCAGTACCTCATAAATATTTTTGATCTGTTTGATGTAATGTGTCTGCTCAAGCAGCAGCTTACGTAAAATACGGTTCTCTTTGGTCAGTTTTTCAATAGACTCTTTTTGAAAGATATAAGAGTGGCTTTTATCTTCAATATTTTGTGTAAAATTCTTGTAATTCTGTTTGATCGGGTTGATAATACCCAGAAGCGTATCGGCGATACGCTCATCATTTCTTGTCAGGAGTACTGTTAAAACTAGTAACAGTATAACAATGATAACCAGTCTAGTCTTCATATGCCATTTGCTGAAGGATATCTATTTCGTCAAGTGCTTTACCTGTACCTTTTGCTACTGCAAGAAGAGGGTCTTCAGCAATATATACCGGAAGTTTCACTGCATCTGAGAGGTATTTGTCCAAACCTCTGATCAGTGCTCCGCCGCCTGTAAGGACGATACCGTTTTCTACGATGTCACCTGCAAGTTCCGGAGGTGTCTGCTCCAATACATCTCTCAATGCATCAGCGATCTCTTCAAGAGAATCTTTCATAGCAGATCTGAGGTGTTCAGAAGTGATTTCAATAGAAGCAAGACTGCCTTCAACCTGGTCTCTACCGCGTACAGCAGTAGTCAGTTCTTCTTCCAGGGGTACTGCTGTACCGATCTTGATCTTAAGTTCTTCTGCTACACGGTCACCGATAAGAAGGTTGAAATTCTTTTTGATGTAATCAACGATCGCCTGATCTATGTGGTCTCCTGCGATACGAATAGATTTACTGATCACAAGTCCGCCTAGAGAAGTCACACCGATCTCAGTCGTTCCCCCACCGATGTCAACGACAAGATTACCGTTAGGATCTTTTACAGGGATCCCCGCACCGATCGCTGCTGCCATAGGCTCTTCAATGAGATAGACATATCTTGCCCCTGCATTTTCCGCAGAATCTTTTACAGCACGTCTCTCTACCTGTGTCAATCCGTAAGGTACACAGATAATGATACGAGGAGAGAAGAAGCCTTTTCTTTTGTGTGCTTTTTCAATAAAGTAGCGGATCATCATCTCTGTGACTTCAAAGTCAGCGATGACACCGTCTTTCATGGGACGAATAGCTTTTATGTTTCCCGGAGTCTTACCTACCATATCTTTTGCTTCCTGACCTACTGCCAAGATACGTTGTTGACCATGTTTGTCATATTGTATGGCAACAACCGACGGTTCGTTAATGCTGATTCCCTGACCTTTTACAAGTACAAGTGTATTTGCTGTTCCCAGGTCAATCGCAAGATCGTTGGAAAACATTCCCAATAATTTTTTAAACATTTATTTTATCCTTTTTTAATGCTCTGTTTATGCAGTTTTTTTATCTTTGATATAAAGAGGTTTTGCCCCTGTATCTACAACGTCTTCGGTGATAATGACCTCATAGCCTTCAAGTTCAGGCAGTTCATACATGATGTCAAGCAGTACATCTTCAAGTATGGAACGCAGGCCTCTTGCTCCGGTCTTTCTGTCTATAGCTCTTTGCGCGATCAGATTCAGTGCTTCATCTTCAAAGCTGAGTTTTACATTGTCGATCTCAAAAAGTTTCTGATACTGTTTAACCAGAGAATTTTTAGGCTCTACCAAAATACGTACCATATCTTCTTTACTGATCTCACCCAATGTTGCAAGGACATGAAGACGACCTATGAGTTCGGGGATAAGACCGAAAGAGACAAGGTCTTCCGATTCTACAAGGTGAAGGAGGTTCTCTTCTTCCTTCTTGGAACGTTTAGCCTGACCGAATCCCAAGGTATTTGATCCGAGTCTTCTTTTGAGTATATCGTTCAAGCCGTCAAATGCACCTCCGCAAATAAAGAGGATATTTGATGTATCAATTTGAATAAAGTCCTGATTAGGGTGCTTACGTCCGCCTTTTGGCGGAATGTTCACAACAGAGCCTTCAATGAGCTTGAGAAGTGCCTGCTGTACACCTTCTCCCGATACATCACGTGTGATGGAACGGTTTTCACCCATTCTGGCGATCTTGTCTATCTCATCTATAAATACGATCCCTTGTTCTGCACGTTCTGGATCACCGTCTGCTGCCATAAGCAGTTTGGTAAGGATATTTTCAACATCTTCACCTACATATCCTGCTTCTGTAAGGTTTGTTGCATCTGCAATGGCAATAGGTACATTCAGGAATCTGGCAATAGTTTGTGCCAAGAGTGTTTTCCCCGAACCTGTCGGACCAATAAGAAGTACATTGGATTTTGCGATCTGTGTATCATCTTCTACATTATCTCTGAAAATACGTTTATAGTGGTTATATACAGCAACAGAGAGTGTTTTTTTTGCATTTTCCTGACCGATGATATAGTCATCTAAAAGGGCATTGATCTCTTTGGGTGTATAGAGTGTATGTGCTCCAAGTTCTGCCTGTGTCTCTTCAGTTTCTTCTTCCCCGAAAAGGATCTTGTAGGCAGAGATCACACAGTTGGAACAGATATATGCACTCTCTCCTGCAATGAGCGGGTTCTCCTCAGTCTCATTGGCAGAACAGAAGCTACATTCTTTAATTGGCATTTTTTATCCTCGTATCTTTTTATTTTCTGGTAAAAGGGATACCTCTTTTAGAGGTCTTTATAAATTTACATAATTGTTTTACTTTTTCCGAGTCACTCTCTTCAAAAAGCTTTTGTGCTGCTTCCTGAAGCGGCTGGCCCTGTTCGAAAAGTTCTCTGTAAGCGACTTTGAGTGCATTGATCTCTTCTCTTTCCATCTGTCGTCTAAGTCCCGTAAGGTTCAGACCGCGCAGACTTGCACGGTTGCCTTCAGCCAGGCAGAATGGCGGGATATCCTGTGCCAAGGCACTCGCTCCGCCTATCATGGCATAGTCACCGATATGTACGAACTGATGTACAGGTGTAAGTCCGCCGATGACCACATGGTTACCAAGTTCTACATGCCCGGCGAGTGTTGCACCATTGGCCAAGATACAGTGATCTCCTATGATCACATCATGTCCCAAATGGACATACCCCATTAAAAGGTTTCCGTTACCTATTTTAGTCACAGAACCGCCGCCTTTGGTTCCGGGGTTGAGAAGGGTGAACTCCCTGATGGTATTGTTATCACCGATAATAAGCTGTACAGGTTCACCGTCATACTTGAGATCCTGAGGGATCGTCCCCACTGCAGAATGAGAGAAGATACGGTTATTCTTACCGATGGTTGTATCTCCTTCGATCACAGCATGTGAAGCCACAGTTGTATTGTCACCGATTCTTACTTGCGGACCGATGTATGCAAAAGGACCGACAGAGACATTTTCTCCTAGAACGGCACCTTTTTCTATGACGGCACTCGGATGGATTAAAGACATATTGAACCTACTTTTTATTTATCTACGATCATAGCTTTAAGCTCAGCCTGTGCAACTACTTTGTCATCGACATAGGCTTTTGCATCAAGCTGCCATACAGCACCTTTGTTTTTGATCACATTGATCTTGTATACAAGTTGATCACCCGGAGTGACAGGAGCACGGAATTTTGCTTTGTCGATACTCATGAAGTAAACAACCTTGTTCTCGATTTCTTCCTGGGAAGCGTTGTCCATGCTTTTGAAAGCAAGTACACCGCCGGCTTGAGCCATACCTTCGATTATCATGACACCGGGGTAGATAGGATGGTCAGGAAAGTGTCCCTGGAAGACCGGTTCAGAGATAGAGACATTTTTAAAACCTTCAATATACTCACCCTCCTTAAGATCAGTAATTCTGTCTACAAGCAGGAAAGGGTATCTGTGAGGTAATATTTTTTGAATTTCAACAACATTATAAAGCACTGGAAAACCTTTAGGTAAAAATTTGGTATATTTTACCTAAGTGTTGGTAAAAAAGTGATAAAAATCATCACCCGATCATCAAAGCTCGATGAGAGCCTCTTTGACATCGCTGTAGGTCTTGCTTTGCAGGAGTATCTCTATTTTATTTGCAGGTATTACTTCTACGACCAGTATAGCCGAAAGATCGTAAGGAAAGAGTCCAAGTTTGGTACGCAATTCTACCTCTTTTTCAAATGACGGCGGGTCAAAAATGAGTGCGGTAACCGTGTTGTATTGTGTCTGTGCAAGTCGGTTGTATTCCTCAAGTGTAATGAATTTCACTTCATCACGGTTCATGTGGTATATACTGTTTACTTCATATTCTATTTTCCCTCTGGTGTATTCACCTTTAAGTGTAGAGTAGGGTAAAAAATGTGTTGGTATGACCTCTTTTCTGACTCTCAACAAGCCTATTTGCAAACGCCAGTTCAGGAAGCGTTGTTTTACAATTTTGTAGTGTTTGTTCTCTTCTTCAAGCTTCCAGCGTTTCTCGTACATCTCTATACGTGATTCTATAGATTCGGGTTGTATCTGTTTTGAGACGGGAACAAAAAGTTCATCTGCAAGCTTCTGCTGCTGCTCACGTTGAATATTCAGTCCGAACATACATCCGCAGTAGTCCTGACGGTAGAGGGCATCTTCTTTTGCCAGAATGTTCTGCTCCTGTGTTCCTGAAGCTTTACGATAGTCCGGTGCAACAAAGGCTATGCCGTATTTCTGAGCCAATGCATCTCCGGCATTTTGTAGTTGTTTGAGAGATTTCTTGGGAGAGGTGAGCAGGGTGGAGGTAAATGTTTCCTCTCCCATATCTGCCGCCTGTTTGGCACTCACTTCAAAACGTCTGTCAAAGCAGATGCTACAGCGTGAACCCTTTTCTGGCTCATGTTCCAATCCACGTACCGCTTCAAGCCAATTCTCCACATCATACTCACCCTCTATAAGGTCGATTCCCAACATGTTACAGCTTCGTTTTACATCCAAAAGACGCAAGTAGTACTCAGAGTAGGGATGAATGTTCGGATCGTAAAAAAACCCTGTGAGTTTTTCGTTGGGGTATTCATCTTGTAATTTTTGAAGGAAATAGTGGCTGTCAACGCTACAACATATATGTACTAACAAGAGATTTCCTTTTAATTCATTCTATAGGGTGTTGTGTCCCCACAACACCACAAATTTGATATTTTAATTTGGTGTTGTCAGGAGACAACACCCTACAATGCCATGATAATTTTAGCTACATTCTCAGAACTACCATGATTGAGGTAGTCTCGTAACTCTGTAGCTTTGTCGGCAAATTTTTCTCGGTCGGTATTGTAGTACTCTTTAAGCAGGTTGTCAACTGTTACCTCTTCCTGCAGCAGTTCTTTGTGCAGGGTTGTGTTGTTGTAATGTGTCAGGATGATATTTGCCAGGCCTACCTGTGCAATGCCAAGCAGTTTCGTACCTATGAAAAAGTCCACTTTTTTAGCAATGTAACTCAGTGTAAAAGGTGTCCCTATGAGTGCAGCTTCAAGGGTGGCAGTACCTGAACAGATAAAAGCGAATTCTGACTGAGCCAGAGCCCTGTGGGTATTTCTGCTTATCTCAAACATAGAGATATCCCCATACCATGAAGCGATCTTCTCTTCTGAAAAGCCTGCAGGGATGATGAGCAGGGCTTTTTTCTCAGGGAGTTTTTTGCGTACTTCTTTAAAGATGGGCAGAAGTCTGCTGATCTCACTTCTTCTGCTTCCTGGCATAAAGGCGATGGTATTGGAAGCGGCATCATGGCTTTCTGTTATCTCATCAAGCAGAGGGTGACCGATGTAGCGGGCTTTTCCCTGTGGATAGTAGGTTACTTCAAAAGGGAGTATGCCAAGGAGTTTGTCACAATATTGCTCCAGCTTTTTTGCACGTTTGGGGCGGCTTGCCCATATCTGAGGCAGAATGTAGTAGATGATCTCTTTGTCAGGATACTTGCTTTTAAGTTTTTTAGCCAGAGGCAGGTTAAACCCTGAACTGTCCATAAGCAGTACTTTGTCTACATCACGTGCAAGTTCTACCATTTCATCTGCCACTTTGAAGAACCAGCGAAGCTTCTTCATGGCATCGACCACACCCATGATCGCCATTTCGCTGATGTCATAGAGCGGATCACCCAGTGACTTGTCAAAGATACCTTTGAGTTCTACATCGTGTGTATGTTTGAGTACCTCTTTGAGGTGGAGGTTCGATGAGGGTTCTAAAGCGGAGACCAAGAGTTTCATATCTGTTTCAATCCTGTAATGAATTGTCGTATTTTAGCATAATACTATGGGTACTTCTTAGGATACTCAAAAAAGAGCTGTTTGCCTTTGTGCGGTGCTACTTCTTCTTTGAAAATAATGCCGACCACTCCGGCAGTAGGAATGTTGTAGATGGACTTGTCTGAGAGCATATCGTTGAGTGCAGTCAGACCCGGGTTGTGACCTACGACCATGAGTGTATCAACCTTTTCAAATGCCTCCTGCACAAGGTACAAAAGGCTCATGGCCGAGGCTTCATAGATACGTTCATCAAAACGAAGTTCCCCTCCCAAAGCTTCATGGTAATGTTTTGCTGTTGTTTTTGCACGTTTGGCAGGACTTGAGAGTATGAGTTCGGGTTTAATACCTTTGTTTTTAAGAAGTGCTGCCATAAAAGGAGCATCTCTTTTACCGCGTTTGTTGAGAGGTCGTTCAAAGTCAGAGAGTGTCATGTCATCCCAGCTTGACTTGGCATGTCTGGCGATGTAGAGGATTTTTTCAGGCATCTTTCTTCTCCGGTTTTTTTGGTTTGTTTTCAATAGCTTTGACATCAATGGTCGTGAGTTCCTGATATTTGTCACGTTTGCTTCTAAGGTAGTATCCGCCCATAGCACCTGTGGCTGCTGAGATCACAAACAGTCCGGCTGTGACCATCTGTGCCATGACAAACAGTGCTCCCACCCCGATGAGGCCTGCAAATGCCGCACCCACTTTAAAGTTGGCTCTGGCATGGGCACGGGAGGTCTCTTTGATGATCTTTTTCTCTGCTTCTTTGTGTACACGCATTTTGGCACGTTCTGCATTGATCTTGATCTTCTCCCGCTCAGAGGCGAACTCCTCTTTGACTGCTGAGATGACATCTTTGCTGTGGTGCTTGGCAATAGAACTGAACCAAAAGGCAATGACTAGGGCAATGAACAGAGCAGGAACAGCAATGCGTAACAGGCTCTCTGCAGTGAGTATACCTGAGTTAAGCAGTACCAGGCTGAACAGAGCCAGCTGTGCGATAACAATACCAACGAAGTATTGAAGGAGTTTCAATCTTTTGCCTTTTGTTTTTGATTATTTTAGCATAATTTGTTCAGACATCATACACTCTCGTTCCCATGCTTTGCGTGGGAATGAGATGAAATCCTCAAAAAATATGACAATTTGTCATATTTTTAAACCTCCAGAAAAATATCAGATAGAATTAATATATAAATTAAAAATTACTAATGGTTTAAAAGAGGCTATATGGATGAGATAATACTAAGCAAAAAAAATATCCAAAATCAGATATACACAATACGTGGTGAGCAAGTAATGCTAGATAATGATTTGGCAAATTTGTATCAGGTAGAGACAAAATATCTTAATAGGGCTGTGAGTAGAAATGTAAAAAGATTTCCCAAAAGTTTTAGATTTCAACTTAGTGCAGATGAGTATGAAAATATTCTAAGGTTCCAAAATGGCACCTTAAAAGAAAACTCTGAAAATGACAAAAGAGGTAAGCATAGAAAGTATTTACCTTATGTATTTACAGAACAGGGTGTTTCTATGCTGAGTGCAGTACTCAAAAGTGATATAGCCATAGATGTGAGCATTAAAATCATAGAAGCCTTTGTGATGATGAGAAGAATGATTGGTATTAACTTACCCATGTTTGAACGTTTTGAACGTATAGAGCAAAGACTTAGTATACATGATGAAAAGTTTACCATGCTTTTTAATGCTATAGAAGACAAATCTACTCAGCCAATACAAGGCATTTTCTACGATGGGCAGGTGTTTGATGCGTATGTGTTTGTGGCAGACCTTATAAAAAGTGCGAAAAATTCCATAAAACTTGTAGACAATTACATAGATGAAAGTGTATTAACGCTTTTTAGTAAAAATCAAAATATTCAAGTGATCATTTACACCAAAAACATCAGCAAACAACTCAAACTTGACCTTAAAAAA
>Ga0256828_1000791_pt1 | contig 20516 bp, 24 predicted proteins | sample CV88metaG_FD_185993 | JGI IMG/M metagenome (GOLD analysis project Ga0256828, IMG submission 185993) | Hydrothermal vent microbial communities from East Pacific Rise, Pacific Ocean - CV88 | ecosystem: Environmental > Aquatic > Marine > Hydrothermal vents | place: Pacific Ocean: East Pacific Rise...
TTAACCACTGTTTCATTCTACTTCCTTAGGTAATCTAATGTAACTAACACCTTAGTCACACAAGAGTACCCTCCCCCAAAGGGGAAGAGAAGCACTGAAGACTACGCACCTGGTACGTGTTGTCTATGCTCTACTGAGTAGGTAAAGGTTGGTGTGGTTAAGTTCTCAATATACTTAATAAACTTCCCTGTTTTAGAGTCGTAAATACCAATTCTTCCCGTTGTCCACTCAGAAATCATCGTCCACTTTCCGTGGTTGGCTGGTTCTGCGTGAAGCAATCTTGGTTGTACTGGATTTTTCACCACTTTACCAAGGTGTGTTGGCATTGGCATAATCTTCTCTTGACCAAATGCTTTCTCATTGACTGGTACACGTTCGTGTTGTGTTGCGTCCCACTCTTGTAGCACTTTTCCACTTTTAGCATCAATAAGTTGCCCTTTGGTCTTACCTACTTTAATAATTCTATCTGTCTGAAGTGTCTCTTTGTTAATAAGATGTACCTCATTGTACTTATCTGGCTTACCTAAAACACAGTCTGACCAAATCCAAGGGGTATCTTCAGCTGTTCCAACAAAAAGACCTCCTCCTGAGGTTTTCACCTTTTTGACCACATTCCAACTTGGTGACTCCCAGATAACCACAGAACCAAAGTTCATAGAGTTTGTTGCATTTAACTGTTTACCTAAACGCTTATTAAACCAAGATGACCCTTGCCCTGGGTGTGGCTTAGACTTCTTACCAGTATAGACTTTTGCTGCTAACTTTTTGGTTTTAAAGTCCACAATTCCCATAAGGTCACTCCCTTGAGAAGCAATCTGGAAATAGCGTCCAAAATCTTCACCCTCATTCTCATTTAAGAAACAGTCATGAAGGATTTTTCCAATATTTGGAATATCACCCACAATAGGGAAATCTGGTTTTGAGTAGTCAATAATGTAGGTGTGTCCTGCATCTTTGAGTGCCATCGCAAAGTATGGACCATACGGTGTATCAGCAATTCCAGCCACACGTGAAGGACCAATCTGTCCATCTGGGTCAATCACACGAGAGGTGTCATAGACTTTGAGTGGTTTGAGTGTACGTGCATCACATAACACTGCCCCACCAGGGTTATAGTTCCCTGCTAAAATATACTTACCATCAGGACTCACAGCCAATCCTCTTGACTCTTGCCCTACTTGCACAGATGCCACAGCTGGTTGTCCAGGCGCACCAATGTCAAACATTGTCAGTTTTCCTGAGCGTGAAATAGAGTAAGCATAACGAGGTTGTGCTTTGTTCGTCACTGTTACGTGTACAGCAAACCCTGCTTTATGTCTAGAGAGAACCTCTCCTGTGGTTGAGTCAATAAAGTCAACCAAAGAGGCATCTCTCTCTGTTGCAAAGGTAATATCTTTGACATTTTTAACCTCTGCACCTTTATATTTTAAACTACCATCACTCCCTACTGGATACTTCTTAGCCAATGCTTCACGATTAGCTAAAGGTGTCCAACTCTTATAGACCTCATCAAAGTCAAGGGTTAACTCAACGGTATTTTTCCAATCCATCAGCCAATCAACCATACCAGCAGCATCATCAGGACTAAAGGTACTACTCCACGCTGGCATTGCCGTATTGTCTCGACCATGTAAAATGACATCAACTAAGAGATGATGCTCTTTTGATTTTAGTGCCTTTGGACGTAAATCTGACCCAACACCCCCTTGGTGAATCGGTCCGTGACACCCTTGACACTCCTTCTCATACTTCTGAGCAAAGTCCATTGTTGAGCTTCCAGCAAATGCCATGGTGGCACAAAGACTCATCGCAGTTGCGACACTTAGTAGATTTTGATACTTCATACTCTCTCCTTTTTTTTCCTTTATTATCTTCTGTAAGATAAAACCTCACCCCTAGTTTAACACGTCAAAACTTAAGCAAAACAAATTATTATCATCAATTTAGATGATTTTAACTTATTTGTTAAGTTTCTTCTTCTCATCATAATAAATCCAAATCATAGGTAAAATGATGACTGTATGAAGAAAAAGTGTTAAAGTTAATGGTCCTTGATTTAACACAGCAAAAAAACTTGGTACAACATCGGTTAATGGCTCAATCATTCTATATCCTTTCCATTTAATTATTGAAAAGACCCCTTAAAAAGGAGTCCTCTACGCTTATGCCTCTTTTTTGGCTTCATTTCCTATGGTGAGTAAATCCCACACTAAGTAGACAAATCCTATGAATGTTACCACACCCATAATAGCTCTCCAGAGTTGTGCTTGTACATACCAAGGTAACTCTTGTGCTACAAAGAAGGCATTCCAACCAGCTCCAAGCTCAGCACGCTCAACTAAGACCTGCTCATACCCTGCAATGGTTAACGCAATGGTCATTCCCATCACACCAAAGGTAATCATAAAAAGTGCCATCTTAGACTTAAAGGTAGACTTCATACGCTCTACCCCATACGCACCTTGAATTCCCATATACATCATTCCAATTAAAATTGTCGCATACGCCCCAAAGAAAGCTAAGTGACCGTGTGCTGCTGTAAACTGTGAACCGTGTGTATAGATGTTCACTTGTGGTAATGTGTGGAAGAATCCCCAAATACCAGCACCAAGGAAGTTTCCAAAGGCGTTAATGACAATCCAACTCATCGCAGGAGCATTTTTTACCACAGAGGCTGTTTTTCCTTGTGCTTTAGCAATTCCTTGCTCTTTCCCCCAATCGTAAAGAACATGTACAAACATTGCAATCAATGGAACTGGCTCTAAAGAGGAGAATAACGCTCCAATCTCCCACCAATACTCAGGTGTTCCAATCCAGAAGTAGTGGTGACCAAGTCCAAGAATACCTGAACCAAAGAGCATCAATACTTCAATCCATAACCACATCTCTACAATTTCACGTTTTGCATCAATGAGTTTAATCAACGCATACGCTGCGAGTGTTCCAACAAACACTTCCCAAGTCGCTTCAACCCAAAGGTGTATAACCCACCACCACCAGAATTGGTCCATTGAGATGTTATCGGTAAAGAACATTCCAGCAACATATAGACCAGCAAGGGCTAAAAGGTTAGCAACCATTACAGTCATAATACCAGTTTGACGCCCTTTCATATAGGTAAAGAAGACGTTGTAGTAAAAGATGAGTACCACAGCAACAATACCAATATCTGCCCAGCGTGGTGCTTCAATATACTCACGTCCCTCATTAATAAACCAAATAGTAGCCTCTGTTCCTGCACCAATCTGTACAAAAATATAGACCAATACAACAATACTTACAGCCACAGTCAAGACCCAAAAGCCTATTTTCCCTAACGCAATACCTACGGTCTCTACACCTGTTTCATCAGGAAGCATATAGTAGACTGAACCAATCATTGCATAGAGCATCCAGACCACAAGGGCATTAATATGCACCATTCTCGCAACGGAGAAGTCAAAAATCTCAAAGAGAAAACCTGGTACTAAAAACTGTGTTGCAGCAATGAGTCCCATTAATAACTGTGCACCAAAGAGAACAATGGCAACACGAAAATACATCATTCCTAACTCTTTAGAACGATTCCCTGCAAAGTGATTATCTTTAATACTAGTGAGCATTGGTGCCTCCTGTTTTAAATTGGTCTAACGTTTTTGAGAAGTTTCGAGGGAACCCATTGGTATCGATACTACTCATATGTTTTAAGAATGCAACCAACCCTTTTGCCTCTTGAGGTGTAATCTCCAAGTCAGGCATCATACGTGCATGGGTTGGGTATTGTGATGGGTGTTGTAAAAACTCTGCCATCGCCTCTTCTGTACTGTTTTTTCCAGTCATCGCTTGAAGTGGTCCACCCTTTTGCCACATAGGGTCAAGCCACGCTTTGGTTAAATCGGGTGCAAAATAGGCACCATTTCCTAAGAGTGTATGACAGTTCATACAGTTTTTTGCTTGAGAAGTTAACTTTCCAAGGTGTAGAAGCTCTCTTGCTTCTTTCTCACTCCACTCTTTACCAAAGAAGAGCTCTTTTTTCCCAATAACAGGTACTTCATGCCCTCTTTTTTGACTCATTTGATAGTCAATATGGTAGTTAATAACCGTCGGTGCTGGTACACGCTTAGTCACACCCTCTTGTAAATCTTTCTCTGTCCCCATAGTAATTTGACCAACTGTATCAAACGTTAACCAAATCAACAACATCGTTGCAAATCCTGTAACCCACGCTGCTGAACGACGCCAAAATGGTATGCTCGTCCAGACTGAAACCTCTTTTTTATCCATTGTGTTCCTCCTTTGGAATCTCCTCTTTCGTCTCTTCTCTGCCTTCATATCGTGCATCCCCAGCTGTAATTAAATAGTAATAAAGATGGGGAATAAAAAGGTATGCCAACATAGTGACCATTAAGACTTTAATGGTAAAGTGGTTACTCTGAATAAGGCAAGCGAAGTCGTAAAGAAAGTATGTTTGTAATGCCCAAAACAGATACCCAACAGGTACCCACTTTTTGGAAAAGTATCCCATTTTTGAGAGGGTAATAATGGCTGCATACCCTACCCCAAAAACCAAGACCAGTGTCGACTCTATAAAGATAGGTAAAAATTGATTTAACGCTATCTCAGGTCGTAGAATCATCGTCTCCATTGTGGCTCCCTGTCTGTTTCTCTATTTACTAAAAGGTAACGCTACCTTTGAGCATAAAGTATTATGACACCTTCTTAAGGGTAGGAAATTGACATACATCAAGAAAAGTACGAAATAGTGGGGGTTTGCCCCCTTTTTTGAGCCATTTTTACTCCACAATACAGCGTGCTGTGAAAAATGCCCGTTGATAGTGAGGTGAAGTGAAGTTTTCCCCCTCTAGCTTCCAGTCGTTTGAGCGTTGTACTCGCACCGTTTGTGCCACTTTCCGTAACATACGACTCTCACATAAAATCACCTTATCTTGTGCAAATGCCTCTTTAACCTCCTCCATACGCCCTATGGTCATACGGTAGTGAAGTGCTATCATAACCACTAAAACAAGCATCACCCACATCAACCCTTTTTTGGCTGAGCCTTGAGGCATAAAGGGGCGTGTACCCACAAAGAGTGTAATGAGTAAAATCACCCCACCTAAAATGAGATAAGCCCCCTCTAAACGTAAAAACTGTTCCATCTATCACTCCTTGATTTTCCCCATCATAACACACTTCTACCCCCTCTATATTGATATATATCAAGCGTTTAAAGGGGAAAATAGCGTATACTTTAACCCATTTAGAAAGAGGAGTCTGTCATGAAATCGTTACAGAAATATCTACCCATAGCACTCTTTAGTGCCTTCTTACTCTTTGGGTTAAGTGCCTTTATAGAGAGTAAGCCCACCCCAAAACAGAGTCGTATCTACACCTTTGTATCCTCATACAGCCCCTACTATTTAGAGAAGCGTTTTGGTGGATTAGAGATTCGCTCTAAAGAGGATAGTGCTTTCAAACTCAAACCCTCTAACCAAGCCCTCTTTCACACCTTTGAGCGTCTTGAAAAGCAGTGGGGAAAAGAACATCTACGCATTCAAGACAAGACCCTAGAACTCTATGACAACCAACACCACCTCAAAGCCACGCTCCCTCTCAAAACAGAAGAGGAGCTTACCTTTTTACACAACTACTATGGAGTCTAACCTATGCAAACCCTTGTTCTTACCCTCGTCTTCTCTGTTGTGATGCTCATTTTTATGGCATTTCCTGCAATGAAAATAGCCCAATTCATTCAAGAGCGTACCCACTTTTCTAAACGAACCTACGACATCTTACAACTCCTCTTAACCCTCTTTCTTTCACTACTCGTTGGGCTTTTTCTTCGCTTTGGATAACCCACGATTAACCACAATTTAGCTAGAATATTTCTATTAAATTCACATACCTTAGGGTATGTTTTGGAGCAACACATATGAATGAAGCAGAATATATCTGGATGGATGGAAACCTTGTCCCTTGGGCAGAAGCAAAAGTACACATTTTAACACATACCCTACACTACGGAAATGCTGTCTTTGAGGGAACACGTGCCTACCAAACAGAAGATGGATTGGCTATTTTTAAACTCGATGAACACTGTAAACGTCTGTATAACTCAGCAAAAATTGTTGCCATTGAACCAAATATGCCATACGAAGAGGTAAGACAAGCACACATTGACCTCTTAAAAGCAAACAAGTTTGAAGGAAATGTCTACCTTAGACCACTCATCTATCTTGGATATGGTCAAATGGGTATCTACCACAAAAATGTTCCTGTTAACACCTCTATTGCAGCGTGGGAGTGGGGAGCATACCTTGGGGCAGAGGGGTTAGAGAAAGGGATTACGACATGTACCTCATCGATTACAAGAAACCCTAACCGTTCAACCTTTGGAAAAGCCAAAGCAGCAGCGAACTACCTCAACTCTCAAATGGCAAAATATGAAGCAATTGAGAATGGATTTGATGAAGCATTGATGCTTGATGAGAATGGATTTATTGCAGAGGGTACGGGTGAGTGTATCTTTATTGTTCGTGATGGAAAGCTTATCTCTCCTCCAAATGACAACTCTTTAGAGTCTATTACACAAGCAACCGTACTTGAGTTAGCCAAAGAGATGGGTATTGAGATTGAAAGACGTAACATTACAAGAGATGAAATCTATATTGCCGATGAGCTTTTCCTTACGGGAACAGCAGCCGAAGTAACCCCTGTACGCTCATTTGACCACCGTGTCATTGGAGAGGGTAAACGTGGAGAGATTACAGAGAAACTCCAAACAGCCTACTTTGATGTCGTCTTTGGACGTAATGAGAAGTATAAACACTATTTAACCTATATTTAACAAGGAAACGTATGCCAGCAGATATGAATGACTACTTCAAAAAGAAGAAGCCAAACAGTAACCAATCGAACCAGAATCAACCTCAATCACCACAACAAAACAAAAATACATCCAATAATAAGGGGGGGATTCCCTCTTGGATGATTGTTGTAGGGATTATTGCTTTTGCCCTTTTTACCTTTAAACCTTTTACCATTATTAACTCTGGTGAAGTGGGCATTAAAGTCACAACGGGTAAATTTGAACAGACCCCTCTAAAAGCAGGGTTACACTTCTATATTCCAGTGCTTCAAAAGATTATCCCCGTCAATACCCGTATTCGACTCATTACCTACTCAAATGACTTAGGAAAAGAGTTAGGAGATGGATTTAGAAACTTTGAGGGTGGACTAAGACGCAACCGTGCTATTCCTGTCCTAGACAAGCGTGGATTGACTGTCAATATTGACTTAGCTGTACAGTATAGCCTCAAACCAGAGTCAGCTCCAGCGACCATTGAGAAGTGGGGTACGAGTTGGGAAGAGAAAATCATCAACTCAAAAGTGCGTGAAGTGGTACGTGATGTTGTAGGTCAATACACAGCAGAGCAACTCCCAGAAAAACGTAATGAGATTGCCAGTGCCATTCAGACAAAAGTACGTGAGCGTGTAGAGTCACTTCCAAACCAACCCGTTATTCTCTCCTCTGTTGAGTTAAGAAACATTGTTCTTCCTCCAAAGATTAAAGAGAAAATTGAGCAAGTGCAAGCAGCCAAACAAGATGTGACCATTGCTGAACAGATGAAAGAGAAAGCCAAACAAGAGGCACAACGTAAAGCAGAGATTGCACGTGGTGAAGCAGAGAGAAACCGTATTGAAGCACAAGGTGAAGCCGATAAAATTCGTATTGAAGCACAAGAGCAAGCCAGAGCCAATAAACTCATTGCAGACTCTTTAACCCCTGAACTGCTTCACTTAGAGCAGATTAAAACCCAAGGGAAATTTAACGAAGCACTTAAAGTCAATAAAGATGCACAAATTTTCCTTACTCCTGGTGGTGCAGTACCTAACATTTGGGTCGATGCCAAAGGAAAACAACAACGTATGATGGGACAAAACTAACACCCCCCTAACCCCTTCTAAAGAGGTAGCTTAGCCTACCTCTTCTTAGACTATCTGGAGAGATACAATGACCATTGACTGGAACAAAAACCCCCTTATCCCTGCGATTGCACAAGATGCACAAACCAATGAAATTTTAATGCTTGCCTATATGAATGAAGAGGCGTATGAACTCACACTCAAAACAGGCTACGCCCACTACTTTAGCCGTAGTAAACAGCGTATTTGGAAAAAGGGTGAAAGCTCTAACCATACCCAAGAGGTGCAAGATATGCTTCTTGATTGTGATGCAGATACGGTTGTGTTGAAGATTAAACAAAATGGTGTCGCATGTCATACAGGAAGACGAAGCTGTTTCTTTACCTCTGTGATGCAAGAGAAAACCATCTTAGACCAAGAGGTTGATACTACGGCAATGTATGGTGTGGTAGATACGCTTTACCATACCATTTTAGAGCGTAAAAATGCCCCTAAAGAGCAAAAATCGTGGACAAAGAAACTCCTTGATGATAAGCCATTAATGCTGAGTAAAATTCGTGAAGAGGCAGATGAAGTGTGTGTGGCAATTGATGAAGAGAGTGATGAACAAGTCATCTATGAGAGTGCTGACTTACTCTACCATACCCTTGTAGGACTTGGCTACCGTGACATCTCACCTGATAGAGTCAAACAAGAGTTAGCAAGAAGATTTGGAATAAGTGGTATTACCGAAAAAGAGAGCCGTAAAAAGTAGACTCTTTAAGTGTAGGGTTCTTCCCCCTACACACTTAACAACTTCCTGAACACCCTTCTGAATTAGCATTTCCACCAGCAAAATAGTTCCCATCAAAACTGACCAATGAGTAGTTTCTATCTTCACCAAGTGATGCTTTTAACCCTTCAATAGAGAGAAATCCAAGTGAATCTGCACCCATATTTTGAGCAATCTCCTCAGGAGAGAACTTTGTAGAGATAAGCTCCTCTTTGGTTGGCGTATCAATCCCATAACGACAAGGGTAGATAATCTCAGGAGCAGCAATACGCATATGTACCTCTTTTGCCCCTGCCTCTTTGAGCATACGAACAATCTGTTTTGAAGTTGTTCCTCTAACTAATGAGTCATCAATAATCGCAACACGTTTCCCCTCAATAAGGTGTTTCACTGGAGAGAGTTTCATCTTCACTTTTAAATCACGAATCTCTTGTGTTGGCTCAATAAAGGTACGTCCTACATAGTGGTTACGTACAATTCCCATCTCAAAAGGGACACCTAAACCATCAGCATATCCACGTGCAGCAGCCACACCACTGTCTGGTACTGGCAAGACTAAGTCAATCTCAGCTGGCGTCTCTTTAGCGAGTTGTTTTCCCATTTTAAGACGCATCTCATAGACATTCTTTCCATCAATAATACTATCAGGTCTAGCAAAGTAGATATACTCAAATGCACAAGGGTGATAGTCTGGTTCAAAGACCATCTGTGAACTAGGCTCTTTTCCCTCTTCAAAAATAAGCATCTCACCTGCTTTGACATCACGCACAAACTCTGCCCCTACAAGGTCAAAAGCACACGTCTCAGAGGCAACAATATACCCCCCATCTTTAAACTTTCCAAGGCTGAGTGGACGAATACCAAATCGGTCACGAATGACAAACATCTTTGAGCGACTCTGAATGGCTAAACAGTATGCCCCCTCAATCTTTGTGAGCATATCTTTAATACGGTCTTCAAGAGAATCTTTTTGTGACTTTGCAATCAGATGAATAATATTTTCCGTATCCATATCGGTTTGAAAAATAGCTCCATTGGCTATTAGCTCATTACGTACTTCGTGTTTATTAATGAGGTTTCCATTATGTACGACTGAGATTTCACCCAACTTATACTTTGCAAAGACTGGTTGTGCATCACCTTGAGAGGCACTCCCTGCTGTGGAGTAACGGTTATGCCCTACGGCACAAGACCCCTCCATACTATCAAGTGTCTCTTGAGAGAAGACATCTGCTACCATACCACGCTTTTTATAGAGTTTAATATTCTCTCCATTGGCAACAGAGATACCCGTAGCTTCTTGTCCACGGTGTTGCATAGAAAAGAGTGAATAGTACGCGACAGTTGATGCTTTTTTTGCTCCAAAAACTCCTACAATAGCACACATATTATATTCCTAAACAGTCATTAATAGAGTAGAGTCCACTCTCTTGGCTGACTAACCATTTTGCTGCACGAATGGCACCTTTAGAGAAGGTCTCACGAGAGGTTGCTGTATGGTTAAGCTCTAAAAACTCACCATCGTTGTAAAATCCAACCGTATGACGCCCTACAATATCACCACCACGAAGTGCCATAACAGCTATCTCATCTTTACTTCTAGCCCCTATTTGACCATCACGACCACTTACACGCACAGCATCTAAATCTAAGCCACGCCCTTTGGCTGCAAACTCACCTAAAGTAAGTGCTGTACCACTTGGTGCATCGACTTTATGCTTATGGTGTTGTTCAACAATCTCAATATCAAAATCACTCAAAGTACGTGATACTTGCTCTACAAGTTGTTTTAGCAGTGCAATCCCTGCAGACATATTAGAAGCATACAGCACTGGCATATTCTCAGAAGCTTCCTTCATAAGATTTTGTTGATGCTCTGTAAATCCAGTTGTAGCAATCACCAATGGAGTGGGGTTTTTTAACGCTGATTCACAGAGTGCTTCAGTTGCTTCTGGTGCAGAAAAGTCAATCACAACATCACAATTTTCCAACAAAACATCCATACTGTTTGTCACTAAAATATGCTCTGGTAAGTCACGTTTGAGTGTATCAAACACGTGTACCACGCTAAGAGGTAACACCTCATCTTCTAAAAGGGCATCAATTAAAAGATTCCCTACCCTTCCTGTACTCCCTACAATACCAACTTTTGCCATTAATTTTGCTCCTGAATATATGAAATTACTTGTAGTGCTGCTGTGGCACCATCTCCTGCTGCGACAACCACCTGTTTAGGTGCTTCAATACGCATATCTCCTGCTGAAAAGAGTCCCTCTAATGACGTTCTCATAGAGAGGTCAACCACCACTTGTCCTCTATCGTTCATCTCACAAATGAAATGCCCCTCTTCATCTTTTAAGACCTCGTTTCTTACATCGTGTCCAACAAAGACAAACAACCCTGTATTTGGCAAGTCGGTGATTTCACCCTTGTTATTTTTGAGTTTCACACCAGCAAGCCCCATTGCATCACCATACGCCTCTTCTATGACACTATTGGTAATGAGATGAATATTGGCTTTTTGTTTGACACGTTCAATGGTTGGAGGTGCTGCTCTAAAGGCTTCTCTTCGATGTACCACATAGACATCTGAACAGATGTTTGAGAGGTAGAGTGCCTCCTCTAGGGCAGTATCACCTCCACCTAAGATAGTGACGGGTTTATTTTTATAGAAAAAACCATCACACGTCGCACAAGTACTCACGCCCTTACCAAAAAATTCACTCTCACCTTTAAAGCCTGCTCTTTTAGGAACAGAACCCGTACAGACAATCACACTTTTAGCTTCAACCTCTTCATTGCCTTCAAGGATAATTTTAAAGTAATCACCCTCTTTTTGAAGACGTTGTACCTGTTTCATCTCGTGTTTTAACCCAAAAGCAAAACACTGCTTTTGCCACGTATCCATAAAATCCATACCCGTTTTGGTATGGTCAAAAAACCCTGGGTAGTTCTCTATCTCAGAACTCTGAGTAATCTGCCCACCAGGCATTCCCATCTCAAACATTGTGACATTTTTTAGCCCACCACGTGTCGTATAAAGCCCAGCAGTTAAACCAGCAGGTCCACCACCAATGATTGCACAATCTAGCATTTTCAATCCTTACAAGTTTTAAACAAATAATAAGATGAATTATACACTTTATATACTTGGTTCATAATTTTTATACGGTTTTTTCGTGCTTTAAGAGGGTAAGAGGGAGATTTTTAAAGAGTGTAGTACCAAAGAGGAGAACCTCTTTGGATAACGCTTAGAGTTGTGCGTTGATTTTTTCTGCGAATGCTTCTTTTGATGCAGCACCAACCATTTGGTCTACTACTTCACCATTTTTGAAGAAAAGAATTGCTGGAATTGAGCGAATACCATATTTTACAGCTAAATCTTGTTGCTCATCTGTGTTTACTTTTGCAATAGTTGCTTTTCCTTCAAACTCTTCTGCAAGCTCTTCAATAACTGGAGCAATCATTCTACAAGGTCCACACCATGGAGCCCAAAAGTCTACCATTGTTACACCCTCTGCTACTGTTGCGTCAAAGTTGTCATTTGTTAATTCTACATATTTTGCCATATGAAATCCTTTTATATTAATTTTAAAAATTATAGCCTATTTTCATTAACCCAACTCTAACAAGCCAATGGCTTCAACCAAAAGCATTCAAAAGATATACCATAAGTTACACTCTTGGCTTATTCCTCAATCCACGCAAGAGGAATCTCTTGAAATTGTGCCGAACGACTCCCCTCTATTGCCTTGGTTGATGCACCCTTTACCGTATAGACAAAAGAGAGTTTAGGCTTATGTGTAGCATTATGATTGGCACGATGAAGGAGCATAGAGTGAAAAATAACCACATCACCCCTAGAGAGTTTCATCTGCTTCTTCTGTGCAATAAGTGGTTGATTGGGAGGATAACTCTCCACAAAATATGCCTTCTCATCAAACGCTTCAGTAGAGAATGACATACGGTGACTTCCTGCAATAAACTCCAATGCCCCATTTTCAGATGACTCCTCATCTAAAGCAAGCCAGACACTCACTAAGTTATCGTTACTATATTGCCAATAGCGTCTATCTTGATGCCAACGTGTCTCTTTACTAAAGTAGGGCATCTTTGTCATAATGGAGTTGTGGTGTGCTGTTGTAACCACCACAGGCTCTGCTAAAATCTGTTGCAGTATAGGACGAATGGCTTGATGCTCTATCCACGCTTGAAAGAGAGGGTCACGCTGATAGACTTGACGCAGACGACGCACAGTCACTTGAGGCTCTGTTTCGTGGCTACAATAGTCTGTCACCTCTGTCCGATAGGCTCTATCACGACGGTCATACCCTAACTCTGTCTCAATAGGCTCTATCTTCTGAGTAAGATGCCATTGTGCTTTCTCTAAAATAGCAAGACACATCTCTTCTGAAGCAAAGTGAGGCAAGTGTAAAAACCCCTCTTGATGAAACTGCTCTAACGCTTCAGATGTAAGCTTCATAGCGACTCCTTTTATGCAATTTTACGGTGATTATAGCGTAACATTCTCTAGAAATTCTATCTGCTCACCATAACATAAAGCGATATCTAAAGAGAAAGGAGCATCTAGGTGATACTTTTGTAAATAGTAGGTAGCTGAACGTATCATCTTACGTAACTTTGCAGGGGTAACATTGTAAAGAGGCTCAAAGCTTCCATACTGTGTACTCTTAACCTCAACAAAGTGGTACACCCCCTCTTTTTTAGCCACAATATCAATCTCACCTAACTTTTTCGCAAAGAAGTTACACGTAACAATCTCAAAGCCCCTCTCCCTAAGAGAGGTCTCAACCAACGCTTCACTTCTCTCTCCAAACGCTTGAGGGGTATAGTGCATCATCTTACGCTGAGTGGGACTCAGACTTCTCCTCTTGATTTCCTGATGGACTCACATACTGGTCATTGAGTGCTTGAATGGTCAATTTAGACTCACCAATGAGTGTATCAATACGTAAAATCGCTTTGCTATACCACTTACTCCCTAAACCAAAGAGTGAACGCATAAATGTCGTATTCTTCTCAATGGCTCTTCCTAACTGTGCATCTTGCTTCTCATAGCGTTTTGCAAGACTTCTAGAGAGCATACCACTCACCTTTATATGCACCCCCAACCAAAGAGCCAATGCCCCTAGGGTTGCTCCTGCACCATAGAGTGGGTTTTGAAAAATATTCCACTCTACGTGTGCAAACCCCAATAGACCACCTAAAAGAAGTAAACTTATGCTATCTGAGAGTACCAAACGCCCTCTCCACTTCTCTAATGCCTCTTTTAAGAGAGGGAGTTGCTCCTCTTTGATGACTTTTGCAAAATCATCTAACGATTTGACAATACGATAGGCACGCTCAATACCCACCTTATCCATACGGTCAATAATCTTTGCAAAGTCACTATCACGTTTACTCTTTAAACGTTGGTAGAGTGCCTCATCTTCAATATGTTCAGCCGATGCTTCACTATAAATACCATAGAAGTTTCCAGAGACTAACCCCTCTTGTGATAAAGCACGTTGCCACGAACCAATGACATCTTCTAAGTTATCCTGCTTTGCTGTGGTGTCAATTTGGTTTAAGATGTAAAGCACTTTGGTTGAATCTCTATGAGAGATGGTATTGCCGACTAAATGCTCTAATGTGTCACGCATAGCACCTGGTTCTGGGTGACGTGCATCGAAGAAAATCAACACCAAATCTGAAATCTCTACAATATGGTTGGTAATTTTTAAAATGGCATCTCTTTGTGAGTCTGCATCAAACCCTGGAGAGTCTATGAGAATTTTTCCCTTCACACGTGAAGAGTGGAGGGTTTTAAGTTGTAAATAGGAGTTCACACGACTCCCCTCACCGGGGTCTACTTTATTGACCTCTTCACTAATATTATAAAAAGGGAAACGTGGGTCTGCATCGAGTGCTAAACCAGGAAGTGTCACCACCTCTTTTGAGTTCCCATAACAAATCACTGTAAACTTATCATCAATGGCTTGGTTTCCACTCTGCTGAATGGGTTGTCCAATATACTCATTAATAAAGGTTGACTTTCCAGCAGAAAATGTCCCTAAAATAGAAATCATTGGCCACCAAGAGATGGTCTCCGTAAAGGTTTTACTCTCCTCTAAAACCCCTAAATCATACGCAATTTGGTCTAACTCTTGATATTTATCAATCACATTCAACAGAACACTATTCTCAACAGAAAGATACTCTTTTAAACGTTTATATCGCTCTTGAGGTAACATAAAAATATCCTTTTTGAGTTATTATACCCTAATCTCGTAAACCCCAAAAACACCCCTACCCTCTTTGGGGAATTATTCTTTAAAAGCAATTAAAATCAAAGAGAGATTATCTTCAGCCACACGATACACAGCATCAAAAAGACCTTGACACTTCTTTGTTAAACTATTTCCTTGGTTTAATAGCTCGGCTATCTCTTCGTCAGAGAAGACATCATGAATACCATCACTACACACTAACCACATATCACCTGCTTGAGGTATCTCTTTTTTTACCTCAATGAGTATCTCCTCTTCGTCTAACTCCCCAGCAACTAAGTAGCCTTCTAACATATGATAAACGCTTGAGAGATTCTCAAACTCCTCTTGTGTAATCTCCCCACTATCTAACATCTTTTGTGCTTGGGTATGGTCTTTTGAGCGTTGTGTTAGTTTACTCTCTCGTAGCCTATATATTCGTGAATCACCTATATTAAAAAGGGTTAATTTCATCTCTTCTATATAAATACCTGCCAAAGTAGCACCCATACCACGATATTCAGGAGAGACAATTGCCATATTCTCCATGGTATCTTGTATTTTTCTAATGCTCTTTATAGGAAAAAATGGTGTTTGCTCTTGTGTAAATTGCCAGAGAAGTTCTAATACCCTTTTTGAGGCTACCTCTGCATGAGGGGTACTTCCCATTCCATCAGAAAGAGCCAATAGAACCTTGTTATTGTTTAGCTCTCTCTCTATCAAGAGAGCTTCTACCATAGAGCAATTGGCAACAATCTTTCCATCTATGAGTAGTGTATCTTGATTGGTAGCATACTTCTGTAACCCTTTATGTGTCATATAAACAACCTCTAGCCTCATACCCTATTCTCCTCTTTTATAAATGCTTCAAGCTCTACACCAAAGACCCTATAACGCTCTCTCCACACTTCCCAAGAAATCCATGTTTTATTTTTTAAAAACACTTCAATCTCCCCTACTACTTCTGAGGTAGTACAAGAGTGAATCTCTCTCTCTTTTTCATAGCCAGCCTCTTGTATGATACGCCTACTTACTTGCACAAAACCATAGAATGCAATCTCCTCTTCATAACAAGCGTATATCTCTTCAAAAAGAGGTGTCTGTATAGGAATTGCCAACGCCACCTCTTTGCCCACCCATTGTTGATAGGTGTATTGGTTTGTGACCCTATATACCTCTAGATGACATAAAGGAGCATATCTTCTCTCCTGATGCAAAAAATCTACCTCCAACTCTTCCCATCTTCTAGGGAGAACTTTCTCTTTTTGTGGGACAATGATGACCTCTTTTAGCACACTATAAATAGGGTGTTTAAAAAAATCTTTAGGTAGTTTAGTCATGTAGGGTCTTGGGTGACTCTTTTTATAGCGTTGTTGCTCTTGACTCTTCTCTTTCTCCTCCAATGCCTCTAAAAGATGTGCTATTTCCCCTTTCAATGCTTCTAACGCCTCTTCTTCTTCCACCCAGCTATCAACATACTCTCCAAAAAGTTCATCTCGAACCTCATTGTTAATATCAATACCATCACGGTACACGAAAAACACCCCTCTTCTTTCTCCTACGAATACTCTCCATTAACTCCGATGCACGGTTATATCCTATGCCAAGCTCTCTTTGAAGATGGGTAATAGAGTGATTTTTTTGTAAAAAAACCACCTTTTTCGCCTTCTGTAAAAGCTTTTTAGACTCTTTTTCTATGAGATAGCCTTTATTTTATTATGATTGAAATGAAGAGGCATGACCATTGCAAGCTTACACTGATGGGCATACTCTAATAACTGCATCATAATAGAACTCTGATTGTAAATCAAAAAAATAGCCCCATCACTTTCACGTATCAATTTTTTATTAGAGTTATCCAAACTTTTAGGGTGTTGAGGTATCTCATTGACCTCATATCCCAAAGTAAGAAGATACTCAATGAGTAACTTATGATGAATTTTTCCTACCGTAAACTGATACTTATCAGGCTCAAAACCATTCACTATACGATAGATTTCCTCCTTATGACATTCAAACACATCCTTCTCATTGAGCTTTTTACTCGATAAGAGTACCAAGTTGGTCTTTCGTCTATCACTCATAGTTCTGCTACTTTTTCTTGTAACTGCTTTTTATGCTCTTGAATATAAAATAAAAGTGCTTCATTAATGGCTTGACTCATATCATTCTCATCTAAAATACCCACCATTTGAAAGAGTTTTATCTTTTTTGCAACCTCATCATCAAGTGCCACCATTGAAACTCCCTCTGTGCAACTCGCCTCCTCATAGAGATACTCTACTGCTTTAAGCACTCTCTCTCCTCTAGTACGCCCCTCTACCCCATGGCTACTGGCATACTCTAACATTTTATTATAGAGGCTCTCTTTCATATCCAATCTTTTTTTACTCTCTTGTTGACTCATCACTGCTCCTTTTAGCAATCGTTTTTTGCACATAGTGTGACATAGAGAGATTATGGCATTTTTTAGCTTAGATTGGTTTTAATTGGAAGTATTTGGAAGAAAAAGGTTTTTATGGGAGAAGTAAAGACCTCTCTCATAAGCGTTACATTAACTACACGCCACCTCATCACCTACTGGAATGATGGTGACTTTGACGGACTTAAAGCGTGCTGTTAAGATGAGTTCATCACTCTCATCTCCAAAGAGTGCATTCATACGGCTTTTGGCGTGGTGGAAGGTAGTAAAGAGGGTTTTGGGTTTAATTTTATCGGTGTAAACCACGCTAAGTGCTTCACTCTCCCCATTTTCACTCTTTAAGATGACCTTATCTCCAAATTTCCCCTCATCTTCTACTGAAGCATAGAGGGTATCTTCGCTATGTTTTTTCAAAAGTGAGGCTGTTTTGTTGGTTTGAGCTGAATTATTATAGTGTGGCAAGGCTCGTCCTGTGGTGAGGTAGAACCCCTCTAACCCCTCTGTGTAGAAACGTTTTTCAATAATCTCCTTAACTTGCCCTCGCAGTTGATAGGGTGCATAGACATAACGCCCAAGCCCATCATCGGTACGGAAGTCAAGCAGGTGTAAAATAGGGGTATCTTCGTGGTAGATAGGCCACTGCATTCCACGTTTACGGTGACGCTCCAATCGGTAATAATCAGCTCCAGAAAAACGTCTAGGAGCAACCTCTCGTACCTCATTCCAGACATCTTCAGACGTTTCAAATGAGAAGTTCTCCCCATCTCCAAGCTTTTGTGCCATCTGTGTCAGTACCTCCCAATCATCTGGTAAGCTACTCTGCACCAAAGGCTGAGAGAGGTGTAAGCGTCGCATCGCATTGACGTAAACTCCCGTCTTCTCATAGGCAGACTTTACCCCAATGATGATGTCTGCTTTTTTGGTAACATCGGTCATAAACAACTCTTGTACCATACAAAACTCCAAGTTGTCCATGGCTTTGTCTATCTTGTCAATGTTAGGGTGAATATGGGTAATATCCTCTCCCATATTGAGCAACGCTTTAATGCGTCCTTCATTCATAGCATCCATTAGTTGTGGGGTCATCAGCCCTACGGTTGGTGCATCTTGATAATCTGGCAAGTAGTATGGCAGACACCCCATATCACACGCCCCTTGAACGTTGTTTTGTCCACGTAGAGGCATCAGCCCTACACCTGTTTTACCAATATTTCCTGTCATTAGTGCCAAGTGGGTAATTGCCATGACTGCATAGGAGCCATCAAGGTGTTCTGTAATGCCTAAGCCCCAAAAAATCATCGACTTTTTCACGGCATACTCACGAGCAATATTTGGCACCATCTTTGCTAAGCTCTCATACCCCTCTATCTGCTTTAAAAACTCTGGGTTGGCGTAAGGGTCATTGAGAATTTTCTCTTTAAACACTTCAAACGCTTTGGTACGGTTGTCTATAAAGCTCTGGTCATACAACTCCTCATCAATAATCACATACGCCATCATATTTAAAATGAGTAGATTCGCTTCAAAAGGGATAATACAGTTATACTTAGCATACTTTGCCAACTTGGTTTGACGCACATCAATGACAGCTAAGTTGTTATGTTGCTTGGCTACGGCTATCATACGGTTAGCAATAATAGGGTGAGCCTCCATGGTGTTTGAACCAATGACTAGCATAAATTCTGTCTCATAGATGTCATTGTAAGGGTTGGTCGCTGCCCCCTCACCAATGGTGGTCTTCATTCCTTTGAGGCTTGGAGAGTGACAGACCCTTGCACAGTTGTCTACGTGTGGAGAGTCCATCGTTTCACGACAAAACTTCTGAAAGGCATATGCCCCTTCACAACTGGTTCTTGCCCCACCAATGGCACAAAAACTATCACCCCCATATTTGGCTTTGATTTCTGAGAGTTTCTCACTGGCAATAGAGGTGGCTACTTCTACACTACACGTCATAAAATCATCATCAAAAGAGGTAAGGTTTGAAGCATATTTTTCGTGAAGTTTTGGGTTTTTTGCTAAAAAGGTTTTACGAATACGAGGCTCTCTAATACGCTCTTTGGCATCGACAAAATCATACCCATACTTCCCCTTAATACAGAGTTTTCCCTCAGAAACCACCCCATCTTTTTGAGCATACATCTTCACAATTTTATTGTTCTCAACCACTCCAGTAATATCACACCCTACACCACAATAGGTACAGACACTCTCTACCTCTTTACGACTTATCTCTTCTGTTGTTCTCATCTCTTCTACCTTTTTCACTAATTAGGAGTAAATTTATCCTATTTCTTCTTAAAATGACGTTTGATTAAACTTTCTTAGCTAATATCTGGACAAATTATACCTAAAGGATAAAAATGTTTACAATAAATGTAGAAAAAGAGTGTGGTTGTTTTAGAAAATCAGATTTAAAAAACAATCAAACATTTGAAAATAAAGATGATGCACTCATCGAGGCGATGAAGATGGTCAAAACAATGAATGAAGAGTGGTGTCAAAAACACGAATTTACCTTCAGTGAAGATGGTCAAAACTTCCACATTGCTGTTAATGAGAAAGCCAAAGCCCACACTGGATGCTGTGGTGGTGGACACTGTTCATAAGCTATAAGGTGTTGTGCCTCACAACACCCTACACTCTTTATTTAAAGTTCCCAAAGACCAGTGGTGCTTTCAAATCTAACCCTTTAACCTCTTTCATCACGGCTTGGAGGTCATCTATCTTTTTACCACTGACACGTACCTCATCACCCTGAATAGATGGTGTAACTTTTATCTTCATCGCTTTAATGGCTTTGACAATCTGCTTGGCTTCATCTTTGTCTATGGTGTCGACAATACGGTAAATCACTTTGGTATTTCCTCCACTAATCCCCTCCGTTTTCACCTCTTCAAGTGCTTTTCCTGCAATGCCACGCTTAATCAGCTTTGAGATGACAATATCTTTTAACGCATCAATCTTACTGTCACTTGATGAACTTAACGAGAGGGTTTTTGCCTGTTCATTGAGGGTTATCTCAGCCTTTAACCCTTTAAAATCAAACCGAGTTGCCACCTCTTTTTCTGCCATCACAATCGCATTTTTCATCTCCATCATATCAAGCTTTGCTGTTATATCAAAATAGTGGTCTTTTGCCATTTTT
>Ga0256828_1000792_pt1 | contig 20508 bp, 16 predicted proteins | sample CV88metaG_FD_185993 | JGI IMG/M metagenome (GOLD analysis project Ga0256828, IMG submission 185993) | Hydrothermal vent microbial communities from East Pacific Rise, Pacific Ocean - CV88 | ecosystem: Environmental > Aquatic > Marine > Hydrothermal vents | place: Pacific Ocean: East Pacific Rise...
TTCATATATCCCTCTTTCATAGGTAAGATACTTTATTGTATCGGACATTAGATTTGGTAATAAGAAAAATAACTTAAACTATTTTTATATTAATGAATAGGTGACGAAAAAGTAGCACAAATTATTCCAAAGCTTCCAATTGTGATCTGTATTTTTCACTAATGATATCTACGTACTCACTGGCAATTTCCAGTCGTTCAAAAAGTTCATCAATCTTAGCCTGTATTTTACCCACCTCTTGGGCATGTTCGATCATCCCTGCATTATCTCCTGCATTGGAGGCTTGGGTGAGTTGCTCATGGTGTGCTTCGAGTTGCTCTTCAAGTTCGATAATTTGGGATTCACAAAACTCCAGCTCTTTTTTATGGGGGGCATTCTCTTTGCTTCGGGCTTGGATGAGAGCCGCACGTTGTTTTTTGGCTTCGGCTCTGTTAAGGGTGGGTTTGTTCTCTTTTTGGGGGGGAGGAGGAGTATTGTCTCTCTCCTCTTCCCAGCCTATCTTTTCGAGGAACGCATCATAACTTCCCTCAAAATACTCAGCCCCTCCCTTATGGAAGATAATCAGGGCATCCGCCAGTTGACGCAGGAGCATCTCAGAGTGGGTAACCATAATGGTCGATCCCTCAAACTGCTCAATCGCTTCACAGAGCGAATCTATCGAGTGCATGTCGAGGTGGTTGGTAGGTTCATCGAGGAGTAGGAGGTTGGAGGGGGTGGCGATGATCTTGCCCAGCATCACACGGCTACGCTCTCCTCCTGAGAGTACGCTAATCTTCTTGTCTGCCAGCTCTCCTGAGAACATCATTGTCCCACAGATACCACGTACCTCAGCAATGCCCAGCTTTTTGTCCACGGAGCTGATCTCATCTTGGACACTGTTTTGGGTGTTGAGCCGTTCGATATTGGTCTGTCCGAAGTGTGCCATGGCAGTGGAGGGGTGAAATTTGAGTTCTCCTTGTTGAGGGGTTAGTTCCCCTGCGATCACATTGAGTAGGGTTGATTTCCCTTTGCCGTTTTTACCGATAATGGCAAGGGTTTTGCCCTGTGGGAGGGCAAAGGTGAGGTTGCCAAAGAGTGGTTCTTCCACGTTATATCCAAATCCAAGCTCCTCAGCCCGTAACACAATCTTGGCAGGGGTGGGGGCATAGTTGAAGTTAAACGCCAAATTGGATTCATGCTCTAGGGAGTCCATCTCCTCCATCTTGTCTAGCATCTTCTGTTTGGATTGTGCCAAGGCCGCGGTGGAGGCACGGGCTTTGTTTCGGGCGACAAACTCCTCTAGCTCTTTGCGTTTTTTGGCTTGGTTGAGACGGGTCTTCTCATAGGTCTCATCGAGCAGGGCGAGTGTCTCATAATACTTATGGGTATCTCCCTTGATCAGGTGCAGTGATTTTCGCTGGATTCCCATGGTGTGGGTGGTGACCGCATCCATAAACTCTCGATCGTGGGTGATGAGGATCACTTCTCCCTCAAAGGTGCGAATAAACTGCTTGAGCCAACGAAGAGAGAGGATATCAAGGTAGTTGGTTGGCTCATCGAGCAGTAACATATTAGGCTCAGTGGCAAGCAGTTTGGCAAGATTGATACGAATCTGATAACCTCCTGAGAAACTCAGAGGATCTTTCTCCAAATCCTCAGCACTAAATCCCAATCCAAAGAGAATCTTCTCCACCTTATAGAAGTTATACTGCTCCTCCTCACTCAGTATCAACGCACACTCCTCTCGCACGGTTTTTTCACTAAAGCTGAGATGTTGTCGCAAGGTGCCAATACGATAGTTTTTGGGGATCAACACCTCCCCCTCATCATGGCTCTCTTCCCCCAAGATGATCTTGAAGAGGGTTGATTTCCCTGAACCATTGCGTCCGATGAGTCCAATTTTTTGGTTGCGTGACATTTTGAGATTGAGATCACGAAAGAGGGTCTGCCCCCCAAAGCTTTTGCTGAGGTTATTGAGTTGTATCATGGTCATTCCGTTGTGCAAATATGGCGGGTATTATACTTGCTTTGTGGTTATTTTTGGATAATAAGTAACGTTTAAAATAGAGCGATCTTTTTCCTTTTGATAGATATTGCTTGACAAAAAAGAATATTTTACAATATAATGTCACGAGACTAGCGAAGTCGCCCTGTATTTATCAAAAGTGAACACTAGTTAAAATTAATGTTAGGATTGTCAGAAATGTTCTGTTTTGATACACTCTCTACGGTTTTCATCTTTTTAATTCTCTTAGGAGCTATTCCAAATCTTTTTTATTCAATGGGGTATCTTCCTCATGTTGAGAGAAAAACGCACTATTTGGTGCATTACTTTGGATTTGTCTTTTCTATGATAGGGGTAGTTATTTCTGCTAATGCTTTGGTCTTTCTCTTTTTTTGGGAGATCATGAGTCTTAGTTCGTGGCAATTGATACTCACTCAAGCTGAGGATAAAAGTACCATAAAAGCAGCCAACTTTTACTTTTTTATGACCCATTTTGGCTTTATTTTTTTACTAATGTTTTTTCTTATCGTGACCAATGGGAATTTAGAGTTAGGTTTTAAAGAGATGAAAAGTATCACTTCGATGTTTGAATATCCTACCTTGTTATTTTTCTTTTTGTCTTTGGGATTTTTGAGCAAAGCAGGTGTGGTACCTCTGCATGTTTGGTTGCCCTATGCTCACCCTGCTGCTCCCTCTCCTGTCTCTGCATTGATGAGTGGGGTAATGCTCAAAGTAGCAATCTATGGATTGTTTAGATTTTTGTTTGATGTGTTGTATCCTTGGCCTCTTGAATGGGGGATGTTGATCCTTACTTTAGGGTCTATCTCCTCTTTGGTAGGAGTTCTCTATGCTCTGAGTGAACATGATATCAAAGCACTTTTAGCCAATCACTCTATTGAAAATATTGGTATTATTCTGATTGGTTTTGGTATGGGGATGATATTTGATACCTTGGGACTCAAGACCTTGAGTAGTTTTGCCTTTATTGCTGCACTTTTTCACTCTTTTAACCATATGAGTTTTAAATCACTGCTCTTTATGGGGGCAGGCAGTGTTTTGCATCAAACAGGTACCAAAAATATAGAGAAATATGGGGGGTTAATTAAAAGCATGCCTGTGACAGCCTTAACCTTTTTGTTGGCTTCTATTTCCATATCGGCATTGCCTCCTAGTAATGGTTTTTTGAGTGAGTGGATGATATTCCAATCCATGTTGAGTTCCTCTCATATCGGAGATATCTCTCTCAAACTCACCATTCCTTTTGCTGTTTTTTCATTGGCGATGACCAGTGGTCTTGCCATTGCTTGTTTTGTCAAAGCGTATGGTATTACCTTTTTGGGGCTTCATAGAAGCACCAATGCCAAACATGCTCATGAGGTTAATCTTCTGATGAAAATGGGTATGATTTTAATGTCACTGGTGGTCATATCCCTTATGCTTTTTACCCCTTTTTATATTGGATGGTTTGACAAAGTGATGGTTTCATTTTCCCGAGGATCTATCTACCAAGAGATTTTCCCGAGTATTTGGAATATGCACTCTCTCGGCACAGTTGGTGGGGTGGTCTCTCCCCTGATACTTCTCTTTGCATTGATGGGTATTACACTACTTTTGATGTTTGCGTATAAAGTATCAAACAAAAAGATACGTTATCATAATACTTGGAGTTGTGGGTATAAGACTTCAGCAAAAACACAATACAGTGCAACAGGATTTGCAGGACCCATTAGACGATTTTTTAGTTGGCTCTATCGACCTGAAGTCCATTTTGAAAAACAAATCATGGCAGGACATGAGAGTAAGTTTGATGCCTCTCATTATGAAGTTCACGTTAAACCTCTCTTTGAACAATTTTTATACAAGAATCTTACTAAACTTGCTAATACCATTAGCTACTGGATATATCGTTTGGCTCATTTTGAAAAAACCCGATATTCAGCCATGATTTTCAATCTCTTGTTGGTGGTTCTCTTTAGTTATCGTGTCTTTATCAATGCGTTTAGTTGGGCTACTTTTTTGTTAGAGTTCATTGTCATGATGATCAGTGTTAAAATTCTTATTGTGGGAGATAAAAAATGATTTGGTATGTCTTAACACTTTTGATACTTATTTTAATCGCTCCTTTGCTCTCTTCTTTTATCAAAGTAGTTAAAATGATCCTACTTTTTAAGAAGCCGATATCTATTTTTCAAGGATATTGGGATTTTTCAAAATTGATGCAGAAAGAGACCCTTATCTCCCATGAGGCAAGTTCTCTAACTACTTATGCTCCTTTTTTGGTTCTCTCTCCTCTTTTGGTGGTGATGCTTTTTTTACCACCTGCTATTCAAGGAAGTTTTTATGTTAATTTTGTGGATGCTTTTACGATCACAGGATTGATCTCTCTTTCCACATTTTTTTTGATGCTTTTGGGCTTGGACAGTGGCAGTAGTTTTGGAGGGATGGGAAGCAGTCGAGAAGCATTTATCTCAGCATTGGTGGAGCCTGCTATGATTTTAACTATTTTTAGTGTTTCTATGATGGCAGATAATCTTAGTATTGCTCAGGCTGGTCTGAATCTAGCCCATCATTTTCCCAAGGAACACATGGCAAGTTTTCTCTTTGCTGGTATCAGTTTCTTTATTTTACTTTTGGCAGAGAATGGTCGAATTCCCATTGATAATCCTGAAACCCATTTGGAGCTTACGATGGTGCATGAGGCGATGATATTGGATATCTCAGGTGTTTACTTGGCAATAATAGAGAGTGCATCATCTATTAAACTTGTAATTTTTTCATCACTTTTTGTGTCGCTTTTTCTCCCTTTTGGATTGGAGTATTCCCCGTTAATAGCCCTATGTATATTTGTTACCAAACTCTTTTTGGTTGCAATTTTTGTGGCACTGCTTGAGGTTAATATGGCAAAATTAAGACTTTTTAAAGTACCTAATTTATTGGGTGTTTCCATTGTTTTTGCTTTTTTATCCCTTATTACTTTTTATGTGTTAGGAGTTTAATCATATGATTGATTTTTTTATTGGACTTTTTTTAGCCACCCTTATCATCGCACTCTTTACCACACGGCTCTATCGGCTTTTTTTGTGGTACTCTATTAACTCTTTGATGTTGGGACTTTTGGCATTGGCAATGGGGATGAAGCTAGAGGATAATGGCATGCTTATTACAGGGGTTATAACCATTGTGATTAAATCTATTATCATACCTATTGTGCTTAAAAATTTGACTCAAAAATTTAATTTGGTACGTCAAATAAAACCCAATATTAAAGTACACTACTCCATTATGTTGATTCCAACTATTTTGGTCTTTACCTATTATTTGGCAGATCCTATTACGCATATGATAGGAACCAATGCGAATTATGTTGCGATTAGTATCTCTTCTCTTTTTTTATCCCTACTCTTGATGATGGAGCATAAAAATGTTGCTCCCAAAATTATTGGATTCTTAAGTATGGAAAATGCCCTTTTTTTACTGGGGATTAGTGCTACCGAGGGGATGCCTATGCTGGTGGAGCTTGGTATATTCTTTGACCTATTGATGGCGATTGTGGTCATTAATCTACTATTCCAACAAGAGAGAACAACATTATGATCTTTTTTTTACTACTGCCTGCTATTATTATGTTTTTTGTAAGTTTTATAAAAAGCTCACGAGCCAACCATCTATTATCATTTACCTCATTTGCTATCCTTATTCCCATTATCGAACTCTTTTTGGTGGATAAACCCTATCCATTATGGGAAAATTATTTGGTTGCTGATGAGCTTAATACCTATGTTCTTTTGGTCTCTTCTGTTGTAGGAATAGGGGTAACTTTGTCGTTAATGACCTTGAAAAAACATGTGAGTATATCTCCCAAATCATATAGAAAATTTTATAGATTCTTTGCTACTTTTTGGATAGGGTTGATCTTCTCTATTTTGTCCAATAATATGGGAATCTACTGGATAGGGTTAGAGTTGGCAACACTCTCTACGGTCTATATGATTAAGACAAATTTTACCCAAAGTGCTTCCCGAGAAGCATGGAACTATATGATTGTGGGTGCGATTGCTATCTCATTGGTTCTCTTTGGTATTATCCTTATCTATGCCAGTGCCAAACCTATTTTAGGTGAAGAGGCGATGGATTTCAACTTTTTGTTAGCACATGCCAAAGAGATTCAATCCTCGTTTCTCTTTGAGATAGGATTCGCCATCACCAGTATTGGTATGTTTATCAAGATGGGGTTCTTTCCCATGAATTTATGGCTTTCTAATGTGGAAAGAGCTTCTTATTATCCTGTTGCAGCACTTTTTAGTGGTATTTTAGAGAGTGCTGTTATCATTGGATTTTTTAGATTTAGTCAAATTGCCAAAGAGGTGAACTACAATCACCTTTTTACCTTTACTTTCATCTATACCCTTTTTACGCTTTTTATCGTCTCCTTTCTAATCTATAGAGCCAAAGATTTTATTAGACTTTTTTCTCTTTCAGGCATTGAACATATGGCACTGATCTCTCTTTTTTGGGTGAGTGGTGGAACCTTTGCCGCACTTTTACATTTTGGAGCACATGCGTTTTTGAAACCAGCTCTCTTTTTATCCACAGGTGTTTTGGAGTCTAAAGGTAAATACAAAATAGCAGGAGCCTTGCGTGGTTATCGTGGGAAGAGAGGGAAACTTTTTGTCTTTTTGGTTTCTCTGTTTTTATTAGGGATTATCTCTTTACCCCCAAGTCCCATGTTCTTTAGTGAATTGTATGGTTTTTCAGCCATGATAGAGATGGCAAAAACCAGCAATCATATTTTGGCAATGATTATGGCGATTCTTTTTTTATTGATCCTTTTAAGTATTATCTTTTATAAGTTTGTCTCACTCTATCAATCCATGAAATATGAGGGAGAAGAGCGGGATAAAGAGGTCTATTCTACGGAGGTTTTTGCCTTGATACTGTTTGCTCTTTCTCTTATTGTTCTTATTTTGCCCATGAGTATAAATTTTTTAAAGGGGATAGCATGAGAATTATTGCCCGATATGTCAAAGACCTCCGTAGCCATTTTGAGCTGCTTACCATTTATGATAGAGAGGTGATCAAAGAGAAGTTGTCCAAAGATAATCCAATGATTCAGACCTTAACCAAAAGTCATCCCTCGTGTATTTGGTTTGAACGAAAAATAAGAGATGATTTTGGAATTAAAGTGAGTGATTCATTTGATAATAGACGATTGATACATCAAGAGAGATTCCCTAAAAATATTCACCCCATGAGAAAAGATTTTGCACAAAAGGAGATGGATTTTAGTGATTATATTCCTTATAAATATGAAGCCATACAAGGAGACAGTGTTTTTGAAGTTGCGGTGGGTCCTATTCATGCAGGTATCATAGAACCTGGACATTTCCATTTTTCGCAGGCAGGAGAGAACATGTTGCATCAAGAGGTGCGACATTTTTATAAGTATCGAGCCATTGAGAAGATGTTGGAAGGCAAGAGTCTTTTTGAGGTGCATCCCATCATTAGCCGTATCAGTGCCAATGAATCTATTGCGTATCAACTTGCATTGAGAGACATTATTCTTGAGGCTAGCGAGATGACGCTTCCTGACTCTCTTAAAATAGAGCATGCTATTTTATTGGAATTGGAGCGAATTATACATCACTTGACTGATCTTGGATTTATCCCCAATGATGCAGGTTTTGCATCCGCACTTGCATTTTGTTCTAAACTGAGTGAAGAGAGTCGAAGGGTGATGCAAACACTTACCCAACACCGTTTTGGATTTGACAGTATTGGTTTTGAGACTTTGACCTTAGATCATGGTTATCTACAAGATTTTATCGCTAAATTGCAAAAAGAGATAACTTTTTTTGAAGATTGGATTATGGATATTCCCTCTTTATGGGATAGATTTGATGGGACAGGTATATTATCCAAGGAGAAGGCACTGAAATATGATTGTGTGGGGGTGGTCGCCCGAGCCAGTGGTATTGCCATGGATAGACGTGATACACCTTTTTATCAAAAATATGGTTTTAAGATATCCACCCAACAAAGTGGGGATGTGGCAGCCAGATTTAAAGTCCGATTGAATGAGGTTAAAGGTTCACTCGCACTTATTGATAACTTACTCAAAGCGTATCAGCCAAAAGGGATGGTGTGTAAAGAGGTGTTAAACGATGGAGAGTATTTTGCTTTTGTTGAAAGTTCATTGGGAGAGTTGTTTATGAGTATAGAGATCAAAGAGAATCAGATAGAGAGGTTTTTTGTCCGAGACCCAAGTTTTATTAATTGGCAGGCATTGCATTTGATGATGCCAGGTAATATTATTGCTGATTTTCCATTGATCAATAAAAGTTGTGATTTGAGTTATGCAGGGAATGATTTATGATAAAATTTTGGTTAAAAAGAGCAAATGAAGGGATTTTGACCCAAAATCCAGAATTTGATCAAACATTGGAAGAGATAAAAAAAGAGTTACAAGGCCATATCAAAAGAAAATTTGCAGGGAGTTTAGCCATTCGAATGGTAGACAGTGGAAGCTGTAATGGATGTGAAGCGGAGTGTAATGCACTCTCCAATCCGTATTATGATTTGGAGCGGCTAGGAATCTATTTTGTTGCGAGTCCAAGACACGCTGATATTATGCTCCTAAGTGGATTGGTGACTTTCAATATGACCCCTCATATTAAAGATGCGTATGAACAGATGCCCCATCCTAAATGGGTTATCACTTTGGGAGATTGTCCTGTAATGGAGTCGGTGTTTGACAAAACCTTTGCCATTAAAGCTCCAGCTAAGGATCATCTACCGATTGCATACCATATTCAAGGATGTCCTCCCTCCCCAGAGGATATTATAAGAGGATTGTTGGGGTTCTTAAAACTTTAGAAAAAGGATTGAAATATTTTATCTCTTAAAATGAGATTATCGTTAAGCTATGAAAATCTTTTCCCAAAAAAGGCATTAAATTGATTGGCAAAAGCCCTAGCATCCTTCTCCCCAAAGGCTTTTGGTCCACCCGTCATCTCTCCTGCATCTCGCATCTCCTGCATAAAGTTTCGCATGGTGAGGTACTGCTTGATATTCTCTACTGAGTAGAGTTCTCCACGATGGTCGATGGCATGGGCATTTTGAGAGATGATCCGATCGGCTAGAGGGATATCTGCTGTAATCACCAAATCCCCCTCTGTCACCATCTCGACGATCTTGTGGTCAGCCTCATCGGCTCCTTGCTCAACAATCAGGTACTCAATATGTTGTGATTTGCCCACTTTGATTGTTTTGTTGGCAATCACATAGGTTTTGAGTTTGAGGCGTTCTATCGCCTTGGTGACAATGGGTTTAAGTAGATTTGGAAAGGCATCTCCGTCGATAAATAAGGTCATGGCTTGGCTCTTTTGTTTTGGTGTAAGTTTAGCAGAAATAGTTTGGTTTTTTTCGTAAAATCAGTTTTTCTTATTGCTATCGTATACTATTAGTCTATTTTAGAAGATAGGAGATCAAATGGAAGCGATACTTTATAAATCCAATCCTTGGTGGGAGGAAGATTTCTCTTTTGATGGGTATGAACGAAAGAGTTATTTAGAGCAACTTCATCAAGTTTTATCTAACAGAGATATTATATTTCTTATGGGGCTAAGACGTGTGGGCAAGAGTTCGTTGATGAAAAATTTTATTGCACAGTTGATTCATCTACATGGGATTAAGCCCAAAGAGATATTTTACATCTCACTAGACCTCTATCTGTTAGACGATTACTCCATTGGTCATATTGTTAATGAGTATCGAAAAATTCACAAACTGAGCAGTAGTCAAAAAATCTATCTTTTTTTGGATGAGGTCACCAGTAAAGATTCTTATCAGCAGGAGTTGAAGAACTTTTATGATTTGGAAAATGTCAAAATTTTTTCCTCTAGTTCCTCCGCTTCTCTGCTCAAAGATAAAAATGCTTACCTCACAGGACGACAACTCACCATCGAGGTGATGCCTTTGAATTTCGAGGAGTATTTGCAGTTTAAAGAGATTACGATCAAGAGAGCTGATGCTCATCTTTTTGAGAGCTATTTTGAGGATTATATGCAAGATGGGGGAATGCCTGAGTATGTGCTGACAGGTGATGTGAGTTACCTTCAAAATTTGATAGATAATATTCTTACCAAAGATATTATTGTTCACCATAACATTCGCAATGGGGGGGTGGTCAAAGATCTGTATAAACTGCTGATGGAGCGAAGTGGAAAGCGTTTGACCTTTAATAAGATCGCCAATATTTTAGATATTAGTGTTGATACGGTCAAACGCTATTTTTATTATTTTGAGGAGACCTATCTGATCTATAGTATGACCAAATATGGCAAACTCAATGAACAGCTCAAAAGTGCCAAAAAAGTTTATGCTTCTGATGTGGGCTTACGAAATGTGGTGACAGGCTATCGAGACAAGGGGGCGATTTTTGAGAATCTTATCTATCTAAAGATAAAAAACCGAAACCCTAGCTACCTCTATGTCGATGGTATTGAGCTTGATTTTATCACCGAAGATGGGTTATTGATCGAGGCAAAATATAACTCCAAACTCAATGAGAAACAGCAGAAGCTTTTTGATAAATTTGAGACCCAAGAGAAGAGGGTGGTGAATGGGGTGTATGATTTTATGGGGTTGTAAATCCAAGGTGCGATAGCAATCGTACCTTACGGTTGTGGTATACTTTGAGCATGAAAAAAGATAAAAGATTACTCTATATTTTAGAACAACTATCCAATGGTTCAACACTTTGTGTTAAAGCGTTGGCTCTTGATTGTGGTGTAACAGAAAAGAGTATACAAAATGATTTCAGAGATTTTAGAGATCATTTTGGGGAACAGCTTATCAAAAAAGGGGAGTGCTATACTCTGCTGAATCAAGAGAGATTATCTAAAACTTTTCGTAGCAATCCTCAGACGATCAAGCGTTTTTTGCATCTTGTCTCTGTGGTTGATAGCTCTTTTTATGATAATTTTATCTCAGAACACAAAGATTTACTCCAAGAGTTAAACTTCACAACCTCTCCCATCTATCAGATAGAAAACAGCCCCTATGAACATCTCAAAAAAGAGAACCACAAGATTTTAGAAGCGTTAGAGCAGTTTGTCTCTTATCGAAATTATGTCACACTTGATTATGCCTTGCCCCATAAAACAAAAGAGGTCTATCGCCACACCATGCCTCTAAAAATTCTCTATTTGGGTGAAAACTGGTATTTGGCGGTCTTGACAACTCATGATATTTTGGAGAACAGTGCGTTTAAGCTCTTGCGTATCAATTTCATTGAGAGGGTCAAAGAATCAACCGTTGAACCTAGATTTTTTCATGAGGATAATGTAGCAAAAATAGAGGCGGATAGATTTTTGAAAAATATTCAAAGCTCTTTTAGTAAAATCAATAAACCTACTTATCGTGTACTCCTGAGAGTTCATGTCTCCAAAGCCCGTTATTTTCAAAATAAGAGCTATCTAAAATCACAAAAGGTGATAAAGACTTTGGAAGGAGGGGATGTTTTGGTGGAGTATGAGGTGAGTGATGATATGGAGATCATCCCAATTGTTCAGCGTTGGATGCCCTTTGCTCGGGTGGTAGAGCCGTTGCGTATTCGAGAGAAGATTGAGGAGAATATTGTAGAATTTATGAAAGGGGAGTAAAAACGAAAGGTTTGGATAGTTTCTTTTTGTATAATTGGATTAGATTTTATTGTTAAAGGGAAGAAATGGGTATAAGATTCAAATTTATCAAGGCATTCAATGGAGACTCTATTTTAGTATCAACAAAAAATAGCAATATTTTAATAGATGGGGGAACAAAAAAGACTTACAGTATTTTTTTAAAAAGAGAGATAGAATCGTTGCGAGATAGGGGTGAAGCATTAGATTTAGTGGTTTTAACACATATTGATAGTGACCATATTTATGGAATTATAGAAATGCTGAGAAATGAAAAGAGATTATTGGAAGAGAATGAGATAGTTACTCCAATTATTAAAAAAGTTTGGTTCAATGCTTTTGAAAAAAAGATGTTTTCTGATGATTTCTCAAATGATACAAGTTATGGAGAATATAAAACTTTTAGAGAGTTTATTTCTGATATGGATGAGGTTATTGCTTATAATGAGCATCTTTCTGTAGATAATCAAATTGAGCATCTGTTGAATGATGAGATTAAAATTAGGCTTCTCTCTCCAAATGATGAGAAGTTAAAAAAACTTCATAATAGATACGAAGATAGAATTGAAGATGATTTTTTAACTTCATATAGCAAAGATACTAATAGAAGTATTGAAGAGTTAATCAAGTTGCCATTTAAAAAAGATAGGACTCAACATAATGGGGCAAGTATTGCTTTTATTTTAGAGTATCAGGAGAAAAATTATCTTTTTTTGGCTGATGCACATATTGATTTGATTGTAGAGTCATTAAGAAATCTAGGATATACAAAAGAAAATCCATTGAAAGTTGAGTTTGTAAAACTATCTCATCATGGAAGCAAAAAAAATATCAATCAAGATTTTTTAGATTTAATCAGAAGTGATAATTTTATCATTTTAACAAATGGTGCATCTCATGGACATCCTGATAAAGAGGCTTTGAGTCGGATTATTTTAAATCCTAATCGTGATTTTACTAAAAGAGTCAATTTTATTTGTAATTATGAGAATATTTTGGAACATAATGATTTTTCTTGGGAAGAGGAAGAGAAATATAACTTTGAGTTAATATACAAGTCCCAATTAATCATTGGAGATAAAAATGAAAAATGAGTTAAAAAAGGAAGATTTAGAAGAGTTTGTTGTTAGGATTGAGTATAAAAAAAATCAAAATGAATTGGAGAGTGCTAGTGGCGTTATCGTCAAGATAAGTGATTCTTTGGTCTATATTTTGACAGTAAAACATTTTTTAAAAAGAAGTTACAATCAACCCATAGAAAAAGTTGAAGAGAGTATTCATATAACAGATTTAACCATCAAAAATTATAGATCAGATGAAATAAAAATTGAAAAAGTTTTATTTGTTCAAAATAAAGAACTTGATATTTTAATATTACAAGTTGATACTTCCAGTTTGATCTTATTTACAAAAGTAAATCGTTTAGAAATTTATATGGATAATTTTCATAAATGTGCAATATTTGGCTATCCTCGTTCAAGAGAAAAAACAAATAATTCATTGGTTCTACATGCTTCACATCCAGATAAAATAGATTTGGATGAAAACTCTTTTGAGGTAAAATCTATTATCCCTTTACACTCTTTTCATGAATCTGAAACAGATAATATCAAAGGGTTATCAGGAAGTGGCGTTTTTATAAAAGGAAGGAGTGGTAAGGTATATTTGGTAGGAATTCAATATCAATATATGGATATAATTTATTTAAAATCACTTAATCTAAGAATGATAAAAGAGGATATTCATAGAGTTATCGAGGGGGAGCTTCCTATCGGAGAATATCCTTTTTTTGAAGAATTAGGAGTTAATATGCATAAAATAGCTTTTCATTCATTAGATGAATATTTTTCATTGAATCAAGATATACAAAAATTTAATAAAAAACTTAAAAAAAATAGTGATAAAGCATTGATGGTGCTTGAAAAAGAGTATACCTCACTTAAAGAAAATATGAGAAGAGTAGCAGATAAGTATTTTTATTTAGGAAAAAAATCTTTTGAGCAACAGGATCTTTCAAGAGCCTATGAGTATTTTTCGAGAGCTATTGAGCTTTGTCCCTCATATAAACATTTTTTTGCAAAAAGAGAATTTGCTAATCAAATTTTGACTAAAGAGCAAGAAGAGGCAAGAGATAATTTATCTAATGAGATAGATTTGATAGAAGATAGTAGTTTAATTGAAGAAATTTTAGAAGATGAAGAGAAGTTTTTAATAAAAAATGGAGACAAGATAGGATTAGAAAAAATTTATACAAAACTTATATCACTCTCTTCAAAAAGTAAAAATAAATTAGTAAAGTTATTCTTTAAATTATCCAAAATAAAAATTTCTAATAATAAGGCAGAAGAGGCTGAAAATATTTTAATAAATCTAAGAGGAAAAATAGATGATGAGGATATACAAGAAAAAATTAATCAAGAACTTTTAATAATCTATTTGAAAAGTTTAGAAAATAACTCTATGCCAAGAGATGAACTTTTAAAGAAAATTTTGATGTTAGAGAGAGAGCTAAAAAATAAAAATAATATTTCGATTACATATATTCTTAAAGAATTTCAAATGGAAAACTATTATTTAAATGATTGTCTTGTTGACCATATATCAAATCAACAAAGTAGAATATACTCTTTGGAGCATCAAAATAGTCAGTTAAAATTAGAAAATAAGAATTATTTTAAGCAGATGAATTATAATCCTTCATTTGTAGTTGAAACAATTGAAAAGTCTAATACTAAGTTTTTATTATTGAGTCTAGGAGTTCTTGTGCTTGGAATTATACTCTCTTTAGAGTATTTACATTGTCCTGCTCTTGATTGGATTCGTAGCTTAAATAAGGAATTTTTTATTGAGTTATTTCAATAATATGACCCCAAGGTGCGATGAGAATCGCACCTTTACTTAAAATATAATATACTACATACTAGCAAAAAAAGGAGTTAACCATGCAAATCATAGGCATTAAAGTGCTACAGATAGACCCTGTACTCTTGACACATTCGCTCGAAGCTGATGAGTATATGATAATTACCAAATGAAGCAAACTTTTTGGTATGGCATTCTTTTTTTGGGCAGTTTGCTGGAGATAAGAGGAGAAGTATGCCACAACCAAAAATAAAAACAGACAGAGTCAATCGACTGATAGAAGCCATTGGGGTGAAGTTTTTTCTTCGATTCTCCAAGAAGCTCCATGCTGAGCCAATTATTAAACTCAAAAAGATTCCCTCTGATCGGGTATTGGAGGTGGTCTCTGAGAACATTACGCTCAATGTGGTGATTATTGCTTTTTTGATTGGGGCATTGACCACGGTACCTGCGGTGTTGTTTGAGATCTATTATTATGGGGTATTAACTCCTCTCTCTTATTATGTGATGCTTTCTGTGATTACGGTACTCTTTTTATTGATTGAGGTGGGGGTACTCTACTGGTTGGGGATGAGGGGTGCGTATACCTTGGCACATTTGACAGGGTATGAAGAGGAGGATCGCGGATTGCCTCCTGAGTATGATGTCAAGAAGATGATGGTACGCTCGGCATTGGAGATAGAAGACCCTGCCATTGAGTATCTGGGTATTGATCCTCAGAAGTATGTTTCGGGTCATTGGCTTTTGTTGCGAACCTTGCTCTACAAAGCCAAAATTATGTTGACCACCATCATTGCAAAGCTGTTGTTGCGTAAGATAGCCATGCGATATGGGGTAAGGATGGGGTTTGTTTGGGTGGCGATTCCTGTAACCGCAATATGGGATGCCGTGGTGATGTATCGGGTGATTGGGGATGCCAAGTTGCGGCTCTTTGGGTACCATCTCTCCAAATACATTGCCCATGAGATTATCACTGATGAGGTGTTGGATGGTTACTCTCCTGATATTGCCGAGGGGGCAATACGGGCAATCTCTACCATTATGGTTTTGGCTCAAAATTATCATCCTAACAATGTGCTTCTTTTGATTCGTTTGAATGAAAAGTTGGCGATTAAAGAGGAGAAAAACTATGATGATCTGGAGCAGTTTTTAAGACTGCTTGCGACCCTCTCTCCTGAGGAGCAACACTTTTTACGCACGCTTTCGGGGATTGTAGCGGTCTTTGATGGCAAGGTTAAAAAAGCAGAGCAGATTGCTCTGGAGCAAATCTTTGGAGAGAAGAGAACCTACTATATGGACTTTACCAAGCGTTTAAAGTCCCTGTTACTTTCGGGACACATTCATCAAGCAGCCCACCTCTGTGAAGAGGAGATGTTGAAAAGGGCTTAGTGTTTTTGGATCTTCCACTCCTGATTCTCCGTACCACGTACTTTTTTGTGATAGCTTTGGAGTTTGGTGCCATCGGTGGTTTTTTTGTACTTGATGTCCAGTACATTAAGCGACCACTTGCTCACAATAAAGACATACCCTTGGTCTTTGGAGGTCTCTAGCTTCCACTCTTGGTGATCATTTTTGCGTGATTTCTTCTTGCCAAGGATGATCTTGGCACCATCGTTGGTATCGGCGTTGGCGATCTCTATCACCTTGCCATTGTGGGTATTTTCAATAAAAAAATACTCTTTTTTCTGATTGGCTTTGGTGAAGACCCACTGCTGGTTGGGGTTGGAGGGATCGCTCTTTTGGATGATAATCTCCTCTTTGTCATTGATACTGATTGCCACATCACCCAGTTTGGAGAGGAGCATAAACCCTTTGGTTTTGGTTGGCTCTTGGTGGGGTTTGGTAGGGGTTTGTTGGGTGCTGGTGTTTGGTTGTTGTCTGCGACGACGATACCAAACCCATAGGGCAATGAGGGTGAGAATAATGCCTGAGAGAGCTGGGGGGAGTTGATCAAAAATGGCACCATATTTTTGGGAAAGCTCCTCTTTGATCTCCTCAAAATTATTGGTAGGGGATTCATTGATGGAGTCGCCTAGCTGTTTGATTTTATGGTAGTTGGTAATATAGAGATTCTCATCCCCTTGAAGGGTTTTGACCAGTTGGTTTTTCTTCTTCTCCCATGGGCTTACGGGATCGAGATTGTTCCACGCAATGAGCATCTTCTCTTGGGCTTTGGAGATTTTGAGTCCATAGCGATCTCGCATGTAGAAGTAGGTTCGAGCGATGTCCCCATAGACAGAATCTTGGGGTTCGGCTTTTTTATCCCCAAAGGCGATCTCCATATTCACTTTGCCATAGACCCTTTTTTCCCCCTCGATCATGCCGTACTTGAAGTTGCTTCGATCCCCATTGATCTCCCCAATGGCGGGGACGAGGTTGTGCATGTCTGCTTCCATCTGACGAAATTTGGTATTGGTTTGGCGACAGGTCATGCGTCCTCCCTTTTGCCAGCATTGTAACTGATGTCCAAAGTGCCATGCAGGGACGATATGCTCCCATTCGATACGCTCGGAGCGTTTTTTGTTTTTGCGATAGTGGAAGCCACAGGTTTTGTGAATGGGAATGAGTTTTTTCTCTTTGATTTTATAATCACAGTTACTATAAAAAGCCTTGGGATGAAAGGGATAGATTTTGGTTGCCAGCAGTCGTTTGGAGCGTCCAAAGGAGAAGGACTCCCCCTTAACCCCAAAGATAGGAGCATCAATGGTCGCCACATCCTCATCATAGAGATCGCCATCTTGTTCCATATAGTAGGCTTGACCATTCACCATAATCTTTTTGAGGAGTTCCCCTGTGTCACTTGTGAAGAAGGCATTGATGTCACTGCGGTCAAAGAAGGTTTGGGGTTCATAGTTTTCATAGGTCTCTTGCGTAAAAGAGCAGGTTGATAAGAGTAGTAAAGAGAGTAGTATTTTTTTCATTGGATTTTTTAATTGGAAGTATAGCAGAATAAGAGAAGCGTACGCCTAAGACGTACGCTTCTTTGGATAAAGGATGGAGAGATTTACTCCACCGTCACCGATTTGGCTAGGTTTCGTGGCATGTCCACATCATTGCCCAGACGCACCGAGACTTCGAGTGAGAGCAGTTGGGTAATCACCATCATCTCAAAAAACTCCAACATTGGATGGCTATCATACTGGGTCTGTACAAAATCATCTGCCAGCTCAAAGGGCAGGGGAGAGATGGCGAGGATGGTCGTATCTCTGGCACTGAGCTCTTCGACATTGGATTTAATCTTCTCATACTGCATGCTGCTTGGCATGAGGGCAATGGTGAAGAGTTCGCTATCGGCTAGAGCGATGGGTCCATGTTTCATCTCCCCTGCTGGGTAACCCTCAGCATGGAGATAACTGATCTCTTTGAGTTTCAAGGCACCTTCCAGCGCGAGAGGAAAGAAGATATCTCGACCAATAAAGAAGAAACCATGACCATGGAGGTAGCGTTTGGAGAGACGGTGGAGTTTGGCGTGTAGTTTATCGGTGACCAGCAGGGCTTTGGGGGTGTGGAGCATCGCTTCGATCTCCCTTTGGCACTGCTCTTGGGTGATGGAGGCTTTTTGTCGAGCGATATAGAGGGTAAGCATCCACAACACCATCACTTGGGTCGCAAAGGCTTTGGTACTCGCCACCCCTTTTTCGATCCCTGCTCGGGTGAGGATGGCAGCATCACTCTCTCGCACAATCGAGGAGTTGTCTACATTACAGATACTCAGACTTCTAAGACCTGCTCGTTTTGCCATTTTGAGAGCTTCTAGGGTATCGGCAGTCTCGCCACTTTGGGAGATGGTAATAAAGAGGGTGCTGGCTTGGAGCAGTGGCTCTTTGTATCTAAACTCTGAGGCAATCTCGACTTGACAAGGGATCTTGGCGATACGTTCGAGTAGATAAGCACCCGTAAGAGCTGCATGATAGGAGGTACCACAAGCACAAATTTTGATGTTCTCAATTCCCTCGAAGAGCTTGGGGTCTAGCTCATCAAAGACAATACTATCATCCAGCACCCGCCCCATCATGGTCTCACCCATGACATGGCTCTGCTCATAGATCTCTTTTTCCATAAAGAAACGATAGCCATCTTTTTGTGCCATCGCTTTATCCATGGTGAGGGGCTGCTTGCTAACGCTTTTGGCTCCTTGGGCATCAAAGAGTTTGACCTCTCCATCTTTGGCGTACCCATACTCCCCATCTTCGAGATAGTAGACCTCAGTGGCTTTGCCGATAATGGGGGTATCCGAGGAGGCAAAATAGATATCCTCTCCCTCAAACCCAATCAGCATGGGAGAGCCATTTTTGGCAAAGAATATGGTCTCAGGATCAGCTTCACTGATCAGCAGTGTGGCATAGGCTCCTTCGAGTTTATCAACCGTTTGTTTAAAAGAATTGAAGCTGTGATTGTTGGTTTTATAGTATTTTTCAAAGAGATGAACGATGGTTTCAGTATCGGTTTGACTCAGAAAGTTAACCCCCTCCTGTTGAAGTTCTTCTTTGAGTGCTTGGTAGTTCTCAATGATCCCATTATGCACCACAAAAGAGTACTCTCCCAAGTGGGGATGGGCATTGAGTTCGGTGGGTTTGCCATGGGTCGCCCAACGGGTATGACCGATTGAGACCCCAAATCCACTGCTTTGATAGGCTTTGGTCTTCTCTCGTAGGTTCGCCAGTTTCCCAATGGCTTTGAAGTATTGCAGTTGATTGTTTTGAATGATGGCAATCCCTGCGGAGTCATATCCACGGTACTCTAGCTCTTGTAGTCCATCCAATAGAATCTCTTTTTTCTCTTTGTTTCCAATATATCCGACAATTCCACACATCTCTTAATGCTCCGTTAATTCTTTGATTATATGCTCAGTATTATTACAAAAGTTTCCATTCTTCTCGATTAAGAAGAGATCATTGACCCGATTCATCTTGGTGTGTATCTTGGCTGAGCTGATATCCACATCCAAAGTATCAAAGAGTTTGATGATATAGGAGAGGAGACCCTTTTGGTCGCTACAGTTGATAATCATGCGGGCATGCTCCTTGGAGTGGTGGCAGTTGATGTCTATGCGTTTGGCTTCAATAATAGGCTTCTTAAGATGAAGCGTATGGGTATGACTCAAGGCTTCATTGAGAATCTCATGCAGTAGGATATAGTCTCCCTCTTCAATGGAGGTATTGAATTCGAGTTTGAAGTATTTGATTCCTGAGAAGAGCTTATAGATGTCCATCTGGACAATATCAAGATGGGTTAGTTTATGCAGAAGATAGGCAAGATCAAGGTTATCAGTTCGGAAAATCTCAATGGTCAAAAAGTGATGATTGTCAATGCTAAAGCTATACTCTTTGAGGTTTATGGCCCTTTGGGCGATTTGAATGATCTCTTGGGGTGTGTTTTTGATAAAGAGCAGATCAGAGGTGATGCCCAGTATCTTCTTTTGGATGGTTTTTGGCATGCGTTGAAAGGCTTCAAGTCTCTTAAGTCGGGTCTCTTTGCGTACCCGTTTGGTGGTCTCTCGCAGTTTGTCGATATTGGAGATTGCCAAGGAGGCTTGGGTATAGAGGGTGGCAATGAGTCGGGCATTGAAATCATTGTAGGTTTTATTGCCCACGGATGTCATGTCGGCATAGGTCAGAATGTAGATAAAATCCAATGCTTTTTGGGTAGGAAAATAGGAGGAGAACTTGAGAATAACCTGCTCGGAGTGCAGATCCTCTCTTTGGGCAGTGGTACTCATGAGGGTATGGTGTAGGATCAGTGTTTTCCCCAAAGTAATCTCCTCTTCGGTGAAGTTGAGTCGTTTTCCAAACCCTTTGAAGAGTACCGTACCCACTTCGGCATGGGGTTTTTTGCGTCCTTTGCCTGCATCGTGAAGTAGGGTGACCACTTTGATAAAGCGTTTTTCTTGGGATGAGAGCTGTTCATAGCGTGTTTTGATGTGTTTGTCTTGAATGTTCTCCAAGGCTTCAACCGATTTGACTGAGTGAATCCCCACTGCGT
>Ga0256828_1000793_pt1 | contig 20483 bp, 19 predicted proteins | sample CV88metaG_FD_185993 | JGI IMG/M metagenome (GOLD analysis project Ga0256828, IMG submission 185993) | Hydrothermal vent microbial communities from East Pacific Rise, Pacific Ocean - CV88 | ecosystem: Environmental > Aquatic > Marine > Hydrothermal vents | place: Pacific Ocean: East Pacific Rise...
ATACTCCAAAATTTTTATTGTTGAAGAAATATTAATATAAATAGAAATAATTAGGTATTGTACTCAAGTACATATTGTTAAATTAGCGTTTGAAAAAAGAAAATTTTATGAGGTGGTGGACGAGGAGAGATTCGAACTCTCGGTACAGTTACCCATACGCATCCTTAGCAGGGATGTGGTTTCAGCCACTCACCCACTCGTCCTTTTGAAGAGCGAAAGTATATAATTGTTTTTATAATACTAAGCTTAAATTCTTATATTTCTAATTTTTATATATAATAATCTTTCAAAAAACATTTAAAGGCTTATTATTAAAATTTTATTACTACTTTTTATCACTACTTTATTATTTTCCTCTCAATACCCCTATTTCACTACTGTTGAAGTAGAAAGAATTTCACAAGACAATATAATAAGTAAAAAGAGAATTCTTGATTATCAAAAAGAGATTCAAAAAATTAAAAAATTTTCAAAAACTAAACAACTACAAAAGATAAATTTCTATCTAAATAAATTATTACCTCAATATGATTCAATAAGTAACAATCAAGAAGATTTTTGGGAAACACCAAAAGAATTTCTTAAATATGGCTATGGTGATTGTGAGGATTATGCAATCATAAAATACTATTCACTTATCAAATTAGGGTTTGATGAAAAAAAACTTTTTCTGACCATCGTAAAGGATCGCTACTCAGGAGGATACCATATGGTCTTAAGCTACTTTCAAGACAAACAAACTATTCCTCTAATTTTAGATAATCTTAGTTTTAGAATTTTACCTTTACAGCGAAGAAAAGACCTTTGTGCTCTCTTTTTCATAAACTCCACAGGTGTCTATAAATTTAAATCTAAACAACTGCATAGAATTGCATTAAATTATAAAAAATTTAATGAACTACAGAAAAAAGTGAATAAGAACTTTTAAAGAAGTTTTAAAATCTTTGCTACGACCTCTGCTGGTTTTTCTGCCTGATAAATAGGACGACCAACAACAATAAAGTCAACTTTTGCCTCTTTTGCAAATGCAACATCTGCTACACGTTTTTGATCCCCGGCATCTTCGCCAAAAGGTCTTATACCAGGAGTGAGTGTCATAAAATCATCACTCGTAATCTTTTTAATCGAAGCAGACTCAAAAGCAGAGCATACTACACCATCAAGTCCACTCTCCTTTGCATCTTTTGCAAACTGATCTGCTTTACTCGCTATATCTTTCTCATAAACAGCTTCAAACTCATCTTCACTAAATGAAGTAAGTGCCGTCACAGCTAAAACAATAGGACGATTTTCATACTTCTCTAAACGCTGCATTACTGTACTCATTGCACGACGCCCTGCACTTGCGTGAACATTGAACATATCTACACCAAGCCCCATAATAGACTCAGCAGCATCTGCCATTGTATTTGGAATGTCATAGAGCTTCAAATCTAAAAAGATTTTAAAATCCGGATTGATTTGCTTAATAGCTTTTAAAAAATCTTCTCCATCACGAATGTATGTACGAAGTCCAACTTTTAGCCAAACATCATAATCTTTGATTTTCTCAATAAGAGCGAGGTTCTCTTCTTTTGTAGGGAGGTCAAGTGCAACACATAATTCCATAGATAACTCTTTATAGTTTATTTATGAAATTATACCATTTTTGTTTTGGTTAAGCCTTATTTAGACTTAACCATATTTTCAATTTTTTCAACTACAGATGGATCTTCCAGTGTTGAAATATCTTGTGTGATTGGCTCACCTTTGGCGATTGAGCGTAAGATTCTACGCATTATCTTTCCAGAACGGGTCTTAGGAAGTCCTGGAGCAAAAACAACATCATCACAAATAGCAATATTTCCTATCTCTTTTTTAATGACATCATTAATAGCCTTGACCTCTTCAACCTCATCGGCAACACCATCATCATTTTTAAGCACTACATAGGCAAAGATCCCTTCACCTTTTATCTCATGCGGTTTACCAACAACAGCGACCTCTGCAACATTAGGATGTTTTTTAATAGCCGCTTCAACCTCGGCAGTACCCATTCTATGTCCACTTACATTAATGACATCATCAGTACGACCTGTAATGGTAATGTAACCATTTTCATCATAGACTGCACCATCACCAGTGAAGTAAACCGGTTTACCATCTTTTTTCACATCACCAAAGTATGATTTTATAAATCTCTCTTCATCACCCCAAACACCACGAATCATTGAAGGCCAAGGACGTGTTACACACATATAACCCGTCTCACCTACTTCTACTCTCTCTCCTGTTGCAGGATCTAAAATCTCACCAATAATTCCTGGCAGTGGCAATGTTGCACACGCAGGTTTAATAGGAGTAGCACCTGGAAGTGGAGAGACAATATGACCCCCAGTCTCTGTCTGCCAGTATGTATCCACGATAGCACACTTACTTGAACCTACCTCTTCATAGTACCACTTCCATGCAGGAGGATCAATAGGTTCACCAACTGTTCCAAGCACTTTTAAAGAGCTAAGGTCATATTTTTTAGGCTCATTTTCACCCATTTTATGTAGAACTCTGATAGCAGTCGGAGCAGTATAAAATTGATTGATCTTATACTCTTCTACCATCTTCCAAGGACGACCAGCATCTGGATATGTCGGAACACCTTCAAACATTACAGTAGTAGCACCCATTGCAAGTGGACCATAAACAATGTACGTATGTCCTGTAATCCAACCAATATCAGCTGTACACCAGTAAGTATCGTTCTCTTTTACATCAAATACCCACTCCATAGTCATCTGTGCCCAAAGAATGTAACCTGCTTGATTATGTTGTACACCTTTTGGTTTACCCGTTGAACCAGATGTGTAGAGTAAAAAGAGAGGATCCTCACTATCCATTACTTCAGGCTCACAGTGAACATCTTGCGTGCCAATAAGTTCATTATAAGAGTAGTCACGTCCCTCTACCCATTCAATATCTTCACCATTTCGCTCAACAACAAGTACTTTTGCTACAGGAGTATCGCCTTCAAGTGCTGCATCAACAACAGGTTTTAGCATATAAGGTTTATCTTTTCTAAAAGCACCATCAGCCGTAATCACTACTTTTGCATCTGCATCTTCAATTCTATCACGCAGTGCTTCAGCAGAAAAACCACCAAATACTATTGAGTGGATAGCACCAATACGTGCACAAGCAAGCATTGCATAGGCAGCTTCTAAAATCATAGGCATATAGATAACAACTCTATCACCTTTTTTTACATCAAATTCATTTTTTAAAAGATTTGCAAATCTATTTACATTATAATAAAGTTCAAGATAGGTAACAATCTGTTTGTCACCACGATCACCTTCAAAGATAATCGCCGCTTTGTTTTTACGTTTATCTAAATGTCGGTCAATACATTGTGCAGAGACATTGAGTTTTCCACCTTCGAACCATTTTACAAATGGAAAGTTTGACTCATCCATAACATTTTGAAATGGTTCAATCCACTCTAGCTTTTTTTGAGCATACTCTCCCCAAAAGCCTTCATAGTCCTCCATCGCCTGCTCTTGAAGTTCATTATACTCACACATATTCTTTATTCTTGCAGTTTTTGCAAACTCTTTATTTGGTTTATATAACTCTTTTTTTTGTATCTCTGACATAAAAGTGCCTTTTTTTAAAATTAATTACAGAAAATTATATCTTTAAAAAATTTATCTTTCCTTGAAAATCTTTTCTCATTTTTTTTTAAAGTTAATTTTATTTGACTATAATTATGCAAAAATTATAAAAAAGAGGTAGACAATGTTTGGAAGAGCTCCAGAATTAAAAGAGTATAATTTAAGTGAAGATGAGTTAGCAAAACTTCAGTATGCAAAGATCGTAACAAGTAAAGGTGACATTTGGATAAAACTTTATCCAGAAGAGACACCAAATACAGTAGCAAACTTTGCACATTTAGCAGAGAGTGGTTTTTACAATGACTTAAGTTTTCATCGTGTAATTCCAGGCTTTATGGCTCAAGGTGGATGTCCACACGGGACAGGTACTGGTGGTCCAGATTGGGCTATTGCTTGTGAGACTGATAAAAACACACATAAACATGTAAAAGGTACACTCTCTATGGCACACGCTGGTCCAAATACTGGTGGAAGCCAATTCTTCATCTGTTTTGTTCCATGTCCTCACCTTGATGGTGTTCACACTGTTTTTGGTGGTATTGAAGAGAATGATGCTGATAGTTTTGCTGTTTTAGACTCTATTGAAGGTCAAGATGCTATTAAGACCATTGAAATTCACGAAACTAGAGCATAATAAGGTCTCCTATTTTAGTTCATATCTGCTGTAGTGTCGATTCACACTTTTTTTTAGAAAAGCTTCAAAAGGATTTCCCACAAGAAAAACTTGTAGGCTTTTTTTATGATCCAAATATCCACCCCTATTCAGAGTATCAACTCCGTCTTCTCGATGTTGAACGGAGTTGTAAAAAGCTTGGCATTGAACTTATAGAGGGTGAGTATGATTATGAGTCATGGCTTGAGGCTGTACGCGGACTTGAGAATGAACCGGAAAAAGGTGCACGCTGTGAAGTCTGTTTTGACAAACGCTTTTTGACAAGTGCCAAAAAAGCGCTCGAACTCGGGGAAAAGAAGATAACTACAACCCTCCTTGTAAGCCCTCTCAAATCCCAAGAACAGCTCAAACGTGTAGGAGATGAGTTTCACGCAACACATGGGGTAGAATTTATTGCTGTTGATTACAGAAGTAATGGTGGAACACAAGATCAAAGTCGTGTAACCAAAGAGGAGCAACTCTACCGCCAAGACTACTGTGGTTGTATCTATGGACTTACCATGCAGCGTGAACAACAAAAACGACTTATGGATGAGATGTTCTCTCCCATTTCTGGCGCAATACTCCCAGCCTCCATTGAAGAGAGACTTGAACTCTATCGCTTGAGAAATACGCTTGAAGATGAAGCAAAAGAGTACAAAATAATCAAACAGAAGTTTTTAAATTATCGCCAATTTTCCTGTAAACTTCTCTCTGGAAAAAGAGAGAATGTAGAGGCGTACGCTCTAAGCTACTCCACTCTTCCACGCAAACGTGCTCAAGGACGTGTTGAATTTGAGATAGAGGGTGTGCACTATATGAATCGTGAAGAGGTAAAATTTATAACACTAAACTTTCTTAATGACTTTTTTTCAAAATCTTACAAAAATATACAAGAGTTAATTTTCAATCCTCCAACATTCCAAGAAGAGTTAAAATTACGTCAAGAAATATCTGCTTCAGCCTATGATTTAAGCCCTATTATAGTCGTTTCAAAAGTCCCAACTACAAAACTTACACTGACCCTCGATGCTAAAGTATATGAAGACACGCGAGAAAAGCTAATCATTATATAATAATAATTTTGCTAAAATATCCGAAATTATTATTATAAGGTTTTTCAATATGCTTATGGATGTTATGGACATACAAAAAATTCTTCCTCATCGTTACCCTTTCTTACTCGTTGACCGTGTTACGGATCTTGTTTCAAAAGAGTCAATTGTTGCGTATAAAAACGTATCTATTTCAGAGCCTGTCTTTGAAGGTCACTTTCCTGGTCACCCTATCTACCCTGGTGTTATGATTCTTGAAGGAATGGCACAAGCTGGTGGAATTCTTGCATTTAAAAGTATGGACGGAGTGAGTGAAGAGGAGATACAAAACAAAGTTGTTTACTTTATGAGTATTGACAAAGCAAAATTTCGTGCACCGGTAAAGCCGGGAGATAGACTAGAGTATAAAATCTCAGTTATTAAAAATAAAGGGGCTATCTGGCTACTTAAAGGTGAAGCTTATGTTGATGGAAAATTAACGAGTGAAGCTGAATTAAAAGCTATGATAGTGGACAAATAGGTAAAGAAATTGAGTAAAATATCTGAATTTGCCATCATTGAAGATGGTGCTGTAATTGGTGAAAATGTTGAGATTGCACCTTTTTGTTTTATATCAAAAGATGCAACAATCGGCGATGGGACAACTATTGCACAAAACAGTTGTATCTATGGAAAAACAACCATTGGAAAAAATAACCGTATCTTCTCTCACGCAGTAATCGGTTCTATTCCACAAGACTTGAAATTTAACGGTGAAGATGTTGAACTTATCATCGGTGATGACAACACTATCCGCGAGTTCACACTTTTTAATCCAGGAACAAAAGGTGGTGGTGGTAAAACTATCATAGGAAATCATAACCTCTTTATGGGTTATGTTCACCTTGGACATGATGTTATTATCGGCAACCACTGTATCTTGGCAAATGCTGCAACACTTGCAGGACATGTTGAGCTTGGTGACTATGTTGTCATCGGTGGAATGACACCGATACATCAGTTCGTTCATATTGGTGATTATGCAATGATCGGTGGTGCTTCAGCACTTGCGCAAGATATTCCACCATTTTGTATGGCAGAAGGAAATCGTGCATCGTTAAGAGGCTTAAACCTTACAGGACTCCGTCGTCATATTGAGCGAAATGATATCAATGAACTTAAAAGTGCGTATAGAGAACTCTTTGAGTCTGGACAACCTTTAAAAGAAAAAGCAGGAGAGCTGCTTGAAGGAACAAAAAATCATTATGTCATTGATCTTTGTAACTTTATAATAAAAACAAAACGCGGAATTCCGTTTGAAAGAAAAGGTTTAGAAAAATGATACACAGACATTGTAGTTTTTGTGATGCAAGCGAGAGTGAAGAGAACCCACTCATAGCAGGAAACGGTGTTTATATCTGTAAAAACTGTGTTATATCTGCTTATAAGATTATGTTCGGTGATGAAAAAGCAATGGCAAGTGAAAAAGATGCCAAACTTACAGAACATGTTGAAAAACTGATGACACCTAAAGAGCTTGATAAATTTTTAAGTGATTATATCATTGGTCAAGAGAGAGCAAGAAAACTCGTAAGTGTTGCTGTTTATAATCACTACAAAAGAATTTTCAAACTGGCAAATGTAGTTGATGATGATACTGAAATTGCAAAATCGAACGTACTCCTTATTGGACCAACTGGTAGTGGTAAAACACTTATGGCTCAAACCATAGCAAGGGTTTTAAATGTTCCAATTGCCATTGCAGATGCTACAAGCTTAACAGAAGCCGGTTATGTTGGAGAAGATGTTGAAAATATCTTAACAAAACTCATTCAGGCAGCAGATGGTGATGTTGAACGCGCTCAAAAAGGAATCATATTCTTAGATGAAGTCGATAAGGTCTCACGTATGAGTGAAAACCGCTCAATTACTCGTGATGTCAGTGGAGAAGGCGTACAGCAGGCACTTCTTAAAATCATTGAAGGCTCATCTGTAAATATTCCGCCAAAAGGTGGAAGAAAACATCCAAATCAAGAGTTTACATCTATTGACACGACAAATATTTTATTTATCTGTGGTGGTGCATTTGATGGGCTTGAAGAGATACTCAAACGCAAACAGGGCGAAAATGTTCTTGGTTTTGGACATGAGAAGAAGACAAAAGATGAAGCAAAACCTACTTACGATATGGTTGAGCCTGATGATTTAGTTCATTATGGACTTATTCCTGAACTCGTTGGTCGTCTTCCTATTATTGCATCTTTGAGTGAAATTACAGAAGATGATATGGTACGTATCTTGACCGAGCCAAAAAACTCTCTTGTAAAACAGTATAAAAAACTCTTTGCAATTGATGACGTAGAGCTAAATTTTGAAGAGGATGCACTTCGTGCTATTGCTCAAAAAGCGATTAAACGTAAAACTGGTGCACGTGGTCTAAGAGCTATTATGGAAGAGTCTATGATAGATATAATGTACGAACTACCGGAGTATGCAGGGTATGAACTTCTCATCACTAAAGAGGTCATTGAAGATGGTGAAAAACCGGTATATATTAAAAAATCAACACAAAAAACAGCATAAGGCGGACTAAATGATATTTAACAAAATAGTAGGACTTTTTTCAAATGATTTATCTATTGATTTAGGTACTGCAAATACAATTGTAATCGCTAAAGGTCGTGGTATCATCATCAACGAACCATCTGTTGTTGCAGTAAAAACAGAGAAGTATGGTCAAACAAGAGTTTTGGCTGTCGGACATGAAGCAAAAGAGATGGTTGGAAAGACTCCAGGAAATATTAAAGCAATTCGCCCAATGCGTGATGGTGTTATTGCCGATTTTGATATGACAGAGAAGATGATTAGAAAATTCATCGAAAAAGCACATGGAAGAAGTTCTCTTATCTCTCCACGTATTATTATCTGTGTTCCTTATGGTCTCACGCAAGTAGAGCGTAAAGCAGTACGTGAATCAGCACTAAGTGCCGGTGCACGTGAGGTTTTTCTTATAGAAGAACCAATGGCGGCAGCAATTGGAGCTGGTGTTGACATCCGAGAGCCACAAGGAAATCTTGTTGTTGATATCGGTGGTGGTACTACTGAAATCGGTGTTGTATCTCTTGGAGGACTTGTTCTTTCAAAATCAATCCGTACAGCAGGGGACAAAATCGACAAAGGTATTGTTGATTATGTTAAGAAAAAGTACAACCTTCTTATTGGTGAGAGAGTTGCAGAAGAGATTAAGATCAACATCGGTACAGCTGTAAGTTTAGATCAAGAGCTCTCTATGGTTATCAACGGACGTGATCAAGTTGAAGGACTTTTAAGCTCTGTAGAACTTACAAGTGAAGATGCAAAAGAAGCTATGCGTGAACCACTTAAAGAGGTTGCAGAAGCACTTCGTGATGTACTTGAGCAGATGCCACCGGACCTTGCAGGTGACATTGTAAACCATGGTATTATACTAACAGGTGGAGGAGCACTCATTCGTCAACTTGACAAATATCTTTCAGACATTGTCAAAATTCCTGTTTTTGTAGCAGATGAACCACTTCTTGCCGTTGCACGTGGAACTGGTCGTGCACTTGAAGAGATAGACCTTCTCCAAGAACTTTTTGAGAATGAATAAGAAGTTACTCTCTTATCTCCTCATATTAGTAGCACTCTTTATGGGTGCTCTTTATTATACAAAGACCATTCAGTCACCCCTGCTCTCTTTTTTAAATGGTGTTAAGATAACCTACCACGATACGATTCATTCAATAGATGAAACTATCAACAGACACTTTTTTCAAGCACAAGAGATCACTGACCTCAAACAAAAACTCAAAAACTATAATAATGATCGCCTTTTACTACAGCAGTTTGCCTCTGAACTTGAAGATATTTATAAAGAGAACAACTCAACACTTTTAAATAATCCTAAGACAGAACTTGTCCGTGTCATCTCTTATGAGAAGTTTGGTGATTTCAATCGTTTATGGTTAGATATTCCAGATTATAACAGCTCAAAGATATATGGACTAATTTACCAAAATCTAGTTGCCGGTATAGTCGTTCCAAAAGAGGGTAAAGCCTTAGCTCTGTTAAACAGTGATATAAAGAGTACCTACTCTGTTTATATTGGAGAAGAAAAAGCCCCTGGAATAGCACATGGAAATAATGGTGAAAATTTAGTTGTCAGTTTTATCCCGGCATGGTTTAAAATAAAAGCGGGAGATGAAGTAATCACATCAGGACTGGACAATATCTTTTTTAAAGGTCTTAAAGTTGGACGTGTTATCTCCATCTCAACATCTCAAGGCTATCAAAATGCCCTTATAAAACAGTATTACAAATCAAATGAACCAAGCTATTTTCATATCATCAGGAGAGCACGATGAAGTTTTTTCTTCTTTTTCTACTTTTTTTTATAGGGCAACTCTTTGCTGATCAAAAACAAAAAGTAACTTTAGGATTTGGTCCATATATACAATCTGAGCCCTATAAAGGAACAGATGCTCTACTCCTCCCCTCTCCTATTATTTTTTATGACAATGGTATTGTATATGCACGATGGAGTCGTTTTGGTATCTACTTCTTAGGTGAAAAAAAAGAGGATTATGCATGGGGCTTTTCACTCACAGCACAACCACGTACACTTGGATATAAACCATCAGATTCCGACTACTTACAGGGGATGGACGAGAGAAAATCAACTTTTGAAGGTGGGCTGGCTTTTTCTGCAAGCTATCATCAAAAACAATACATAGAGATAATGCTTTTAGCAGATATGCTCCATAGGAACAACTCCGGGGTAGCTAGAGCAGAGATTGGTGATGAGTATAAAGTAGGAAAGTTCACACTCTATCCAAGCCTTGTTCTACTCTATCAGCCAAGAAAATTTCTTGATTACTATTATGGTGTTAAAACTTCAGAAGCAACAGCTACACGTCCTGCCTACAATCCGGGAAGTGGTATAGAGTATGGAGCACAAACATATATAAAATACCCCTTCACAAAAAAACTCTCAGCTTTAATCAATATGCGCTATGATCGTATTGCTTCAAGTGCAAAAAACTCTCCTTTAGTTGACAAAGATTATATCTATTCAGGACTTTTTTCTCTCATTTATACTTTTGAGTATTAAACTCATTAAATATTAAGTGCCTTTTAGCTATAATCTCTTAATTTTACAGAGATTATTTAAGAGGTAACAAATGCCAAAACGCACCGACATCAAAACTATTTTACTTATAGGTTCTGGTCCGATTATTATCGGTCAAGCATGTGAATTTGACTACTCAGGAACACAAGCGGTTAAGACGCTTAAAGAGCTTGGATACAGAGTCATTCTCATCAACTCAAACCCTGCTACTATTATGACTGACCCTGAATTTGCAGACAGAACATACATTGAGCCGATCAAAGAAGATATAATTGAAAAGATCATCAAAGAAGAGAAAGTAGATGCAATACTGCCGACAATGGGAGGGCAAACTGCTCTTAATGTCGCTATGAGTATGCATGAAAAAGGTATGCTTGAGGGTGTGGAATTTTTAGGTGCAGACCCACAAGCCATCAAAAAAGGTGAAGATAGACACCTTTTTAATGAAGCGATGATTAAAATCGGTATGGATCTACCAAAAAGTAAAAATGCCTACAGCGTTGAAGAAGCAATGGAAGTTGCAAAAGAGATAGGTTTTCCTGTTATCTCTCGTGCTTCATTTACACTTGCCGGTGGTGGTAGTGGTGTTGCTTACAATATGGAAGAGTTTGAAAAACTTGCAGCTGAGGGTATCAGTGCCTCTCCTATCAGTGAGATTGAGATTATGGAGTCTATGCTTGGTTGGAAAGAGTACGAGATGGAAGTTATTCGTGACAAAGCGGACAACTGTATCATCGTCTGTTCAATTGAGAACTTTGACCCTATGGGTGTTCATACTGGTGATAGTATCACAGTAGCTCCAGCACTTACACTTACAGATAAAGAGTACCAAAGAATGCGTGATGCATCTTTTGCCATCTTGCGTGAGATCGGTGTTGACACAGGTGGAAGTAATGTTCAGTTCTCAATCGACCCTGCAACTGGTCGTATGATTGTTATTGAGATGAATCCTCGTGTATCTCGTTCATCTGCACTTGCTTCTAAAGCGACTGGTTATCCTATTGCAAAAGTTGCAACACTTCTTGCAGTTGGTTTTACACTTGATGAGATCACAAATGACATTACAGGAACACCTGCCGCATTTGAGCCGGTTATTGACTACATCGTTACAAAAGTACCTCGTTTTACATTTGAGAAGTTCCCTGAAGCAGTAGATACACTCTCAACTTCTATGAAATCAGTTGGGGAAGTTATGGCAATCGGTCGTACTTTCAAAGAGTCTGTTCAAAAAGCACTCTGTTCGTTAGAGACTGGACTTTGTGGATTTGATGAGATAGATGCAGATGATGATTTTGTACGTCATGAGATTCGTCGTCCAAATGCAGACAGAATTCTCTATGTTGCAGAGGGCTTTAGACGTGGTATGAGCATAGAAGATATGTTCAATACGTGTCAAATCGACCCATGGTTCCTCTACCAACTCCAAGAGCTTATGGAGCATGAAAAAACAATTACAGATAAGATTCTTTTTGATGAGAAACTTATGCGTCAAGCAAAAGTCGATGGTTTTTCAGACAAACGAATTTCTCAGCTTATTGCTAAAAATTCAGGACAAAATGTAAGTGAAGATTTAGTTTATGAAGCAAGAAAAAAACTTGGAATCAGCTTAGAGTACAATGAAGTAGATACCTGTGCAGCAGAGTTTGAAGCACTTACTCCATACCTCTACTCAACAACAAACATCACAAAACTGCCAAATCCGGTAGTGCGTAAAAGCGATAAGAAAAAAGTTCTTATTCTTGGTGGTGGACCAAACAGAATCGGTCAAGGGATTGAGTTTGACTACTGTTGTGTTCACGCAGCCTTTGCACTTAAAGAGATGGACATAGAGACTATTATGTACAACTGTAATCCTGAAACAGTCTCTACTGACTATGACACTTCTGATGTTCTCTACTTTGAGCCTATTGACTTTGAGCATGTGCGTGAGGTTATTGAAGCTGAAAATCCAGATGGTATCATCGTTCACTTTGGAGGGCAAACTCCTCTAAAACTCGCTGACTCTCTTACAAAAATCGGTGCAAAAATCGCTGGTACACCATCTGCAGTTATTGATCTTGCAGAAGATAGAGAACAATTCTCTGACTTTGTAAATCGTCACAACCTGAAACAACCGGCAAATGGTCTTGCTCGTACAAAAGAGGAGTCTTACATCATTGCTGAGAAACTCGGTTATCCGGTACTTGTACGTCCATCATTTGTTCTTGGTGGTCGAGGTATGCGTATTGTCTACTCTGAGAGTGAACTCAAAGAGTATATGGATCTTGCGATCTCTGTAAGTAATGAAGCTCCGGTACTTGTTGACAAGTTCCTAGATCAAGCGATTGAGTTGGATGTTGATTGTATCAGTGATGGTAAAGATGTCTACATCGGTTCTGTTATGCAACACATTGAAGAGGCAGGTATTCACTCAGGAGACTCTGCATGTTCACTTCCTCCGGTAAATCTTAGCCAAGAGATGATAGAAAAAGTAGAACGCCAAACAAAAACTATTGCACTTGGTCTTGGGGTAAGAGGTCTTATGAATGTTCAGTATGCTATTTATGAGGGTGAGATCTATCTCATCGAAGTAAACCCTCGTGCTAGTCGTACTGTTCCGTTTGTATCTAAAGCGACAGGTATGCCACTTGCAAAAGTTGCAACACGTGTTATGATGAATGAGACACTTCGTGATGCACTTGCATATTATGACAAATATGACATCGTAGAAGAGGCGAATGATCTGCTTCGTCCACGTCTTAAAGGGCATGTATCTGTTAAAGAGGCAGTATTTCCTTTCCATAAACTCTATGGCGCAGATCTAGTTTTAAGCCCTGAGATGAAATCTACCGGTGAAGTTATGGGAATCAGTAAAAACTTCGGTGTATCTTTTGCCAAGTCACAACTGAGTGCCGGTAACAAGATTCCAACTGGTGGAACTTGTTTCTTATCTTTTGTAGATTTAGACAAAGAGCATGCTGCAGAGATTGCAAGTGGACTTGTCAAACATGGATTTAGACTTTTAGCAACAGGTGGAACTCAAAAGATCATCGAAGCTGCAGGTATTCCTTGTGAACGTGTTCTTAAAATTTCAGAAGGTCGTCCAAATATTGAAGATAGTATGAAAAATGATGAAATCCATATGGCAATCAACACTTCAGATAACAACACAAGTAAAAAAGATGCTGTAGTTATCCGTCAAGAAGTACTCAAACGTAGTATTCCATACTTTACGACACTTAGTGCTGCTCGTGCACTTATCTTAGCACTTGATGAGATGAAAGATGACAAATGGTCACAAGCAACAGCACTACAAGACTTCCTCATATAACTCAAGGCGTTATCCTCACGCAGACCGACACAACTGTCGGTCTTTTATCTCAAGATGCGCAACAGTTGCGTGAGATAAAATCACGTCAATCAAATAAACCTTTTATTAAAGTATTTCAAAATAATAAAGCCCTTCAAAATGCTCATATTCGCATACCAAAGAGTAGAAAAAATCTTCTCAGAAGAGCAAAACGAACGACTTTCATTGTCAAAAACCAAGCTTTTCGAGTCGCTGCAACTCCTCTAAATTCGGAACTCTTACGAAGAAGAGATTGGAACTACTCAACATCAGCCAATGCAAGCGGTAAAAATTTTCAAAGAGATTTCTGTGAGCAAAAAGCTGATATAATAGTAGAGAACAAAGATGGACTTTACGAAGATAAAGCTTCACATCTCTATAAAATAAACAACACAAAAATAAAGAGGTTACGATGAGTAAAATAGTTCAAATGATTTTAACAGGTATGTTTTTTACTTTTATATGTGATTTTTTTCTTTTTTTAGGAATTAAAGAGAACTATATTAATGCCCATGATATTGCGCTTTATTACAACATTCTCTTTGCCGATCATCAATCACTCATCATCTTTCTTATCTTTACTCTCATTATAGGTTATGTTATCATCTATCTTAACAACAAACTTGCCATTATAATAGTAGGAACACTTTTTCTTCTCTCTGCGTCAACGCTCATTCCTCCCGTTGGTTCTTATGTCGGTGAGCTTCTTTTGATGAAAAAAGATATCTCTTTAAAAACTGACAAGTTCACATATCATGGTGATCTGCTCTATGATGGCAGAAAAACTATCACTTTTTACGATTATGAACTAAAAAAAGTTATAATTCTAGATAAAAATAAAATTCAAGGTAAATATTAATGAGACATATCTCCTCTTTAGCAAAAGGTGTCGCACTTGGGACTGCAGGTGTCGTGATGATGAGTACACTCACAGGCTGTGAACAGAAGCAGCAAGAGCCGCAAAATAAATTCTTAGTCATCGAACAACTTCCAGATGGAAAATACAAAGTTGTTGAAGAGATGCCAACAGAGGGTCCAACACGAGCAATCATTCGTGAACGTGATGAAAATGGAAATATTCAAGAGCGTTTTATGAATGAAGAAGAGATGAAAGCTCTTGCACAGCAGGAGTACCAAAAAGTTCAAAATGGTACAAGTGAAACCGTTCAAGAGCATAGTGAAAATGCAGGTATGGGACTTGCAGGTACGATTTTAGCCGTTGCAGCAGGAAGTCTGCTTGGTAATATGATAGCCAACTCACTCATGAACAACAAATCATTCTCACGCAATACACGAAGTGCTTATACCTCTTCAGCATATAAGAAAAAAACAGCCAGAACATCATCAAGAAAAAGTTTCTTTGGCAGCAGTTCTAAAAAAAGCTCTTCATATAGAAGAAGCAGTGGTGGATTCTTTGGAGGTTAGTAAAATATGATACAACTACAACCCGTAAACCCCATTGATGATACTACTTTAGACGATATAGGTTTTACATGGCATACAGACAGTGATGGTAGCAAATATGTAAGTGATTCACTCGTAAAGATTACACAAGCAGAGGCAGAAGCCTATTATGAAGCGACAAACACTATCTATGATATGTATGTAGAAGCTGCCGAGTATGTTATAGAGAACGATCTCTTTTTTGACTTGGGCATTCCTTTTAACATTGCACAGATGATCAAAAAATCGTGGGAAAATGATGTTCATTGGCATATTTACGGACGTTTTGATCTTGCAGGTGGCATCGATGGCAAACCTATTAAACTCATAGAGTTTAATGCAGATACACCTACAGCACTCTTTGAGACAGCTCTTCTACAATGGGCAATACTCAAATCAAATGATATGGATGAGGCAAAACAGTTTAATAATGTCTATGAAGCTATAAGTGAGAACTTTAAAAGGCTCATAACGCTTTTTGATGATACGGAGCAATTTGATAAGCTCTATGATGGCTGGAAGATACTTTTCTCATCGGTTGAAGGAAATGATGAAGAGGAGGCAACGGTAAAACTTCTACAACAGATGGCGAGTGATGCAGGATTTGTCACACACTTTGAATTTTTACACAATGTCGGTTTTGATGATGATGGTATCTATGATGCAGATGGAAATCCTTATGAGTACTGGTTTAAACTCTACCCTTGGGAAGATATAGCAACTGATGAGCCTGAATTAGCTACAACACTCACACATATAATGGAGAGACAAAAAGCGATTATCTTAAATCCTGCCTATACTCTTCTTTTTCAATCAAAAGGGATGATGGCAATCTTATCTGAACTTTTTCCAGACTCACCCTATCTCCTACAAACATCTTTTGAGCCACTAGAGAAGAAAAAACAGGTAGAAAAACCGGTTTTTGGACGAGAAGGTGCAAATACAAAAATCATCAACACAGATGGCACTACGCTCACGCAAACAGATGGACCTTATGAGAACTACAAAAAAGTCTATCAAGAGTATGTAGAGTTTCCAACAGATACCAACGGAGCAAAATACCAAGCAGGTGTTTTCTTCGCCTATGAGGCGTGTGGACTAGGCTTTAGAAAAGGTGGAGATATTTTAGACAATATGAGTAAATTTGTGGGACATATTATCAATTAAGGTGATGGTTAAACTCAGGGACTATCTCTTTGAGTTTTGCTATTTTATCATCAACTTTCAATAACTCTTCTATATCTTTATTTAATTTATCCAAAGCATAGAGAGTCGGTTTTGCTACAGTGATCGATTCATACTCTGTTGTTGTATCACTTTCATCTATAAGCAGCTCCTCATAAAGCTTCTCACCTGGACGAAGACCACTAAAGACAATCTCTATATCATCCCGGCCACTAAGCTCCAACATTCTCTTAGCCAAATCTACTATTTTAACAGGTTCACCCATATCAAGAATAAATATCTCACCACCACTACCAATAGCACCAGCTTGTAGTACAAGTTCACACGCTTCTGGTATAAGCATAAAATAGCGTGTAATATCTGGATGGGTAACGGTAATTGGACCACCCTCTTCTATCTGCTTTTTAAATTTTGGTATAACACTACCACTAGAGCCCAGTACATTCCCAAAACGAACAGCAACTATATCTGTCCCCAATCCATTAGAATTTTGAGCATAAAGTTCACAAATACGCTTTGTAGTCCCCATAACATTTGTTGGACGGACTGCTTTATCTGTTGATATCATTACAAATTTTTCAACACCATATTTTATAGCACTATCAATGACATTTTTAGTACCTACAATGTTGTTTAATATAGCTTCTGTTACATTTGCTTCAACAAGAGGTACATGCTTATATGCTGCTGCATGAATGACAACTTCAGGTTGATATTTTTCAAATGTTTTGTCAATAAGATTCAAGTCTCGTATATTTTCCATAATAGCTACAGTTGAAATAGTTTTTATCTCTTGTTCAATACTATAAAGATTAAATTCACTATGGTCAAGTAAAATTAATTGTTTTGCACCATATTTTTCACACTGCCTACAAATTTCACTTCCTATACTTCCACCTGCACCAGTCACTAAAATAGTTTTATCTTTTATAAAATTTTGAATTGTACTTTTATCTAAATCTTTTGGATGACGCGCTAGTAAATTTTCTATAGAGAGCTCTTCGAGCATATTTTGTGTCTCATACTCCATGGAGTTAAAGATCTTTATTTCATCTATATTTAATGCTTTTAGCGCATCATAATAATCTTGTAATTTATACTCATTAGAGATTATTACACTCTCTAAACCTTGATGAAACTCTTTGATTGTTTTATAGCTTTTTATAGGGACGCCATTAATCTTCAAACCTACCATCTCATCATTCCATATAACAGCTGGCCAATAGTCTTGATATGTTTTCATAAGCACTCTGGTAATCTCTTCTGCTTTTTGAGGTGAAGCGATGATAAGCGTAGGTTTTCCAAGCTTATGTTTACTATATATCTCAAGAAAAAAGCGTTTACTAGCCCGTGAAAAGAGTATTAATAAAAATGAAAGCATAAACTCAATAGGAATTACAGAACGAGGATAACCAGAGAAAAAGCTTTCTCGAAAAATGTAGACCAAGAGCGTAAACACAATAGTAGAACTCATAAGAGTATAGGTTATCTGCACCTGATCTTTAAAACTAAAATAACGCCATGAGACTTTATAGATATCTAAGATATAAAAAAGTGTAATTCGCATCACACCTAAAATGAAAAAACTTTTATAAATATCACAAATATATTGATCAGGAATAGAGAAATCAAAACGTAACAAAAATGCAATATAGACCGATACTGCAATAGCCAATAGATCTAAAACAATAAAAAAGAGCGTCCGTTTCAAATTCGTTGGCGTAAATATATTCACTTAGAGTACCTTTAATGTTTTTAAAATCAATTTTATATCATTTAAAAATGTAATATTATCAATATAATTATAGTAGAGTTTTATCTTTTTTGGGAGAATATACTCTAAATAAGCTTTTTCTTTATCTTCGTATTGGTTCATAAGCGTCTCTTCATCCCGAAATTCTATTGCTGCATTATCGGTAATACCCGGTCTTACACTCAAAACTTTTTCATAAGCATCTCTATTTTTTGCCACAAACTTCATCACTTCTGGACGGGGTCCAACCAAAGACATCTCCCCTCTAATCACATTAAAGAGTTGAGGGAGTTCATCTATCTTTGTTTTACGTATAAATTTACCCACGTTGGTAATTCGAGGATCATCTCCACTTGTCACACTTGGACCTATCTTATCTGCATCAACTACCATAGAACGAAATTTATATATATAGAACTCTTTAAAATCTTTACCAACCCGCTTTTGCACATAAAAAAGTGGACCTTTTGAACTCACTTTGATCCATATTGAGATAAGTAATAAAATAGGAAACAGTATTATAATCCCTAATAAAGCAACAATAAGATCAAAAACTCTTTTAAAATATAATCTATACATTATTTTATGATGTCACTCACTTGTTCTATAACATACTCTATCTCAGTATCACTCATATCTGGATAAATCGGTAGTGACAGTGAACGATCAAATACACTGTTAGCAATAGGGTAATTCTCATTTACATAATTATAACGCTCTTTATAGTAAGGATGTTTATGAATAGGAATAAAATGGACACTACACCCTACTCCACGCTCTTTTAACTCTTCTATTACACTATCTCTATTGGCAATTTTAATGACATAAAGGTGCCAAGATGTCTCTCTGTCATCTTTTACAAATGGAGTTACAATATTTGGGTTATCTCTAAATGCAGCACTATATTTTTGCGCGATATGGTTCCGTTTTTGGCGTAGTTCATCTTGCTTTTTCAACTGCACCATACCAATAGCTGCATTTATATCGGTCGTGTTATATTTGCACCCATTATCAACTATTTCGTAATACCAAGCACCTTTTGTAGTATATCTGTCCCACGCATCACGACTGATCCCATGGAGTCTGTTGATACGCATATTTTTTGCATACTCACTACTGTTTGTTGTGGCCATTCCGCCCTCACCCGTCGAGAGTGTTTTTGTAGCATAAAAACTAAAGCAAGTAACGGCACTTCCACTTAGATTGCCTATTTTAACACCTTTATAACTGCTTGGAATCGCATGGGCCGCATCTTCTATAACCTTTAAATTATATTTTGTTGCAATAGCGTATATCTCATCCATATCACAAGGCTGTCCTGCAAAATGTACTGGAATAATAGCCTTTGTCTTTGGAGTAATAAGTGCTTCTATTTTAGAAACATCAATATTCTGAGTATCTTCTTCTATATCACACAAAACAGGCACAGCATCAAAGTAGGTCACAACCTCGGCTGTAGCAACAAATGTATTTGTCGGTACGATGACCTCATCATCTCTCTGCAATCCTATAGCCTTTAGAGCAAGATGCAGTGCAGCAGTCGCACTGTTCACACTGACAGCTTCACTAGAGCCGATGTAGGCTTTGAACTCTTTTTCAAACGCAACAGTCTTTGGTCCCATTGTCAGCCAACCTGAACGCATCGCTGCCGTTGCAGCCTCTATCTCTTCATCTGTTGTATGCGTCTTATGAAACGGTATCTGCATATCTATCTCTTTAATTTATATATTTTTACAAACGGATTTAATACAACTGGTTCAAAGAGTTTATGATCATAGTTTTCAAATACAAATAATTGAATAAAAACTGAGTTATACATACTGTCATCTAAAACCAATATGGTATGATAACTTTTCATATAGATCAGATTAATATGTGAAGTTGGATCAAGAAGCTGGTCATGTTTATGTAGCTTACCATCTCTATCATACTCTACAACCGAAAAATGTTTAATTCTTACTTTTTGTCGTCCTATTTCAATTTCACCACTATTATTTAAAAAACTTACACCATTTCCAAGTAGTAATTTATTACCTACCTGTTTAAAATTTCTTGAAAGAAAAAAGAATGGAGGTTTGCCTTGTTGCCCACTATTTAAATCAAGATTAGAAAAGACTGCTACTGTTGGCAAAATATTTAACATTCTGTTTGGTAAGTAAAGATAAATATCTCGTGTTTTTTTAGGAAGTTTGTAGTCACTTAGTGACATTTCGTCAAGAATAGTATTTGCATCCAAAGGTGTTGTTGCATTCTTTTCAAAGATATAATTAGCAACCGGTGTATATTTAAGAT
>Ga0256828_1000794_pt1 | contig 20483 bp, 16 predicted proteins | sample CV88metaG_FD_185993 | JGI IMG/M metagenome (GOLD analysis project Ga0256828, IMG submission 185993) | Hydrothermal vent microbial communities from East Pacific Rise, Pacific Ocean - CV88 | ecosystem: Environmental > Aquatic > Marine > Hydrothermal vents | place: Pacific Ocean: East Pacific Rise...
CTATGCCATCTTGCTTTGTGGATCGGATTATAATAGAATTTTATTTAATTGTCAAGCGTTTTTGCTTATGGAAAGCTTAAATTTTGGGATTTGTGTTTTTTTACTTATTTTATAGGTTTAACTCTATTATAAATACTGCTCCATTTTCATCATTATACACATCTAGTTTACCATTACAATGCTCCTCTATAATTATTTTACTCATATAAAGTCCCAAACCTGTACCATCTTTTTTTAATTTTGTTGAAAAATATGGATCAAAAATATTATCAATAATATCTAATGGTACTCCACCTCCATTATCTCTTACTGTTAATATATTATCTTTTGCTTCTATAGTTATTATTGGATCTTCAATCTTATTTTCTATTAGTATATCTTCAGAATTTTTGATTAAATTTAATACCACTTGTTTTAACTCACTAGGATATGTATAAAATTTATAATCTGAATTTATATTTTTTTCTAATTTAATATTTTTATTTAAAATTGAAATTTCTACAATACCTAAAACACTATCTATAATCTCTATGTAGGTTGTCTCTTTTTTTTCTTTATTAGTTTTAAAAAAATCTCTAAAGTCATCAATTGTTGTACTTAAATGTTGTGAAAATTTTGTAATATTTTTAGATAACTCCATAGCTGTTTCTTTATCTAATTTTCCTAACTGTGCTTTTAAATATATTCCACTACTTGTACTACTTATTGCAGCTAATGGTTGTCTCCATTCATGTGCGATCATAGAGATCATCTCTCCCATTTGAGCCAATCTACTTTGATGCATTAATTGTTTATCTTTTATACGATTTTTCTCTATTGCATCTTCTAAATCTATTTTATCTGTTATATCATGTTTTATTGCAATGTAAGATTTCACTAAACCTTTATTATCAAATACTGGTTCAATATTTGTATTTACCCAATAATATCCACCATCTTTTTTATGATTTTTAATATCCGCAGTAAATTGTTCTCCATTTTGTATTTTTTGCCACATCTGCTCAAATAGCTCTTTTGAAGTATCCTGATGTCTAATTATATTATGAGGCTTACCAATTAGTTCCTTTTTATCATAACCACTTATTTTACAAAATGCACTACTTACTGATATTATTTTACCTTTATGATTTGTTGTTGAAGATATAATATATTTATCTATAATATTTTTTAATTTAACCTCAGCTTTTAAAATATGTACAATACTATATATTGTATAGATAAATAATATAATACTAAATATTATCAGCAATAAAAAAATTGTAGTATTTATACTATTTTGATTTATCTTTTTTATAACAAATTTTAAAATATTATTAGTTATATAATCTTCTACATCTTTTAGTATATCTATTTTTTCAGAGATACTACTAAACCAAATAGATACATCTATATTTAATGGTTTATATTTTGATGATCTTAATATCTTATTTTCAATATCCTTTATATCTTGTATACATTTTGCATCTATATGTTCTATGTAATACTTTTTTATATTTGGTGAAGCAATATCTAAAAATGAATTCTCATATTCTTCTTGTTTTACAATCTGTTTATAGTATTGTAATTTCAGATCAAGATTTGTTATATTATTCAATATTATCATAGTACCTATAGCTCTTTCTATAGCTATCCCCTCTTTTAATTGTAAAAAGTTTAAATATGATATTACCTTTTCTCTTAATTCTAAACCATCAATCTTTTTTGTTAACTGATAAACTCCTTGTAAAAGACTATTAACAATTTTTGAATAATATTCTAAAACATCTCTTGGCTTTTCATCAAGTCTATCAACTTTTACCCTTACCATATCTATTGTGTCTAATATTTTTGTAATATTATTAATTATCTCATTATACTCTTCTACCTCTACTTGCTTTTTAAATGAATTTATTATAACTTTAGTTTTTAATCTTTGTTTTTGAAGTTTTTCATTAAATATACGACCTTTTGATACTAAATATCCAAAAGATAAGCCTCTCTCTATTTGTATCTCATGAATTAACTTAGATACCATTATAGATGATTCTATATCAGTTTTAACCATACGTAGTTCAGTTACTTCTTTATATTTTATATTTACTACAAAGAAAACAAAAATCGTAAAGATAAGGATTAAGATAGATATAGGGATAAGGAGTTTTTTTCTATTTGGATTCATTTTGCATACTTTTGTAAATTTTCTGGTAAACTAATCTCGTACTTATTTAATACATCTTTCTTAAATCTAATTTGTGGTCTACCTTTTCTCCAATAAAATGCTCCAAAACTATTATCTGTTTTATTATAATATCTATAATTTGTACTAAAAATTGGTTTATCTCTACATTCAAATGGTAAATTAATGAAATTTTTACCTATTAATAACTCTACATTTGCACTACAACTATCTACTAAAATAAATTTATCTGTATTCTTTAATATAGCTATTATCTCTGATGTTGCATATATTTTAATAAATTTATTTGGATAAAGTGATGTTATTATCTTTTCATATAATTTTAATTCATAATTATTTTGAGAATAAACACTACACAATATTAAAATAGTAAAAAATATATATCTCATTAAAATGTATACTCCATAGATACTAGTATCTTTTTATCTATAGATGGTATATATAAATATTTTCTTTCAGGAATACTATTTATATCTAATGTTGAATACCTAACGGTATGTGCCTTATCTAATAAATTTATCCCTTTCAATGAAAAAAGAAGGTCATCTGTAATATGATATGTAATAGCAAGATTATAATCTATTGCACCACTATCATCATAATTATTTTTATAATATAGTAACTCATTATAAAAATCAAATTTTTTATATCTGTTAAAACCTTTTAAGCCTATATTATGCTCAACTAAATGACCTATTGATGGCACATTTATAACATCATTATATCCAACTGATAATTCTATTTTATCATAACTATGATACTTTTTAGTATATCTTAATACTGTACTTTTTACATCTAATAATTCTTTCTGAGATATCAAAAGCCCATCATTTTGAGGATCAGGCATTAGAGCATCTTTTATACTTACAAGACTAGCAATCAACTCTAGTTTATCTAAACCTTTTTCATATTTAATATTTTGTATATAAACACTTTTTTTCTCTTTTTTAATTTTACTATTATAATCTAATAAATAACTGTTATTATTTACTAAATATGGATCTAAAGTACTTTCTATATATGAAGCAACTGTTTTAGAAATCCAATTATGGTTTGTATATGTATAACCTAACCTATATGCATATAAGTTGTCATCTTGATCAGAATTATTATTATTTACATCTGTAAATGACACCCCTGTAGTGATAACTTTATTTGATTTTAGGAAATATTGATTTTCTACAAATGTTGTCATAGTTGTTTGATTCGTATGGTTAAATTTATATGAATATTCATCCATATTAACAATATCTATATCATTTATTATAAATTTATAGTATTCAAACTCTTTATATCTATATTTACTACCAATATTAAAATGATTCTTATTATTTGAAACTGTATATGTTGCACCAACGGTATATACACTTGTATCTATATCTGACTCTAAATTATAAGGTAGAGTATAATTATATTGATTATTTAAAAACTCTATTGTATCCTTATACTTATCATACATCTCTACTTTATTTCTATATCTATCATATGTAGCTAAAACTGTTAAGTTTTTATATTTTGAATCATAACCTAGATGAATATAGTTTCCTGATAAATTTGCCACATCTGGAGTAGCAAAAACACTTCCACCCATAAAGGTATCTCTCTTGCTTACAACACCACTAAAAACAATATTTTGATTATCTTTTTTTAATGTTGCAAATATATGTGTATCTTTACTATCTCTTGATAATATTGCACCATCATTTTCATATTTTTTTCTTTTATTATCTAAAATACTTAAAAATGTAAAATATGACCAATGGTTTTCTAATGTATCTGCATGATAAGTACTAATACCTTTTTCACCATCTACACCTGTAACTAAACTTACTTTTGATCCTGCATCTCGTATTGCACTTTTAGAAAAAAGTCTTATTATTGTAAAAGCTGGTTCTGTTGAAAATTCAAATGTTGGATTTCCACTGTAAACCTCAACATGATCTACAAAATCTATATTCATATTTCCATATACAGATAATCCACTTCCATAAAAACCTGTTGTTAACTCTTGATTATCTATATATATTTTAATACTACTACTCATATATGGTACAGCTGAATTTGTACTATATGGATCAACAACACCATATTTATTTTCACTATAACCAAATGGATATGTAGTTTTTAGTATATCTTGCAGAGTATATACCTGCATCTTTTCTAAATCTTCTCTAGTATATATATACGATATACCACCATTCTCAAGTTTTGTTTTTTCTGATAGATCTGTATTTTGTTTAATATCTTCAAGAAGAGTATCTATGCTATTATTTGCAAATGCTGTACCATACGATAAAACAAAAGCTAACAAAATATTATCAATACTAATTCGCATATATACCCTCTAAGATTATTTTTATCATTATACTAAATTTTATTTTAATATACTATTATAATTAAAAATGATGATCCTCACATCTTTTTTTATAACTACCTACAATAGACTTTGCTATTATATTTAATTTTACATTATATTTTTTTGCAATTTTTTTTATTATTTTTTTATATTTCATATTAAAAGTAAAAAGAACCTCATACTCTTCACCACTACACCCAATATCTTTATTTATTTTATTAAAGAACTTATACCCTATATTATTTACTTTACTTAATCTTTCAAGTTCAAAGAATAGACCATCTGATATATCTAATGCACTATTTATATATGGTGAGATAGCATAAAAAAATTCTGGATTTAATTTTGGTTTTATAAATTTAGATTTTTTAGATATTTTTTTATTTTGAAATAATCTATTAAGATCTTTTTTAACTTTACCTAACTCTCCAGTATAACAAACTAGATCATCTACTTGTGTTCCTTTTCTATATATAGGTTTGTCAGATTCAGATATAATCGTTATAGATATATCTAATTTACTATTAGATATTGTATCTCCTCCAATTATCTCAATCCCATACTCTTTTGATACTTTTTTAAAGCCTTTTGCTAACTCTTTTAACTCTTTTTTCCCAAAATGAGGTGGTATTGCTACACTTAACAATGCATATTTTGGTTTTGCATTCATCACTATCGCATCACTTATATTTACCAACATAGCTTTTTGTGCGATTTGTTTTAAAGTAAACCATGATGTTTTAAAATGTACATCCTCAAAAAAAGCATCCATACTATAAACATATCCACCTACTACAGCACCATCATCACCAATTATTTTAGATGATTTAAATCTATTGATAAAATAATTTTCTTTATTAAATTTTTTACTCATAAATGATTGTATCATCTATTTAATTATTTTATTATAAATCTTATAATTATAAAAAATACACAGTTTTTTAGTAAATATTTTTACTATTATTGGTATAATAAATATTCAAGGATAGAAAATGGAACAAAAATATTTTAATCAACTTTTCAAATATATGGAAAATGCAAATGAATTTAAAAAAGACCTAGAAGATATAAGTAAAACATGGGATCAACTTATACTTCTTAGTCAACTAGGGTCTACTGGTATAGATATGAGTGAGACTAGAACAAATTTCACAAAACTCACGGAAGAACTTATCTCTAACCTATCAGATGAAACAATCGAAAATGTTATAAATGAGATGGATTCTAAAGCACAAGTTACTGTTGATATAGTTATTAGAAACCTATTTGAAAGAACTGCAGATATTGGTTTTTTAGCAACAGATGATGATATAAGAAAATTTATATTAAATACAAATGATATAAATAAACAAATAGAGTTTCGTAAAAATGATCAAGATGATACACAATATAGAATTGCTAAACGGGAACTAAAAAGAGAAAAAGAGCTAATTCAAGTAAGATTTAAAGAATATGTTGAAAAATATAGTGTTTACTACGATGTTGTTTTATTTGATCCAAGTGGTAATATTATAGCAAAATTAGATGAAACAACTTCTATCTCAAAATCTAAAGATGAGATTTTAGATTTATGTAAAAATACTAAAGAAGATTATGTTGAAACATATAAATATCATGATTTTTTACCAAATCACAAAAAATCTCTTGTATATTCATATAAAATTACAAAATCTAATCAAGATGATACAATAATTGGCTTCCTAGCCCTATGCTTTAAATTTGAAAATGAGATGTCTAAAATATTTTCAAATCTAATCAAAAAAGGAAATAAAGAGGTTTTAATGCTTTTAGATCCAAACGGATCGGTAATTGCTACAAGTGATAAATACCATATACCTCTTGAGGTACCTTTTGAAATAGATTTTAATAAAAAATTCAATATTATACAATTTGCAGGAAGAGATTATATATCAAAAACATGTAAAACAAATGGATATGAAGGGTTCAATGGACTAGGATGGCTTGGACATATTATGATCCCTATCGATTCTGCATTTAATGAGATAGAATCAAAATTAGATATAGATAAAGATATCCTATATTCTATGATGCAAAATAGGGAACTATTTAAAAAAGAATTTTTAGATATACCAAAACGAGCCCAATTTATACAAGGTGAATTAGATCGTGCTGTTTGGAATGGAAATATTGCACAAACTAAACAAAATGGTAAAGATAATGATTTTGCAAGATCAATCTTAAGAGAGGTGAGAAAAACTGGAGAGATTACTAAATCTACTTTTAATATATCTATTGAAAAGCTAAACCATACCATCATCTCATCTTTACTAAACGATGTGATGTTTATATCATCACTTGCTATAGATATTATGGATAGAAATTTATATGAGAGAGCAAATGATGTAAGATGGTGGGCATTAACCTCATCTTTTAAAACAATTTTAGAAAAAAATATATATACAGATGAAGATAAGAAAGAGATAACAAATATATTAAAATATATCAATAGTCTATATACCGTTTACACAAATCTTTTCATATATGATAATAATGGTGTCATTATAGCTGTTTCAAATCCATCAGATAATCATCTTATTGATATGAGATTATCAGCAACATGGATAGACCAAACACTTAAATTAAATGAATCCTCAAAATATTCAGTATCAAATTTTGAAAAAACATATCTATATAACAATACACCAACATATATTTATGGTGCATCTATACTTGGAAAAACTACAAATACAATAGTTGGTGGTATTGGGATAGTTTTTGATTCTACACCTCAATTTAAAGATATTTTAAATGATTCCTTACCAAAAATAGATGGAGAAACAAAAAATGGTATGTTTGCTATTTTTGTAGATAAGAAATCAAAAATAATAATAAGTTGTAGTGATAATAGCCATAATATTGGTGAAAAACTTGATCTAGATAGTAAACTATTTAATCTTGAAAATGGAGAATCAAAATCTAATATTATAGAATATAAAAATCAATACTATTTTATGGGTGTTACCTTATCTTCTGGATATAGAGAATATAAAAGTGAAAATGATAGCTATTCAAACGATATACTTTCATGTGTTTTTATAAAAGCTGGTGATATTATAGATAAATATGAAGAAAATACCAAAAGATATAATAATTTTTACAATTATGATATAAAATTAGATGATAATACAAAAGAGATTGCAACATTCTATATTGGAGATAGATGGCTTGGTGTTGATGCAAATGATGTAATTGAATCTATTAGTATGAAACAATTTGAAAAAGCAATTACTACAGATACAGATCATCACTTTAAAGGTACTGCTTCTTACAAAGATTATATTGTAAGTGTATTAGATATAAGTAGTTTTATCAAAGATAAATTAGATGAAAATTTACAGAATGAGATTATCATCATAAAATATAAAGATTCAGTAGACCAATACCACACTATTGGTATTTTGGCTGAGCGATTAGGTGAAATTATAAAAATACCAACATCGAATATTAAAGAATTAGAATCTCACCTAATAGGTGGGGGTATGTTAGCTCAAAGTATTGTTCAACCACCAAAAGATACAAATACTACAAATCTTTTAACAATATTAGATATATCAAAAATATCAAACCTAAAAAACTCTTAGGTTTGATACAAGAAATATAAAATAGAAAATTGGATATAATCTACAACTAGATTATAAGAGGATAAATATATGAATAACTACATCCCAAAACCATCAAAATTTGATCCAGACGAAAATGGACATTTTGGTATATTTGGTGGACGATATGTCCCAGAAACTCTAATGCCAATATTATTAGAACTAAACGAAAACTACAAAAAATATAGATTTGATAAAGATTTTTGGTCTGAGGTAAATGAACTACTAAAAGATTATGTAGGTAGACCAAATCCATTATACTTTGCAAAAAATATTAGTGAAGAGATTGGTGCAAAGGTATATCTAAAGAGGGAAGACCTAAATCATACGGGGGCTCACAAAGTAAACAATGTAATCGCTCAAGGGCTATTAGCAAAAAAATTAGGTAAGACAAAAGTTATAGCAGAAACGGGTGCTGGTCAGCATGGAGTTGCAACTGCTACTATTGCTGCTCTTATGGGGCTAGAGTGTACTATATTTATGGGTGCGAAAGATGTTGAAAGACAAGAGCTTAATGTTTTTCGTATGAAACTTTTAGGGGCTAAAGTGATCGCAGTTGAGAGTGGAAGTAAAACACTAAAAGATGCTATGAATGATGCTATTAGGTATTGGGTAACCAATGCTAGAGATACATACTACATAATAGGTACAGTTGCAGGTCCACACCCCTACCCTATGATGGTAAGAGATTTTCAGGCGATTATTGGATGGGAAGCCAGACAACAGATACTAGAACTTGAGGGAAGATTACCAGATACAGTTGTAGCATGTATTGGTGGTGGATCAAATGCTATTGGTATGTTTTCACACTTTTTAGAAGATAAAGAGGTAGAGTGTGTAGGGATTGAAGCTGGTGGATTAGGATTAGATACCTCTAAACATGGATGTAGTTTAGCAAAAGGATCACCAGGTGTACTACATGGTCAGTGTAGCTATCTACTTCAAGATGAAGATGGGCAGGTTTTAGAAGCACATAGTATATCTGCTGGGCTTGATTATCCAGGTATTGGTCCAGAACATAGCTATCATAAAGATCTTGGAACTATAAAGTTTGATAGTATCACTGATGATGAAGCTATGGATGCTTTTGTGTGGTTAAGTCGTGCTGAGGGGATAATCCCTGCTTTTGAATCTAGTCATGCAGTAGCATACTTAAAAAAAGCAAAAGATAGTCTAAAAGATAAAGTAGTTATTGTAAATTTAAGTGGTAGAGGTGATAAAGATATGATCCAAGCAAAAGATATATTGAAGTTTGACTAATGACTGATATTTTAGTAGAACTTATGAAAGAGTATGGTTATATCATACTATATTTTTGGAGTATATTAGAGGGTGAATCTGGACTAATCATGGCAGGACTTTTAAGCTCTACTGGTGATATGAATCTATATATCTCTATTTTTATAGCAGGACTTGGTGGATTTACAGGGGATCAGATCTATTTTTATATCGGTAGATACAATAAAAAATATGTCCACAAAAAATTTAAAGGGCAAAGACGAAAGTTTGCCTTGGCTCACCTACTTCTTAAAAAACATGGTTGGCCAATCATATTTATACAAAGATATATGTATGGTATGAGAACAGTTATCCCTATAGCAATAGGGCTTACAAGATACGATGCTAAAAAATTTGCTATTATAAACCTATTAAGTGCTTGGACATGGGGAGCAATTACAATAGTACCTGTGTGGTATTTTGGAGAAGAGATACTTGCAGTTTTAAAAGTAGCTAAAGAGTATTGGTATGTAGCGATACCATTTGCACTAGGTATTGGTGGTAGTATATATTACTATTTTACAAAAGCAACAAAAAAAAGAGTAAATAAAGGATAAAATATGAGTATTTCAGAAGAGGTAATAGAAAAAATAAGAAAAAGTAACTGTAGCACAGATGATACATTTTTTCAAGCAGTAGAAGAGGTACTAGATAGTTTAAAACCAGTTTTAGATAGCAACCCTCAATATAAAAGATACTCTATTATTGAAAGATTAACACACCCTGACAGAGAATTTAAATTTAAAGTTGTATGGTTAGATGACAATCAAAATATCCAAGTAAACACAGGATATAGAATACAATTCAATAATGCCTTAGGACCATATAAAGGTGGATTAAGATTTCATCCAAGTGTAAATAGCGGTATATTAAAATTTTTAGGATTTGAACAAATATTTAAAAACTCACTTACAGGACTTCCAATAGGTGGAGGAAAAGGTGGAAGTGATTTTAATCCTAAAGGTAAATCAGATTTTGAGATTATGAAATTTTGTAGTGCATATATGACAGAACTTCACAAATATATAGGACCTCGTATCGATGTACCAGCTGGTGATATTGGTGTTGGAAGTAGAGAGATTGGATTTTTATTTGGTGAGTATAAAAAGATAACATCTGCGTATGAGGGGATACTAACTGGTAAGCCATTTATGTTTGGTGGAAGCTTAATGAGACCAGAAGCTACTGGATATGGTTGTGTATACTTTACAGATGAGATGCTAAAATATGCAGGAAAAGATGGTTTTGAGGGGAGAATTTGTACTGTAAGTGGTGCAGGAAATGTTGCAATACATACAATTGAAAAACTTTATAAAATGGGTGCAAAACCTGTAACATGTAGTGATAGTAAAGGTTGTATCTACGATCCAAGAGGGATAAATCTTGAACTTTTAAAAGAGTTAAAGCTTAAAAAAAGAGTATCTTTAGAGGAGTATTGTAAAACACATACTGAAGCTATATACACTAAAGTTGAAGACTATCCTCAAGGTGGTCATGAAGTATGGCAGATCCCATGTGATTGTGCATTTCCTTGTGCTACACAAAATGAACTTACAGAACTAGATGCAAAAACTTTAATAGAAAATGGATGTATTAGTGTAAGTGAGGGGGCAAATATGCCATCAACTCCTGAAGCTATAAAGCTTATCCAAGAAAATGGTTTACTATTTGCTCCTGCAAAAGCAGCAAATGCTGGTGGGGTTGCTGTAAGTGAGTTTGAGATGAGTCAAAATGCTTCTATGTCAAAATGGACATATGAAAAAGTTGATGAGAGATTAGAACAAACTATGAGAGCAATATGTAAAAGAGTACATCTTACAGCTCAAGATTACGGAGTAGATGGAAACTATGTAGATGGTGCAAATATTGCAGGATTTAAAAAAGTTGCAGATGCTATGATAGCTGAGGGTATATAGACTATTCTTTTAAGATACGATAACTAAATATATCCTTTGAAAATTGGATATATCTGTTATCACATGCTAAAGATGGTACATTTATATAATCATCTTTTATAACACCTTGGTGATAATGACCCTCTATAATTAGATCACTTGCATAACTTTCTACCCTCTCTTTGATAAAATCATCAAAACCTTTTTGCTTATGGCATATCTTTTTATTTAAAAGTTTATACTCTAATTTTTTACTAAACCAGAAGTTTATATCTATAAAATTTATAATAGATATAAAAAGATCACTTCGTATAAGTTTTGTAAATATATCATATATTTTTGGTGTAAATATATCCCCATGAGATAACGATATATTTTTATCTTTATAAACTATTTTTAAAGGTTGTTGTTCTCGAGCTATTATTTTGATATTTGGGAATAATTTATATATTTTAAAGTCATGATTACCCTCAAAATATATGATCTCTATCTCATTTGAAAGTTGATTGATCAGATCTATTACTTTTTGATTTTGTTTTACAAAATAGTTAAATTTATATGTAAGAAAATCAAACATATCACCCATAAGGTAAAGTTGTGTTGTTTCTACCTCTCTATTTTTAATTTTTATTAAAAGATTAAAGAGATCTACTCTTTTACTATTATAGTGGCTATCTGCTATAAATATAGCATTTTTTTGTAAACTTAACATAGATATATTGTACCTTAAGTTAAATTAAATCTAAATTTAAGTAAAATGCAGTTCCAGTTTAAAAGTAATTTGCTATTAACACTGAGATCATATACCAATTGGAGGCTATTATGGCTTTAGATTTGGACGTAAAACAAGAGATTGTTGCTAAATACCAAAGAGATTCGAAAGATACAGGTTCTGCAGAGGTGCAGATTGCTATACTAAGTGCACAAATTAAGAGATTAACAGAGCATTTAAAAGATAACCACAAAGATCATCACTCAAGATTAGGTCTTTTAAAAATGGTTGGAAAAAGAAAAAGATTACTTAAATATTTAAGAAGAACTGATTTTGCTAAATTTACAAAACTAGTTGCAGATTTAGGTATCAGAGCTAAATAATTTTATTATTTAATTCAAAAAAAGGGATAAGTTAAATCTTATCCCTTTTTTTATTTATTATCAACATCAGAAAGTTAGATGTAGATAAATTTTTAAGCTCCACCAATTTACTCTTCAATTGATTTTAATTGATATATACTTTTAAACCCTTTAAATATCTATAAAAGGATAGTTAGATATAATAAAAGTTATTTAATTAAATCAAATTTAGGATAATAACCAAATATGAAACAACAATATAAATCATATCAACAAACTTGTGACTTTCTACAAGAGTGTGTAAAAAAATACCCAGATATTATTACAATTCAAAGTATAGGTAAAACACATGAAAATAGAGATATTATGTTAGCAACAATATCTCTAAATGTAGAAAATGCAGATCTAAAACCAGCTATGCTATACACAGGAACAATACATGCTAGAGAGTGGATAGGAAATGAACTAGCTGTATCATTTATAGATTATCTTTTATCAAACTACAGTACAAATCCAAAGATTTTAAAAACTCTTACAAAAAATACACTATATATAGTACCATGCCTTAACCCAGATGGTTTTGAGTATAGTCGTACACACTTCTCATTTTGGAGAAAAAATAGAAGAGATAATGGTGATGGTACTTTTGGAGTCGATCTAAATAGAAACTTTAGTGTAGGGTATCAAAAGAGTAAAGATACAGCTTCAAATGTCTATAGTGGTCCAAAACCATTTAGTGAGCCTGAAACAAAAGCTATGAAGAATTTTGTAGATAGTAAAGATAATATCACTATAGCTTTAGATTACCATAGTCAAGGAAATGTATTTTTCCCAGCTCATAAATTTAATCATGAATCTGAGATAGATGGAACAGATCTAAATACAATTTGTGCAAATATGAACTACGAGATCCATAAGGTTACTGGTAGAAAATATGGTATCCATAGAGGTAAACCACCTACAAAACTAATAAGTGGTAGTGGTAGGGAGTATTATTATAGTAAAGGGATCATAGCTGTTGTTGTAGAGGTTGGAACTAGAAATATACCAGACTTTATGCAAAATATGAAAGAGAGTATAGATGAGAATATCCCTGCCCTTCTTAAAACACTAGGTGAAGCACAAAACTACTCAAAACAAGCACCAAAAAGAGTAAATAATTTTCATATAGAATCATACACATCTAAAGAGGTTACATTATCTTGGGATTATGAGTGTAATAAAGATATATATTTCCAAATCTTTAGAAATATAGAGAATAAAGAAGCATGTAATGAATCAAATCTCGTATGTGAAACATACAATACAACTTTTACAGATATTCAACTTCAAAGTGGTACAGGGTATTATTACTATATAAGAGCTGTAAATAATCTTACAAAAGTAAAATCACCTTTTGCTCCAAAAACAAAGATCAAAACTCTACTAGAACCAGATGAATTTAGTAAAACAATATTTCCAGCACCTAAAGAGGTTGGATATGTAGCGAGTAAATTATTAGAGACAAATCGTAAACATTTTGGACTAAATTCACTTTTTATAGGTGTAAATGAAACAAAAGGTACAAGCTACGGTGTGATGCAGTTCAATCTTGATAGTATCCCAAAAGATGCTATTATCAAAGATGTAAGAATATCACTATACCCACTAAATAGAGTAAATGCAAAAATTGAGAAATATGGTGAATGGTCTATCTCTTTTGTAGATATTCAAAGTGTGAGTGAGCTTAGTGATTATGAACAGATAGAAAATGCAAAAATTATAGAAACTCTAGGTCAAACAATCCCATCTGAGCAACTAACTCAAGGGAAATGGAGCCATTGGGATTTTAATGAATCTGAAAGAACTATTTTACAATCTCACTTAAATGATGGTAAATTACTATTTAAAATAGCAGGACCTACAAAACTGCCTCAAGGTAGAGACTCTCAAATGATGATGTTTGACCTAGGATATGGAAATTTTGGTGGTGGACTGCACTATAGACCAAGTATTGATATAAAATATACAATACCAAGTACACAACTTACAATAGAAGCTACAAAAACACTTTCTGTTTATAAAGATAAAATAGAAGAGGATAATCTTACTTGTGGATTTGATAAAAATAACAATAAAATATATGGTTTAATGGAATTTAATCTATCAAGTTTACCAGATGCAAATGAAACAATTATCACTGATAGTTATATACAGATTAAAAATAAAAGTGCAACAAAAACAAAGCAAGATATAAGATACAATGTAGAGTTTGTAGATCTTGAGGATATAAGCTATGAATCTATACAAAATAGAGATAGAATTGAGTTTATAGGGTATGAGGTAAGCAGAGCAGATCTTCAAAAGAAAAAAACACATAAATTTATTTTTGATTATTACTCAAGATTAGCTCTTGAAGATGTTCACAAAGTAGATAAAAATGCAAAATTTATTATCAAGCCAACATCATCAGATATTAAAAATCATAGTGTAGATTGGCACTGTACAAATGATAAACATAGTGTTAAACTTATAGTTAACTATATAAATAGAAGAAAAGAACCTATAAAACAAGTAACAAATCTGAAACTTACTAAAGAGAAAAATCAGCTAAAACTTACATGGACAAACCCAACATGCGATGATTTTAAAGGTGCATTTGTAGTTAGAAATAGATTCCATAAACCAAAAAATCATCTCGATGGTGATAAGATATATGCAGGGAGAGACAACTACACTTATGACGATTTTGGATCATTAGATATAGATAAATATTATGGTGTATTTACATATGATAATGTACCAAACTATAGTGAACCTGTAATAATAGAATACAAAAAGGATAAAAAATGATATTAAAATTTAAACAATGGTACCCAAAGATAAAAAAATCTGCATGGGTAGCTCCAAGTGCTGATGTGATTGGTGATGTAAAAATAGGAAAAGATAGTTCCATATGGTTTGGTACAGTAATACGTGGTGATGTACATAAAATAAGAATAGGTAAAAGAACATCTATTCAAGATCTATCTATGATCCATATCTCACACTACAAAAAACCAGATAGAAGTGATGGGAATCCAACAATCATAGGGGATGATGTAACAATCGGTCATAAAGTTATGCTTCACGGTTGTACCATTGAAAATGGTTGTCTTATTGGTATGAGTGCAACTATTTTAGATGGTGCAGTTATTGGTGAAGGAAGTATCGTAGGGGCTCACTCACTAGTAACTAGCAATAAAAAGTTTCCACCACATAGCCTTATTATGGGATCACCTGCAAAAGTTGTAAAAACTTTGACACAAGAAGAGGTAGATGGTCTTTATGCACATGCTAGAAGATATGTTGATTTTAAAAATGAATACCATCACTCAAAATAGATATAAATTATGAAATATATTTATACAATATTCATAATTGGTATTTTTCTTAGTGGTTGTGGATATAAAACAGATCCAAAATATATAGATGATAAAACAGCTATTAAAAAATAAAGTAGAGATAAAATGATATACGATTATTTAATTATTGGTGCTGGAGTTGCTGGACTAAATGCAGCTAGATATATACCAAAAGATAAAAAAGTGCTAGTTGTATGTAAAAAAACACCATGGGAGTGTAATACATTTTTCGCTCAAGGTGGTGTTGTACGAGCTAGAGATGAGGATGATATACCATTTCATATTAAAGACACTCTTGAAGCTGGTGTTGGATTAAATGATAAGAAAGCGGTAGAGATTTTAAGCAAAGAATCACTTGATGCTATAGATGATATGATAGACAAAGGGCTACAATTTGATCTAAATAGTAAAGGGGAACTAGCCTATACAAAAGAAGCTGCACATAGTAGAAGTAGAATACTACATGCAGATGGTGATGCTACTGGAAGAATCTTACATCTATTTTTACTTGAACAATGTCCGCACGAAGTTGTTGTAGATTCTATAGTTATAGACCTTCTTTATGAAGATGGTATATGTTATGGAGCTCATATGATCCATGATGGTAAAGATAAAACTGTATATGCACACAACACTATTATCGCTTCTGGTGGAGTTGGATCTATCTATCGTTACCATACAAACTCTACTACAATAGCAGGAGATATTCAAGGTATATGTGCAGAAAAGGGAATTAGACTCAAAGATATGGAGATGATGCAGTTTCACCCTACTGTTTTTGTAGATAGCCCAAATCCAAGAAAACAGCTTTTAACAGAAGCTCTAAGAGGTGAAGGTGCAAAAGTTGAAGATGAAGATGGATATGCTTTTTTAAAAGATTATCATGAAGATGCAGAGTTAGCACCAAGAGATGTAGTTAGTCGTGCAATATTTGATTATGCAAAAAAAACAGGCTCTAAAATATACCTATCGTTTAAAGATTTTGATAAATTAGTTTTTCAAAAAAGATTTCCAAATATCTATAAAGATCTAAAAAGTGTTGGTTATGACCTACCATTTGAAAGAGTTCCAATCTCCCCTGCTTTTCACTATAGTATGGGTGGAATTGATGTTGAATTAAATTCGAAAGTAAAAAATTCTAAAAATCTTTATGCTATTGGTGAGGTTGCATGTACTGGAGTTCATGGAGCAAATAGATTAGCATCAAATTCACTTTTAGAGGGTTTAGTATTTTCAAAAATAGCAATTACAACATCCCAAAAAGAGGATTTTAAAATAGATCTAGATAATTACTCAAAAAAAGATCAACAACTACACTATATTTTACAGAAAAAAACAGATAAAGCTATCAAAAATGCTCTTAGAAACTTAATGTGGACACAAGTAGCAATTGTAAGAGAGAAACAAGAGCTTATAGATGCTCTAGAAGAGGTAGAATCTTATCTAAATGAGAATGTAGGTAGATTACTCTTTTTAAGGTTACTTACGGCAAAATCTATTATCAAAAGTGCCATAAATAGAACAAAATCTATTGGTGCACATTACATAAAGGAGAAATAAATGTTAAAACTATTATTACTTAGTTTTGTCTCTGTATTTGCATTTGCAAATAGTGGAGAATCAGCTGGACATATTCCAGATATTACTATGACTTGGGCAGGTATATCTGCACTTATCATATTTGTTATTGGTTACTATTTTGTAGCTGCGGAGGAGAAATACCATATAGATAAAGCTAAACCTGCTCTACTTATGGGTACATTAACTTTTATGGTTATAGCACTTTACTATGCTATAAATGGTATGGATATGAATTTAGTACATACTCAAGCACAACATCTAATACTTGAGATTGCAGAGATATTCTTCTTTCTAATGGTTGCTATGACATATATAGAGACTATGATCCATATGGGTGTATTTGATAGATTGAAATATAACCTTATCACAAAAGGATATACATATAGAAAACTGTTCTGGGTAACTGGACTTTTAGCATTTTTCATATCACCAATAGCAGATAACCTTACAACTGCTCTTATCCTTTCAACAGTTCTTATAACTATAGAACAAAAGAAAAAAGAGTTTTTAGTACCTGGAGCTATCAATATCGTTGTTGCTGCTAATGCAGGTGGTGCTTGGTCTCCATTTGGTGATATCACTACTCTTATGGCATGGACATCAGGGAAAGGTGTATTTACAGACTTCCTATTCTTATTCCCTGCTGCAATACTAGGTTATGGTGTAACTGCATTTTTACTTTCTAGAATTGTTCCAGATACAGTTCCTGAAGTTGATCTTTCAAATGAGAAAAAACCAGAGATGGCAAAAGGTGCAGAGACTGTTATAGCACTTGGTGTATTTACAATATTTGCAGCAGTTATGTCACATCAAGTGTTACATCTACCTGCTATGTGGGGTATGATGTTTGGTTTAGCACTTTTAAAAATGTATGATTATAGACTTAAAAAAATACATGGAACTGGTTTTGATGTATTTCATGCTATGGCAAAAATCGAAAATAATACTCTAATGTTCTTTTTTGGTATCTTAGCTGGTGTTGGAGCATTATATTTTGTAGGTTGGTTAGCATTAGCTGCAGTAGTGTATGATCCTTCAGCTCTTGGTGCTACATGGTCGAATATTGGTGTAGGTTTCTTATCTGCTGTTGTAGATAATGTACCAGTAATGTCAGCAGTTCTTAAAGCATCTCCAGATATGGGTGTAGATCAATGGATGCTTGTAACTCTTACTGCTGGTGTTGGTGGATCTCTTATCTCATTTGGATCTGCAGCTGGTGTTGGGGTTATGGGTAAACTTCCTGGAATCTATACATTTGGTTCACATATGAAATATGCGTGGATGATCCTTGTAGGTTATATAGTATCTTGTAGTGTTTGGTATGTGCAATATCAAATATTAGGAATTGGACATTAAGTATAATTTAATACGACATTAAAAAAGGTTAAGAGAAATTCTCTTAACCTTTTTTTATTATATCTTTAACATCTTTTATAGATTCTACAACATATTTAGCTTTTGATTTTTTTTCATCAAATTTATGTCCAGATTTTACTTGAATAGTATTTGATATACCTGCATTTATAGCAAACTCAATATCAGAACTCTTATCACCTATCATCCATGAGTTTTTAAAGTCTATATCATATTCTTCTTTTAAATTATCTATCATACCAATTTTTGGTTTTCTACAGTTACAATTATCCTCAGGAGTATGTGGACAACAAAATATATCCAATATCTCTATATTTTGCTCTCTAAATTGTGATTTGATCCACTTTGTAAGCTTTATATAGTCATCATAACTATAATACCCTCTTCCAATCCCCGATTGGTTTGTAACTATTACAATTTTATACCCAAGAGAAAGTATATATGAAAAACTATCAAATACACCATCAATAAACTCAAAATCTTCTATCTTATATAGATAATTCTTCTCAACATTTATAACACCATCTCTATCTACAAATACTATTTTTTCCATATTAAAACATCTCGTAGGTTACATTTTGGATACCAGCATCACTTAGCTTTTGACAGATCTCGCTACTATTTGAATCTATATTTATATCTAAGTTAGAACCATTTACAGCTATAGATACACACTCTACTCCGTTTACATTATATTTTATAACCTTATCTGAAATATCCCATAATTTGTTGTTGACATTTACAGCATCTGTAATTTTTGATATACCGTTATTTATCATATAAAATGATTGTATAGATGTAGATATTGTTGCTATATCTTGCTTTATAGTTGAGACAACTGCATCTGATCTCGAATCTAACAATTTAGGTATAGCAAAAGCTGCTATTATCCCTAAAATTGCTATGACAAAAACTAATTCAAGAAGTGTAAAACCCTTTTTATAGTTTTTAGTTTTCATATTAAATAAACTCTATTCCCACTCTATTGTTGCAGGTGGCTTACTACTTATATCGTATACAACTCTATTTATACCATCTACCTCATTTATGATTCTTCTACTCATAAGCTCTAGTATATCGTGTGGAATATGTGCAAATGTAGCTGTCATACCATCTATTGCATTTACTATTCTAATACATGCTGTGTTGTCATAAGTTCTATTATCACCCATAACTCCAACAGATTTTACATTTAATAGCACTGTAAATGCTTGCCAAGTTTTATCGTACCAACCTGTACTTCTTAAAACATCTAGCATAATTGTATCTGCTTTTCTTAATATCTCTAAATCTGGTTTATTTACATCTCCCATAATTCTAATTGCAAGTCCAGGACCAGGGAAAGGGTGACGACCAATCATCTGTGCAGGAAGTCCAAGCTCAAGTCCAAGTCTTCTTACCTCATCTTTAAAGATCTCTCTAAGTGGTTCAATAAGCTCAAAACTCATCCAATCAGGAAGTCCACCAACATTATGGTGTGATTTAATAGTTTTTGATGGTCCTTTAACACTTACTGACTCTATTACATCTGTATAAAGTGTACCTTGAGCTAAAAACTCTATCCCATCGTGTTTTTTAGCCTCTTGGTCAAACACCTCTATAAATGTTTCACCAATGATTTTTCTTTTTTGTTCAGGATCAGTTACACCCTCTAACTTAGATAAAAATTGTTCAGTAGCATCTACAGTAATTAGACCTATTCCTCTATTTACAAACATAGCCTGAACATCTTCAACCTCATTACCT
>Ga0256828_1000795_pt1 | contig 20467 bp, 18 predicted proteins | sample CV88metaG_FD_185993 | JGI IMG/M metagenome (GOLD analysis project Ga0256828, IMG submission 185993) | Hydrothermal vent microbial communities from East Pacific Rise, Pacific Ocean - CV88 | ecosystem: Environmental > Aquatic > Marine > Hydrothermal vents | place: Pacific Ocean: East Pacific Rise...
AACCGCATTACCAATTTTCCTCCGTCGTAAATATCTACAACTCCGTTAACGCCAGTAATATTTTGAATTGACCGACCAATCTTATTTTGCTGTTCCTGGGTACAACCGGTAATAATTCCAATTAAAATTCCAATTCCAATAAATCCGATAAATGGGTAATTTTTTTTCATTTTTTTCCTTTAATTAGATTCTAATTGAGAATTATTAATTATAACAAAAGGGCAAAAAGGTGCTAAAATAATTATTTGGCACAACTCTAAAAAAAAAGGGGAGTTATGAAAAAAATAAAACCGCTACTTTTAGGAATCGGAGTGGTTATCGGTTTAACACCTGCCCTTTTAAAAGCCAATTCTGTCACTATTCGACCCATCGGTAAAATCTCTAATAATTCTACCAAATTGGCAAAAGTTAAAAAGGGTAATTATGCCCATAAACCAATTTTAAAGGCTGTCAATTACAAATTGAAACTGGAACGGTATAAAAAAATCTGTCGAAAAGGGAATCCCTTTGGTTGTATAGGAGTTGGATGGTTTGCCAATTTGGGACGAGGTATGACTAAAAATTATAAAGTGGCGGCAATTATGTTTACCCTCTCCTGTCGAAGTGGAAATGCAGAGGGATGTGCCTCCTTAGGAGATATGTATTTCCAAGGGAAAGGGGTTCGGCAAAATCTTCAACGGGCATTGGTTTTATTAAAATATGGGTGCAAAAATGGCTATACTCCCGGTTGCAAAATTTATAAACGGGCTAAACAAATAGCTTATCGAAGTGGAAATTCCAAATTAAATTAAAACTTACCTAAAAATATCGGGACTGCATCACTAAATCTTGCCGATAAATCGGTCGAGAATAGGGCTAAAGATGGCAAAAAGGGAAAAGGATGACTGGGCGAGAGGGTCGGACTTTATTTATTTACGGAACCCTTAAAAGGGGGCAACCTCTCCATTTTAATCTAATAGAAGGGAAATTTATAGGGAATGGAACCACTCTCCATCCCTATCCGCTACTACTTGCTCCAGCGGGATGGTATCCCTATCTTTTGAATCAACCGGGCAAGGGAAAAAGAGTAAAAGGAGAACTTTATTGGGTTCCTAACCACTTACTGGAGAAATTGGATGAAATTGAAGAGGTGCCCTTTTATTACTATCGGGATAGAATTAAAGTAGTCTCCAACGGGAAAATATGGGAGGTTGACGCCTATTTCAAGCGGAAACCGATAAAATATAAATTTTCCCAACTCCTTTCCCAATTCCCTCCCAAATAATCCTTTTGAAAAAATTTTTTCTATTTTAAACATAGAAATGTTAAAAAAATAATCTTCAACCGGTTACAAAAAGGGACAATAGAAAACTTTTAATTCCCTTTATCCCGTTTTATCCTACCTCTTTTTAAAAAATTTGGCACGATTTTTCCAACTAATTCTAAAATTATCTCATTAAAAGGTTAAAAGGATGCGGTTTGTAGCAGTCTTAATGGGAAGTAAAAGTGACTATCCAATTATGGAAGAGACTTTAAAGATTTTGGAAAAGTTTCAAGTTCCCTATGAGGTTTTAATTACCTCTGCCCATAGAACTCCAGAACGGACTCATCGATATGTAAAAGAAGCAGAAAAACGGGGCTGTAAACTGTTTATCTGTGGAGCGGGAATGGCAGCCCATTTGGCAGGGGTTGTAGCAAGTTTAACCACTTTACCGGTAATTGGAGTTCCGATAAAGGGTGGAGTTTTGGATGGTTTAGATGCCCTCTTGTCGACAGTTCAAATGCCCGGAGGAATTCCAGTAGCAACGGTAGCGGTCGGCAAAGGAGGAGCAAAAAACGCCGGTTATTTGGCGGTTCAGATTTTGGCAATTGGAGATAAGGAATTACAGATAAAAATTGCTGAAGAACGACTTGCCCAAAGGAAAAAAGTGGAATTGGATTCCCTTTCAATTGAAAGGTATTTGAATTAAAAGAGGAGGACAATTCTCCTCAAGTCTATAAACTAAATTCAGTTCAGTAAAAAACAATTTAAAAGTATATGGAAAATTATTAACCCTTATATCAAATCCAGTGATTTTTATATATTGGTTTCCAATCTGGTTTCCAATGATTGACTTTCACTCCCCGGCTTTTAATTTTCGGTTTCGATTCGGCTTTCAGTTTTCAGTTTCGATGATTTGTTTTATAGTTGGAATAGATTTTCCAACCTATTTTCAATTTTCAATTTTCAATTTGTCAATTCTGGTATCCAGTTTTAGGATAACCAATACCAATCTTTTTTAGAATTCTCATTTTAAATCTTATTAATCTTATTTAAGATTGTCCGATTTTGTCCTTAATTTTATCGGTTGACTTTTTTTGTTACCACCCATTTGTCTTTTATACTTTATTATGCGCCTTCCATTAATCTTCCACTCCCTTTTACCAATCGGAATATCTATTTTATTTTCCTATCGAACATTTTTACAGTTTAAACCCTTTTTTTTAACTTTTCAGCTCTACTCCTCTTCCCTTTTAGCCTTTTCCTTTTTAGGGAATTCAACAATTGAATTAGAGAATATAGCGGGTGGATTGATCATCTTCAATAATCTCCTCTAACCTATTTTGGACATATTCCCGGTCGATTATAAACTCTTCTCCCTGATACCGGTCGGCTTCAAAATTTAACTCTTCTAAAACCTTTTCCACGACTGTATGGAGTCGTCTCGCTCCAATGTCCTCACTCTTTTCATTCGCCAAATAGGCATATCGGGCAATTTCCCGGAGAGCTTCATCTTTAAAGCGAAGGGTTACCCCTTCAACCTCCAATAATTTTTGATACTGTTTAATAAGGGAATGTTTTGGCGTTATTAAAATTTTATAAAGAGCAGTTTCGTCCAACGAATTTAATTCAACCCGCAAGGGAAACCGTCCCTGTAATTCTGGAATGAGGTCACTCGGTTTACTAATATGAAAAGCTCCCGCCGCAATAAACAAAATGTGGTCGGTCTGAATATAGCCATATTTGGTATTGACAGTCGACCCTTCCACAATTGGAAGTAAATCCCGCTGGACTCCCTCTTTACTTGGGTCCTGTCGTTGATTGCCGGTAGTGGCAATTTTATCTATTTCATCGATAAAAATTATTCCATTTTCCGCCCGTTTTAAAGCTTCCTTCTGGATAGAGTTTTTATCCAAAACCCGTTCCGATACCTGCCCTTTTAAAAGTTCCTTAGCTTCCCGAACTGTTACTTCCCGTTTTTCCCGATTTTTAAAGATTCCTCCAAACATTTTAAAAAGATTTTCTTGAGCTCGGCTCACCTCTGGTGGGATATCTCCCGATGGGGCTGTCTCTTCTATTCCCTTTTCAATTTCGATGGTAATTTTCCGTTCGTCCAACTCTCCCTTTTCTACTCTTTTTTTTAACTTTTGAAAGGTCCGTTGATACTCCTCCTGTTTATTTTTGGGAGCGGTTTTGGGCAGTGGTGGTAAAAGCCGTTTGGTTATTTCCTCTAAAATCTCTTCTTCAATTTGTCTTCGAGCTTGGGCTTCAAATTCTTGTCGGACCAACGAAATGGAGTTATTGACCAAATCCCGAATCATACTTTCCACATCCCTACCAACAAATCCCACTTCTGTATATTTGCTTGCCTCCACTTTTACAAAGGGAACTCTCAACAATTTTGCCATTCGCCGAGCCAGTTCGGTTTTTCCAACGCCAGTTGGACCAATCATTAAGATGTTTTTAGGGAGAATGTCCTCTTGCCATTCTTTTGGAAGTTGGAGCCGTCGATATCTATTTCGGAGGGCAATTGCAATTGTTTTTTTAGCTTCCTGTTGTCCCACAATATACTCATCCAAATAGGCAACTATTTCCTTCGGGGTCAATTCCTGCACCCTCACTCCTTTAAAGTTAAGATTTTTATATTGGTATTGGTGTAAATACAGATTTCACCGGCAATTTGGAGAGCCTCTTTTACCACCTTTTCAGGAGGAAGATTGGAATGCCGGTCTAAAGCCCGGGCGGCAGAAAGGGCATAGGGACCTCCACTTCCAATTGCCGCCAATCGCCCATCCTCCGGCTCAACCACATCCCCATTCCCGGTTAAAATAAATAGATGAGCAGGGTTTAAAACTATCATCATTGCTTCCAATCGGCGTAAATACCGGTCTTTCCGCCACATTTTTGCAAAATCGACTACACTTTTTAACAAATCTCCCTTTCGGCTTTGTAATTTATCTTCAAACATTTCAAATAAAATAAAAGCGTCAGCGGTTGAACCGGCAAATCCAGCCAGCACTTTGCCATTATAGAGGGTTCTAATTTTAGTTGCGTTTCCTTTTAAAATAGTGTTTCCAAAAGTTACTTGCCCGTCTCCACCAATTACTGCCACTCCATTACGTCGGTAACCTACAATTGTAGTAGCGGAAAGGGAAGAAGACTCCACCGCTATTTCCCTTCTACAATCAATTTAAGTTGGGCGTGTACTCCCATTCCCAATTTTATATCGATTTGATATTCTCCGACACTTTTAATCGTTGGGGAGTTAATTTCCCGTTTATCTACACTAATTCCTACTTCCTGTAATTTTTTTGCAATTTCTTTATGGGTTACCGCTCCGTAAAGTTGCCCATTTGCTCCCAATTTATGGCGAATTACTATTGGGTTCATTTCAATTTGTTTTTTTAATCTGTTCAACTCCTCTAATTTCGCTCGGCGAACTGCCTCCTCTTTTGCCTGTTCAATTTTAAATTTTTTAATTACTTCTGGAGTCGCAATTTTGGCTAATTTTCGAGGAATTAAATAATTTCTTCCATATCCAGACTTTACTTCTTTAATCTCTCCCCTTTTTCCCAACCCTTTTACATCTTGAAGTAGTAACACCCGCATTCTATCCCTTTCAATTTTCCTTAAAGTCAATTGGCTTGCATTTTACTAAAAATTGGCTAAAATTGCAAAAGAAGTGGATAAAAAATCCTCTACTTAAAGGATTTAAGTATGGCTCGAATTACTCCTATTGATAAAGAGGTTACTTTTGAAGAGTTGGGACTTGCTAATCGACCGGTTATCTCTCGAAGTGATTTAAAGGGAAATTTCACTTTTATAAATAAAGGATTTGAAAAATTAAGTGGTTACAGTAAAGAGGAACTGGTGGGTCAACCCCATTCAATTGTGCGTCATCCAGATATGCCTAAAGCAATTTTTAAAGAATTGTGGAGTGAAATTGAAACAAATGATCGATGGCGGGGCTTTATTAAAAATCTTCGGAAAGATGGAACTTACTTTTGGGCAGAAACCTTTATTGAGGCTATTTACGATGAACACGGAGTAAAAACCGGCTATGGAGCAGTTTATAAACCAATGTCCAGGGCAGATAAGGAAAAATACTCCAAAATTTATGCTGAAATGAAAGCAAAGGAAGGGGGATGGTAATTTTTAAAAATGGGAAAGTGATTGGAGTCGATAAAGATTTTTTAGACCAATTAAATGAGCGACTCAACACTCTCTCCTATCTTTTAAATATCATTGAACTTCAAATAGCTGATTTAAAACGGGAAACCGTCCAATTAAAGGGAAATTACTATCGAGTTACCAAAATTCCACTTGTTACCCTTGAGGAGGTCGAAGTTTTCCAGTTGGAGCCGGTAGAAGAGATTAAAAACACTCCCACTTTAAAATTACTCCAAAAGGAGAAAAAAGGGAAGGTTGTACCAATTGTTAAAGAATCCCGACCTCAATTTGCTGTTAAAAAGGGAGATGAGGTAATTCCTCCCGTATCTTCCAAACCGGTGGAAGTAGATGGAATAAAAGCCGGTTTAGTGGAGGAGAAAAAACAGGAAAAGGGAATTCCGAGCCCAGAAATTCCGGAAATTTCCGAAAATGAACCTAAAACAATTGTAAAAGATATAATTCCCACCGGCGAATTAACCGAACCTACCCTAAAAGAAATTACCGAAGAGTTGGGAGCTGAAAATCTTCTGTCCAATGCAAAAGATGGAATTTCGGAAGAAGAGTTGGAGGAAACTTTAAATCTATCTGAATTAACTGAAAAGGCGGTAACTTCTCCAATCTCCCCAAAAGGGACTTCTCCTTCTTCTCCAGAAAAAAGGGAGGCAATTTCCGATGACAAAAAGGGAACGGGAGAGTTAGACTTATCCGATTTAGATTCACTCATTGGAACAGTAGAAAATGGAAAAGGGAGTGAAGATAAAAAAGGAGAGGTTAAAACAGCTATTCCCGAATTGCCAGAAAGTGAAGATTTGCCCAATTTGGAATTACCAGTAGCCGAATCTGGAGAAAAGGAAGGAAAGGTTGAATTAAGTCCAGCTGAACCAATTGGAGCAAAAAGGGAGATGGATTTGGAGGAACCAGCCGAAACTTCTCCTTTAAATTTGGAAGAATTGGAATTTCCAGAACCGGCAATGGGAGAAGAACCATCTGTAAAAGAATTACCGACTTCTACTACTAAAACTTCTTCCCAAAAGGAGTCTACTCCAATCTCTTCTGTTCCCGAGGAAGAATTTGAAAATTTGGACGATTTATTGGGAGATTTGGAATTGGAAAAATCTCCCTCCTCAACCGCAACTTCCTCTCCGACAGAAAAGCCGGAGAAAAAAGAGGAAGCAGGAGGGGATGAACTGGAAGAGTTGGACCAGCTTTTAGAAGGAATTGAACCAAAATCCTCTTCAAAGGGAGAAATAGAGTCGCTTAAAGAAGAGAAACGGACTCAAGAGGTGGATTTAGGATTGGAAGAATTGGAATCAGCGGTTCCTTCTGGTGATGAATTTAAAAAAGATGCCGACCAATTGGAGACCGGATTGGAGGATTTGGAAGATTTGGATATAACAATTGGAAAGAAGGAAGAACCTAAAACTCAACTTTCTACCCAATCTGCAGAAGATGAACTGGATTTAGGAGATTTGGAACTTGGAGAGCCGGAAATTTTAGGAGAGCCGGAAAAGGAGAAAAAAAAGGAAAAAGATTCTGGAAAAAGTCCGGAAGAGGAATTAAATTCCCAATTGGAGGATTTGGTTTTTGAAGAGGAAAAATCTGCAAAAGTCGAAAAAGTCGAACCTACAGTAGCCGATGAAGGGGAAAAAGGAAAAGAGGAAACCGACACCACCACCACATCTAAAACTGAAGATAAAACAGGGATAGATAAAGGGGAAAAGGTGAAGGAAGCCAGTAAAACCGAACCGGAAATTATCCAATCGGATACAGAGCCAGCAAAACCCAAAGGTCCGATAATTTTACAATTTGATGACGATTTTGAAGAGGTTCGACAACTCCTCCATGAAGCTCCAGAGACTGCTAAACAGAAAATTTTTGAAGAGTTAACAAAAGCGTCCGAAGAGTTAGGAATTCCGCCCGATTTGGGAGAAGAACTCTTTAAAGAGTTATTAAACCAAATTAAAATGGAACGGAAAAATTTTGAACAGATTCTAAAAAATCGGGATTATGAAGATTTACATAAAACCGCCCATAAATTGAAAGGAGCAGCTCTCAATTTACGTCTTTCCCAATTGGCACTGATTTTAAAAATGATTGATGAATATTCAAAACGACGGGAGCCAATTGATGTAATTGCCGATTTAGTGCACAATTTCTATTCTTTTATGGATAAATTGGACGGGATAGAATCCTCCATGGGTGGAGCTACCAACTCCCAATCGACAGTTGAACCTATTTCCTCCCAAAAAGAGGAGAGTGGGCAAAAATCACCCACTACTCCTCCAAAAGAGGAGAAGAAGGTCCATTTGAAGCCTAAAATTACCCGACTTGTGCTAAAAACAATTAGAAAATATTTGGAAAAGGGTGATGAGCGGGCTTTCCAAAAGGATAAAAAACATATTGAAAAATTGCTGAAAACCGAATTGAACTCTTTGGACGATTTAAAGAAATTTATAGGTGACTGAAAGGAGTTAGCCTAATGAAAAAACTATCCCTCAATACATTAATTCGGATAGCAGTTTATGTTCCCAGTTTTATATTGGCGGTCGCCAGTTTGGTCTATCTAATTAAAAACTTTCAAAGTTTTAATGAGACCAAACGGAACGCCCAATATCTTCAAGCCGCCCAAGCATTGGATAAATTGATTAACTCCTTGGACCAAGAAAGGGGGGCGAGCACTATTTATTTCGTATCCCACGGAGCCTATCCCCAATCCCGGGAAGCGGTTTACCAAACCCGGGTGAAAACCGAAGAGGCTAAAACCAAATTGGACCAAATTCTGGCTGAAAATCCTGAAATTGGGAAAGTCCTTCAACAGACTGATGTATTGGACCAATTAAAAAATATCAACACAATTAGGGTCAATATTGACCGATTTAATACCAATTTTAACGATTGGTTTTTTGGTTACTATACCAATTTGGAACAGAAATTAACCGATGCAGAAGCTAAATTACTCCAAAATATCCCGGAGGAATTGAAAAAAATCTATCTAATCCGATTACAATTTACCAAAATTCTTTCCTTTAGCGGGATTGTAAAAGGGATGGGAGCCTATTATTTGACCGCCGGTATTCCAATGTCCGATACCGACTATAAAAAGGTCTTTTTTAAATATTTCCACGAGTCCAACTTACTCCCTCTGGAAAACCTGCCAGAAACTCTAAAAAATCGATATTTGGACAGTTCCTATAAAACTTTACGTCAACAAATTGAAACACTGGTATTTAACATTGAACAGGCAAATATGGCTTATTATTTAGGAGAGGATTTCAGTGGATATCCTATTGACCCGAACGACTATTTAACCAAATTAAATCAACGGAACAGTTATTTCAGTACAACTGTTACCGCCCTTGACAGTCAAATTAAAGAACAGTTATCTGAAATTACCAGTGCTTCCCAACGGAATTTAATAATCAGTTTCCTATTGCAAATTATGGCAATTCTATTGGGAGCATTGGGACACCACATTAATAAACGACTCTCCCGACACATTGAGGAATTGGGAGACTTAATCGTAAAATTGGCTCCGATTGTAGGGAGAAAAACTGAATTTGACATTCGGACCGCAGAAGGGATGTCCACCGCGGTGGAAATTGTAGACGAAGCAATTACCACTACCCAAGAGGCTTTAAAACGGGCAGAGGAAGCCTCCAAGGCTAAATCACTCTTTTTAGCAAATATGTCCCACGAAATTCGGACTCCGCTAAACGGGATTTTGGGATTTTTGGAACTACTCAAAACCACTGACCTGACTCCGGAACAGTTGGAATATGTGAATACAATTGGGCAGAGCGCAAAAAACCTCCTTCAAATCGTAAACAACATTTTAGATGTTTCCAAAATCGAAAGTAATAAAGTTACCCTTGAAATTATTGATTTTAAAGCGGTAGACGAATTTGAAAATACTGTTGAAATTTTTGCAACTCCAGCTGCCCAGAAAAATATTGAATATGTTGTGGACATTTCACCCGATATTCCCACTACTCTAAAAGGAGATGTTCTCAAGATTAAAGAAATTTTAACCAATCTGCTCAGTAATGCAATGAAATTTACCAATCCAAAGGGTGCAGTCAGCGTTGCCATTAAATATCTCGGTACAGAAATGAAAAAAGATAAGGGAGGTCAAGAAAAACCCTTTGCTAATCTCTACTTTGAGGTTAAAGATACCGGAATTGGAATGAGTGAGGAACAAAAACGGAAGGTATTTGAAGCTTTTGCCCAAGCAGATGAATCAGTTACCCGAAAATATGGAGGAACTGGGCTTGGGTTAACAATTGTTAAGAGTTATGTAGAAATGATGGGTGGAGAGATACAGGTAGAATCTGAATTAAATAAAGGAACCAAATTTTTCTTTAACATTTGGTTGGAAATTGCCGAAGAAACTCCCAGATATGCCCATAAGAAATTTAAAAATCTTACATTGGCAATATTGGTGCCAAAACGGAATTCCCTCCGGCAAGAAGTCTCCTTTAATTATCTCAAATACTTTGGAGTTAGCCGGGTAATGGTAAAAGATTTTAACGAATATAAAAAGCTGGAGCCGAAAGAGCATCCAAAAGGGATTGTGGTTCTCTATGAAGAGAGTGATAAAGAAGAAGTGGATAAATTTGCCTCTGAAATTGATGAAGTTCCAATTGTTTACATTAGTTCCCTTTCCAAAAAAGAGGATTTGGACGGCTACAACGCCACATTGACCATTTTTGATCCAACTGTTCCCACTAAATTTTTCAATATTCTGAATAGTATTAAAAGTCGACGACGGGTTCATCATGAAGAAGCACGGCGACAACTCCGAAAACAACCTAAAAATATTTATCAGTTGAAAGCACTAATTGCCGAAGACAACCCAATTAATCAGCGGTTACTTCAAACCACTCTTAAAATGTTGGGAGTTGAAAGTGATGTAGCCCAAAATGGGTTGGAAGCCTTTAATAAATATTCAATGAATCCCGATAAATACGATGTAATTTTTACCGATATTCAGATGCCGGTAATGGATGGGGTAGAGTTTACCCACGAAGTATTGGAATTTGAAAAAGAGGAAGAAATAACTCACACTCCAATTATTGCGGTAACCGCCAATGTTTTAAAAGGGGATAGGGAACGATTTATTGGAGCTGGAATGGATGATTATATCTCTAAACCGATTGAAAAAGATCAACTGTTGGAGGTATTGGAAAAGGTAGCGAGGGGATATTATTTAGAATTTAGGGAAGCTGGAGAGAGTGACGAAGGAATTGGAGAAGAGGAGGAAGGGGAAACAAGCACAGAATATAAAGTTATCCTGGCAAGTGAAAGTCCCTTTTTAGCCACCTTGTTGGAAGAGTTATTTCCCGATACAATTACAATAGAGTCCAAAGGGGAGTTATTAAATAAAATTGCTCCGGCGGAAGGGGTAAAATATGTCATCATTATAGATGAGGAGTTAGGTGGTGAAGACATTGGGAAATTGGTGCAAGAGGTGAAAGGAAAAAACGGGAATTCTATTGTGGTTACCCTTGGAGAGGAAAGAGTTGTCGGAAGTGATTTCCACTTAGAGGATTTAGAACCTGAAGAGATTCAGAAAATCATTGAAGGAGATAAACGATGAGTTTAAAAGCATTGGTAGTTGACGATGATACAGTTAATCGGAAGTTGCTTACCAGCATTTTGAGTAAAAAGGGAGTCCAAGTTTTTGAAGCCAGTAATGGAGCAGAGGCTATTAAATATCTCCCGCAAGGGATAGATATTATTCTATTGGATATTATTATGCCAATAATGAATGGTATCGATTTTATCGGCGTTGTACGGGGAGATGATGAATATAAACATATTCCAATACTGGTTTTGACTACTGACGACACCAAAAAACAGGAGGCATTGGAAGCTGGTGCTAACGATTTTATAATTAAACCTATTTCACCAGTATCCCTATTGGAAAAAATCGAACAATATACCTCCTAATCCAATTTCCCTTTTTTATGTTTAAATTATTTTAGAGTGGTGGAGTTGTTTTTGCTTTTTTTTCTGGATTAACTCCAACCAATCTTTAGCCAATAATTCAAAATTTGGAGTTTATATATTGGTAGTTGAGCTAATTGAGGTAGTTGAGCTAATTAAATTCTATATTTTCAATTTTTCCTCTCCACCTTTTTTCTCCAGTAGTAGCCCTATGTCTGAAAATAGGATATCGTATAGGCTGAAAAATTCAATTCCATATTAGAGATTCAATGGTTTTTGGATAACGATTTTGGGTCGATTTTTGTCAATGGGTTCAGTGGATTCAGTGGATTTTAGCTAAGTTTTAGTCGAACTTTGTGTATTTTAGCCGGAGATTGTGGAGAGTAGCTTTTATCATATCCAATAATCAGCACTTACCGCTTAAAAATCATTAATCAATTGGAGGTTAATAATCAAAACTGCAAGTAGTGATTCTAAGACTTGGCTGGAACCAATCCCAACAATTGGAGCCACCTTAGAATCGACTGGTTTATCGGAAACTTTAATAGACCGACAACTGTAACCAAATTTAACTATAAATAAAAAAATTAGCCCTGACCACTTTTCCCGGAGTGGTTAAAACTGTATAAACTATATTAAAAAAGTATATCAAATCCAATTTATTAACTTTTAATGATACAACTTTTAAAGCCAACTATTGATTTAAAGCCAACCTTTGAAACCGACTTTTTTATCTATACAAATCCTTTGAAAGGTTAAAAATCATTGGGAGAGTTGTTTGATGAGGAAATAAAGGATAATCCATCGATAATTAACTCTTCCAATTGCCAATCAGCCTGTCTCCAAAAATTTGACGACCAGTTGGAAGTCAATCGATACCCAAACAATGGTCGATAACCAATCGATAACCAATCGATAACCAGTCGATAAGCAATCAATAAGCAATCAATAAGCCGACAGCCAGCTACCACAGAGAATGCTATAAAAGTTGAACTTTAATAAGTGGCAACCGGCATCGGCATTTGATATCTATTTCATTTTTTCGAGATAATCTCCCGTCCGGGTGTCGATTTTAATTCGGTCACCAGTTACAATATGGCAAGGAACAGTTACAACTGCTCCTGTTTCAAGGGTTGCCGGTTTTCGACAAGCACCACTCCTATCCCGATTGGAAACCGGCTGAGTTTCAATAACCTCCAATACTACTACCATTGGGAGTTCTATCCCAATAGCCCTTCCATTGTGGAAAAGGATATCCACTTCCATCCCGTCCAATAGAAATTTTTGACTTTCTTCAATTAACTTTTGGTCGATTGGAACCATTTCATAGGTTTCCATATCCATAAAATAGAATAAATCGCCATCATTATAGGAATATTGATATTTTTTTCTCTCCAATCGGGGTTCATCCGCTTTATCTCCAGCGTGAAAAGTTTTTTCCACAACCCGTCCATCAATTAAATTTTTTAGTTTAGTTCGAACGAAGGCTTGCCCTTTGCCCGGTTTTACATGGTGGTATTCGATAATTTTATAAGGAATACCCTCCAGTTCAATATTTAGATATTTCCGCAAATCGTTCATTGAATAAGCCATTTTTTACTCCTTTTTTTTAATTGGAATTTAATTGGTCATCCGTTTTTTTTACTTTTTTTTCCCTTTCCAACCCTCAATTAATGATATTTATTATCGATTTATTGTCCCCCTTTCTCCAACTAATCGGAGATTGTCCAAAAGAGTACCCTCCACTCCATTGCCTTCAAAACAGAGCCGGACACCCCGTCCCTCAATCCAAGGCAATTCCACTTTTCCAATAACAATTCCATCAATTTTTAATAAAATCTCCTTTCCTTGCCGGGAGAGGAGTAATTTTTGCCAGCCGGTAGGACTATCCCCAAGTCCTTCCACTTTTTTGGAAAAGATTTTCTGGTTTCGGAAGGGATTATAAAAAGCTTCCACCTCCACTGCTCGGTCAAAAAAATTGATTTGATAATAACGGTCTTCATCCACCCGCAGGTCTACTGAAAGCTGACCAATTGTAAAAGTTTTATAATCGGCGGTTAAATTGAAGTCTTTCCAATAATGTTTATAGTTACAAATTATCCCACCATTCAATTTTAAAACATTTCCGGGAATATTGTTGGCTTGGAAATATTGGGTAACTACCACATTCCGTCCCTCCCACTCTCCAAAGGGAGGAGTCGTTCCTTCTCGATAGTTGGAAAATTTTTCCTCAATTGTTTTTAATTGATAAGAGATGGAAGGTTGGGAAGATAAAGGCGACTGTTTTTCACTCCCTCCTTCCTCTTTTTTAGCTGTAGTATTTTCCCTCTTTTTTTGATTCTGTTTTATCCCTTTGGGAGATTGAGTTGACTTTTTTAATTCAGCAATTGAAATGGGTTTTCCGTATAAGACAATCTTATCCCGGGTAATTACCATTTTTCTCCCATTTTGAATTATCACCTTTTTCCCAGGGGTCTCCTCCACAAAAGTGGTCTGCTTACATCCTATCAATCCTATTCCAACCGTTATAGCTCCGACAAGCCACCCTTGCCACCTCATTGCCTATCCTTTTAAAATGCTTTCTTTAATTTTACTCAATTGAATAGCGGACCAAAAAACTCTCTCCAATCGGAACAAAGGGAGAATCAAAAGGAATTATCAATAACCGGTCTCCAATTTTTCCTCCTCCCTTTCCAGCTGGTAAAACCGCAACCCCATTGGAGTGAAGAAGAGGAGTGACCATCCCTGACCCATATTTATAGCCACCGTAAGGATAAAATTTTTCTCCATCCCAATTACCGAGTACCAGATGCTCTTTTGAAGGATTGGCTTTAAAAGGGGCTCCCAATTCGCCTATCAAATGGAGAGGTAGGACTTTCCGGGCTCCTGCCAATTTTCGAAACAAAGGAATACCAATTAACCAACTGTTTAGATAACTACTCAGAAGATTTCCGGGAAGAATTAATAAGGGAGTTTCCTTTACTATTCCCAAAAGGGTTGGTTTTCCCGGTTTTAAATTAATCCCTTGAAAAATCCACTCTCCTCCCAATTGTTCGACACCCTTCCTTAAAAAATCCGCTTCTCCTCCACTGGCTCCTCCAATTGTTATTACTCCATCAAACCGGTCAATTGCCTCTCCCAAAATTTGAACAATCCGATTTAAATCGTCCGACAGAGGAGGGAAAAGGGTTACATCCCAGCCCTGTCGTCTGAAAAGGGAAGCAATTCCATACCCATTGGAATTATAAATTTGAAAGGGTTTAATAGCCTGAAAAGGCTCCACCAATTCTGAACCGGTTGGAATTAGAGCTATTCGAAGTTTTTGACGAACGGGCACCACCGTTATTCCTTGACCGGCTAAAGTCAAAATTGTTGCCGGAGTTAGCTCCTCTCCCGCTGGAATTAAAATTTCACCCTTCTGAAACTCCTCTCCAATCTTCCGGATATTTGCTCCCTTTTTAAGTGGCGGTATTGTTACCCATTCTCCTTCTACCTCTACCTTTTCCCAAGGAGCTATAAAATTTCCACCGGAAGGAATTGGAGCACCGGTTGCAATATAGTAGCACTCTCCTTTTTCAATATTAATCCCATTTACCCGATTCCCAGCCAAAATTCGACCCTTTAACCTACATTTACCGGCGGTAGAGGCTATATACCCATCCATTGCTCCATTGGAAAAGGGAGGAGAATTTCGTCGAGCAATTACCTCTTTTGCTAAAAAACGTCCTTTTCCCGATTCTCCTGACATAATACTCCAAAATTCCACTGGTTCAATCGGTTTTACTTCCTCCAATCCCCATCCAATTGCTTCAAAAAGTGAAATTAATTTCATCTGTCTCCTTTTTGTAGACAAAAACTTTTATTCCCTTCCACCTATTTGGTTTTGCTCTATTTTGACTTCCCTATTTTGCCTATTCCCTTTTCCTCTATTTCTGTTTTTTAAAATCCAGCTTCCTTTAATGCCTCCGCCTGATAGTGGGCAATTAACGGCTCAATTATTTCATCCAATAAACCCTCTCCCATAATCTGTTCCAGTCGGTAAAGGGTAAGTCCTATTCGGTGGTCGGTAATTCGATTTTGGGGATAGTTGTAGGTCCTAATCCGTTCACTTCGGTCGCCACTTCCAACTTGGCTTTTTCGATTTTCTCCGATTTTTTTTAATCTCTCCCGTTCATAATATTCATAAAGTCGAGCTTTTAAAATTTTTAACGCCTTATCTTTATTCCGTTGTTGACTCCGTTCATCCTGCATTGATACTACAATTCCAGTTGGAAGGTGGGTTATTCGGACTGCAGATTCAGTTTTATTTACATGTTGACCTCCGGCTCCTCCTGCCCTCATTACCTCTATTCTCAACTCTTTCGGGTCAATTTCCACGTCCACATCATCCACTTCCGGCATTATTGCCACTGTTACTGCTGAGGTATGGATACGTCCTTGACTTTCGGTAATTGGTATCCTCTGAACCCGATGGGTTCCTCCCTCATATTTCAATCGGGAGTAGGCACCTTCTCCTTTAATCAATAAAATAACCTCTTTAAAACCTCCCAAATCGTTTCGACTTTCGTTTACAATTTCCACTTTCCAACCCCGTCGTTCCGCATACCGGAGGTAGGCTTTTAATAAATCTCCTGCAAAAAGGGCGGCTTCGTCTCCACCAGTTCCTGCCCTAATTTCCAAATAGATATTTTTTTCATCATTTGGGTCTTTGGGAAGGAGTAGTATTTTTAACTCCTCTTCAATTTTGGGCAATTGTTCCTCCAATTCTTTTAACTCTTCTTTTGCCAATTCTCCCATTTCCGAATCATCTAACAATAATTTTGCCTCTTCTATCCCTTCCAAAATCTTTTTATATTGTTTAGTTTTTTCAACAATTGGTTCCAAATTTTTAACCTCTTTTGAAAGGAGGGTCAACCGTTTTATATCTGTTGTTACTTCGGGAGAGGAAAGTTCCCGGTTAAGTTGAATATATTTTTCTACTAAAGGTTCCAACTTATTTAATAAATTTTCCATTACAACTCCTTCACTGGTTCAATTGGTATAAATCTATTTTCTTTTTGGGCGAAAGGCGGTCGGAGTATCGATAAATCCACCACCGATTAAATCGATACAGTAGGGTACTGCATCCCAGACTGCCTCTAAATTTTCCCGAATAGCTTTTGGACTTCCCGGTAGATTAATGATAAGCGTAGAGTTAACTATACCGGCAATACCCCGGGCTAAAATTGCCGTTGGAACATATTTTAAAGAATGGAGTCGCATCGCCTCCCCAAAACCGGGTAACTCCTTTTCAATTACCCGACGGGTGGCTTCCGGAGTTACATCCCGGGGTGCCGGTCCAGTTCCTCCGGTAGTCAAAATAAGGGCACAACCCTCCTTTATCAATTCCCGTAAACTTTTTTCAATTAACTCCAATTGGTCTGGAATAAGTCGATATACAATTTGATAAGGAGTTATTACCTGTTCTTTTAAAAACTGTTTAATTTCTTCTCCACTTTTATCCCGATAAATTCCGGCACTTGCCCGGTCCGAAATTGTCATAATCCCAATTTTTATTTTTTTTATTTCCCTCCCTTTTTCCACGACTACTCCTTTTATACCAATTGTTTAATCGGTTAAATTTCGGTCGATTAAACTGGTTGGAAGTTTTAGCTTTTCGATAATTTCCCGCTCTTTTAATTCCATTTCCCCTTTATCCACTTCGTGATCGTAACCCAACAGGTGTAAAATCCCGTGGATTAGGAGAAGTTTTATTTCGTCGGCTACCGAATGTCCTCTTTTTTTTGCCTCCCATTCCGCCCGGTCAATGGAAATTACTACACTTCCCAGCGGTCCACCGGCTACATAGGTAAGAGGGAAACTTAATACATCGGTTGGATAGGGTTTTCCTCTAAATTGCCGGTTTAACTCTTCTATTTCGGAATCGGAAACAATTAACACTTCTACCGGTCGATTGGTTAAAAACTTTACAACTTCCTCCAATCCTTTGAAATCCACCTTTTTATCAGTTTTGTTATAAAATTCTACCATCTCCTACCTTTTCAGTGGCTCGAAAGGAGTATTATGGCAAAAAAGTGTATAGCTATTTTAAGTGGCGGGATGGATTCCACAACTGCCACCTATATTGCCAAAAGTTGGGGGTATGAAATTATACCTCTACATTTTAACTACCGGCAACGAACCGAAAAAAGGGAGTTAATTGCTTTCCACCAAATCTGCGACCGGTTGGAAATTGACCCTAAAAAAAGGTATGTAGTGGATTTGCCTTTTTTTTCTCAAATCGGAGCCAGTGCCCTTTTAGACCGGAAAATACCGGTGCCGGAAAAGGGACCTACATCGGGAATTCCAATCACCTATGTTCCTTTTCGAAACGGAATTTTTTTATCGATAGCCGGAGCAATTGGAGAAAAAGAGAAAGCGGAAACAATTGTAATTGGGGTGGTGGAAGAAGACAGTAGCGGTTATCCCGATTGTCGGGAAGGGTTTATTTCCACCTTCCAACAGGCGTTGAATTTGGGAACCAGACCGGAAACCGAAATTGGAATAAAAGCTCCTCTAATCCATTTAAAAAAGGAGGAGATTGTAAAAACCGCAATTAAATATGGAGTCCCTCTGGAATTAACTTGGAGTTGTTATCAATCGGAAGAGGAGGGATGCGGAGTATGTGATAGTTGCAGACTTCGGTTGAAAGGGTTTAAAAGGGCAGGAATTGTGGACCCAATTCCCTATCGTTATCTGCCGACAGAATTTGAAAAATGGGGACGGAAGGGGAATTGAACAAAAAAAAGAGGGAATAAAATAGTCGATTGGAAAGGGAGAGGTTGATTTTTAATAAAAATAGTAATTGGTAAAAAAAAGGAACCCGATGATTGAAATTCGCCATTTAAAAAAAGTATTTGGGACAAAGGAAGTGTTAAAGGATATTAACCTAAAAATTGAGGAGGGTAAAATTACCTATATTTTAGGACTGTCGGGACAAGGGAAATCCACAATTATTAAACATATTGTCGGACTATTAAAACCGACCGCAGGAGAGGTAATAGTCGATGGGACAAATGTGGGCAGATTGGGAGAGCGGGAGTTGTTTAAAATCCGAAAAAAGATTGGTTTTACCTTTCAAGAGGGAGCACTTTTTGATAGTATGACAATTTTCGACAATGTAGCCTTTCCCTTGAGGGAGCACACTTCCTTTTCCAAAAAGGAAATAAAACAGCAGGTTATGGAGACTCTCCAAATGGTGGGACTTGAACCGGAACGGGTTTCCCGTCTCTATCCCCATGAATTAAGTGGAGGAATGCGGAAACGGGCTGCAACTGCCCGGGCAATAATTCTCCGTCCCAAATATGTCCTCTACGATGAACCTACCAGTGGGCTGGACCCAATAATTAGCGATCGAATTACTAAAATGATTACTGATTTAACCAGAAAACAGGGAATTACATCGGTGGTTATTTCCCACGATTTACGGGAAACTTTTAAAAGTGCAGATTATGTAGCAATGCTTTTTAATGGAGAGATTATCGAATTTGGGACTGTAGAGCAGTTTAAAAATTCTCCAAACCGAATAGTTCAAGCTTTTATTGCCGGAGATAGTCAAAAATACCAGGCAATTACCCATAAAGGGATTTAAAAGGAAAAAAATGGAAACTTTTAACTATTTTCAATTTATATTTCTACTTTTCTGACGTCTTCCTCAAAATGGCAACTTTTCCCTTATTTTTCCAATCTACATTAAATCAATTTAATCTTTGTGATTTATAATTTAAATTAGATGTTTAGCAAAAAAATCTACCCAATGGAAATTTTTAGTTAGAAAATCCACTTAAACAATCCTGTTTAAAAGAGGGTTACCGATGAAAAGACTTTTCCTAATTCTATTTCCATTCCTGTTTTTAAAAGGGGATATCCATATTAATACCCAAGTAAACGGGTTTGACCTCATGGACGAAAATCTACTGGTGGAAAAAAACGGGTCAGTAGTAGGCAATAACCATTTGGATGGAATTACAATTAAAGAAATTTATACCAGTCAATTGGAAAATAAGGGAAAAATAGAAGGAAATCTCACCCAACAGGGTTCTGGAATTCGATTGGAAGAGTTAAATAATGGGATAATCTGGAATAAAGGAACAATTATTGGATATGGAGGGATAGTTCTGGAAAAGGATAATGGAGGCAAAATTTTAAACGATGGCAATTTAACCGGCATTAAAAAGATGGGAATTAAGGGTTATCACAATCTTTCATTAATCGAAAACAATGGGACAATTGAGGGAAAGGAAGGTGGTATATGGATTGCCAATAATCTATTTAAAATTACCAATAATGGGAAAATCAAAACTGGACAAAATGGGGATGGGATAACTGTAAGTCGCGACAATAATGGAACAATTGAAAATAGAGGCAAAATTGAAAGTGGAAGAGATGGAATAATTATCTGGAACAGCAACGATAAGGTTGAAAACTTTGGAGCAATTGACGCCAATAATACCGGTATTGCAATCTCCTACAACCATTCCGTTCTTCAAAATGATGGAAACATCACTTCTAAAGTAGGGATAGAAATAAAAGATGAAAATGGAAAAAAAGTTATAAATAACGGAAAAATAGTGGCTACTGTCAGAGGAATAAACCTATTTGCCCAAACCGATACCGGTTCAGTTGAAAACAGGAGAGAAATAAGAATAGGGCAGGGAGGAATTGGAATTGAAGTGGGAGAAAATAACGGCTCCATTGCCAATCAGGGAACTATCGGTGGAAATGGAAAAACAGGAATAAGTGTTGCAAAAAATCGTTCCCAAATTCAAAATTACGGCACAATTGGAACCCAAATAGGGATTTCCACAATAGAGAATAGGGGTACAATTGCTAATTACAATAAAATAACCGGTAAAAATGGGATAGAAACTTTTTTTAATTACGGAACAGTAGAAAATAGAGGCACAATTATTGCCACCGACACCGCTTTTTGGATAGGAACAAATACCGGGGAAGGGGTTAACTGGGGAGAAGCGGAAGGAGCTTATCTCTTTAAAGGGATTGGAGGAAAGTTTATCAACCGGGGTAAAGGAAAGGGAACAATTGAAACTAAATATAGTAAAATTGTCAATT
>Ga0256828_1000796_pt1 | contig 20457 bp, 30 predicted proteins | sample CV88metaG_FD_185993 | JGI IMG/M metagenome (GOLD analysis project Ga0256828, IMG submission 185993) | Hydrothermal vent microbial communities from East Pacific Rise, Pacific Ocean - CV88 | ecosystem: Environmental > Aquatic > Marine > Hydrothermal vents | place: Pacific Ocean: East Pacific Rise...
AAACTCTTTATAGGACAATTTCGGTTTAGATGATGTGTTTAATTTATTCATTATTAGAACCTTTTATAAGATTTAGGTAATAAAATATTATTATCTAAAGAAGCTCTATAATTAGAAGCACCTCTTGTCATCTCAGCAAATGCTACCTCTAAGCCTTTTGAGTTATTGTTGAACTCATAGAAACTATCTTCTAACCCTATCTTTCTAGCACTTTCTTTTACATTTATGTTAGTACCTAAAAATAAAAACTTCCACCCTTCTTTTTTCTTTTTTAGGATTAAAGCTTTTACATCTGATGAGGAATGTTTAGAATCATTTTCGTCTCCGTCTGTTTGAATACACATAAAAACATTTTTAGAATGTGTGTTATTTATAGCTTCTATAATACCATCATACATAGCTGTCATACCATCTGTATAATATTCATTTTTTGATATATCTTTTATGTTTTTTACATCTTCTTTATAATATATACACTTAAATCTATCTCTTGAGCTAAATTTATATAATGATATACAAGCATTACCTCTTTCTAATTTTTGGTCTTCTATGTATGTATTAAAACCCTTGATAACAATACCCTCTAACCATTCCATAGATGAACTAGCATCTAATAATGTTACTAATTCAATATCATTATGTTTCATTTTAGTCCTTTAAGTTTTGAAGTTCTGGTATATTTGTATTTTTCTTTATCTTTGTAATTATACTATTTATTTCTTTATCTAAGTTAAAATCAGCTATTGAAACTGTATTTTTTGGATTACCTGTTGTTGCTACATTTTTATAACCGTTATTCAAAATATCATAGTAAGCAAAACCAAATGTTCTTTTAGATGTACTTGTAAAAAATAAAAACTCTTCTGGAGTTATACCCATACCAAACTTTTTAAGCATATATGAATAGCAAGAAGGTGTATTAGTACCTGTATGATTAACTACAATTACTCTTATAGGAATTAATCTTGAAAGTTCTTTTGCTAAAGCAAATAAAGCATAAGAATTTTCTTTAATAACACTATCTTTTGTAGTTCCGTCATAAGATAGATTTATATAAATATCGTGGAAAAGTTTACTATCATTCATTGTTAAATCTTTATAATAACAATCTTTTCTACCCATCATAGCTCTTTGTTTAGACATAACACCTGTTTTTTGTGTAGTGAACTCAACTGTTTTATATAGCAATTTAGTTGTAAAACCTCTTGCTATTAGTTTATTTTTTACTTTATTAGCTACATCTTGATATAGTTTATTATATTTTATATCAAGGTTTTTGGTTTTTTTATACTCATTTACACCTTTTTGAATGTATTCATTCACTCTACCATCAGGGAATACATTTAGCCATTCTACTATATCTTCCATAAAATATAAAGGGGAATTATAGTGATTGTATATAGTGTTGTTTTCCCATCTATCATCAGTAAGATTTGGATAGTTATCCAAAATCTTAGGTTTTTTGTTTGGTTTTAAGATAATCATACTTCCCATCCTTCAGTATTATTTTGTTCTATTTGTTCTTGTATTTTCATATCAATAACCATATCTTCTATTTCTCTTGTTGTTAGTCTATCGATATTAGGTATTTTTTTAATATATTCTAAACCATATCTTACTGCTAAATCAACAGCTTCCATATTATACTCTATTATCTTAAATCTAGCCTTAGTTGCTTTATCCATAGGTATTCTAGCATTGTATTCTTCTGACATTTCAAGACTATTAGCAGTTGCTATTAATCTAAAATCTTCGTGTACTTTTACTTCTTTATCCTCAAATTGGTATGTATCTCTTTTTAAAGAGTTCAAAGCTATAAGTGTATTTGGATTACAAGCATCTATCTCATCAAGGATAAATATCTTACCATTTTCTACGGCATCTCTTAAAAGACTACCAAAATATTTACCTGTTGTGATACTTCTATATCCTTTTAAGTCATCTACAGTTACTTGAGCATTACCTTGATATAGTACATACTCTTTACCCATATTTTTAGCTAATTCTACTGCTATTTGAGTTTTACCAGTTCCACTTTCTCCTAAAAGACAAGCCCATCTTTTATTTTGAATTGATAAAGGATGGTATAAAACTGTTTTAAGTTTATTATATATACTTTTTTCTTTAGGTTTTATTCTATCTAAAGATACATTATATTCTTTTGCTATTAATGTATCATTATATGTATTTTGTATCTCTTCATAGATAAATTTAGAACCTTTAAACATATTTTCTAAATCTTTTTCATTATATGTTTGTCCTTTATATAAGACTTTACCACAACTGTATTTAACAGCATTGATTTTAGGTTTTTTAGTTGTATATACCTCTTGTATTTCATCTATTTCGATAGGTTCTTTAAGGTCTTTAATCCTATAAAGATTATCATCAAGAACTTTAGTAATAATACCAAAAATACCTTTTTCTAAAAGAACTATATTACCTACCCTTATACTTTTTGCTTCGTTATCTCCAGTTTTATAAAGTGGATAAACATCTTCTTTGTTTATGTATTTTTTAGTTTCATTTTTTTGGATTTCTATTTTATCATCAATGATACAAGATACTTTATAACCTAACTCCAAACCATCTACTAAGATATATTGGTTTAGTTCTAAAGGTTTAGTGTTTTTTATTTTTGGTTTGGGGTTTTTCCAAGTTACTGTTCTTAGTGATATAAATTTATTTTTGTTTGTGTCTTGTGTGTCTTGTTTTTGTTGTGTTTTCTCTATCACCTCTATTGGTTCTGTTGAAATATCTATATTATCTGCTGTATAATAATTTTTTATGGTTTTAGATGATATGATATACCTATTACCATTATTTTTCACTATGATATCATTGTTTTTCACTATGATATCATTGTTTTTTAATATACTAATAACTCCATATAAACCATTATTTTTAGTTTCGATAGCCTCAATGTTTTTATAATCTTTGGATACTTTATTTAATTTAACTATAGTCTTTGTTGAGTTTACAACATTAAACTTAACACCATTTATAACATCCATTAATATTACTCTATCTTTATTAACTACTTCAAAAACAATATAAGGAGTATTATCATATAAAACTACATCTTCCTTTTTAAAACTGTTTTTGTTTGTGTTGTTATTGTTTTTTATAATAGAACCAATAGAGTAAAATTCACAAGTTCCAGGTAGTTCAGATATTATATCTATATCAAAAGAGTCAACTCTACTTGTATTACAACCATCTAGAACTAAATCACCTATTCTAACATCTGTTTTATATTTTTTTACAACATCATAAAGCTCGGTGTCTCTTGGTATAATTCTATTGTTATTAAGACTTTTGTAAGATATATTATTATATTTATCTAATATAGGTGTACATAATGAATTATGTGTTTTAGAATATACATATTTAATATCTAATTCTGTTTTTTGTGTATTTTCCGTTGGTCTGTAAACATCATTAATTTGGTTTATATTTACAACTGTTGAATTAGTAAGACTTACAATACCATTACCGCTCACATTTATTACCTTAAGAATGTTATTACTATTGAGTATTACATAATCATCTTTTTTAATACTAATAGGGATTATTTTTTCTAGTTTTGTAATTTTGTTTATTGTGGTCCTAAATGTTTTCTTACTGTATATTATTTCTAACACTACATTATCGTTGTTTATAGAGAAAATCTTATGTGGAGTATTGTTGTATAAAACCATATCACCCACTTTAAAGATGTTATTATTTTTATTTTCGTTTTCTAATTTACTTAATAAAGAGCCTTTTGTAGAACATTTTTTTATCTTATGTTTTTTTATTGTATGGTATTCACTTTTAATTATCACAGTTATATTTTCACCTTGGATATTTGTAATAATACCTGTATCTTCACCTACCAAAATATAATTACCCTCACTACAATAATCAACATTAATATTTACTAGATTATATACCTCATTTTTATTTACATAAAATTCTTCACCATTATCTTTTTGTATTTTTACTATATCACCAGAAATATCATCTTGTGCTAGACTCCATATCTCATCTCTATATAATACTTTTTTACCTTTTGCTATCATTTTTAGTCCTTTTATGTATTAAAGTTTTTAATTATATATTTTTATTGCTTTAATATTACTTAATCCTAACACTATAATACACCAAAAAGGTGTATTGTTTTAAAAAATATACTATAAAAACTCTATATAGATGCTATAGAAATTTACTTACTTTTTTAGATTTAGAAGCAAGTGTTCTAAACACACTATTTGTCGCTATTGTTTTTGCTACAAAGTTATGTAGTTCTTCTTGTGAAGGGTTTGATTTTTGGTATTCTGCTACTTCACTAAGTACACCTACATAAGCACCTGTAATAACATCCCATTTACTATCTTCATCAAATACCATACTCAAAGGGATTTCTCCGTGTACTGTATCAACTGTTGCTTCTTGTGGTTTACCTGCTGATGTCACTACCTCATCATTATCAATAGCATTTTTAAGGCTATCTTTATATGTTTTTACTGCTTCTTTGATTAGTTTTTTAAGTGTTTTCATATCTCTATTTTGGATTGCTGTTTTCATTTGTTTTTCCTTTTTTGTTTTTTTAATTAGATTTTAATAATCACCTCTAGCTTATGGTACTTTAGCTGTTTCGAGCTAATATTATTGTAAAGTTTGTTATATGAAGTCGATTCAACATTCTTTAAACTTTACTAAGTTCTACCATTTAACTCTTTTATCTCTTTGTAACAATGTAATTGTAGCTAAATAACTTTAAATTAAACTTAAAGTACTTGATATCTTAATAACTTAACACATTAACAAACTATTTTCTCTTATATAATACTCTAAGGTATAAATACTATCTTTATTAGCATTATTCCACCATCTACATATCTTATCTAAGTCTTTACTATCAAAAAAAAGATATAAACATCTTAGCTTCTTCATAAGTCATATTTTCTATTTCTCTTTTGGTATAAAATCTATCGTGTACTTGTACTTCAAATGGATTACACATTTAATCCTCCTTTATATTATATGGTTCACTAAGATAATGAGTGTGTATTATGCTTTCATTATCAATAATATATTGTTCTTTATGTAAATGTCCACAATGTAAACCTATATTAGGAGTATAATTATCCCAAATAAAATCTAAGAATAAAGCATTTATACAATTAAATTTACCCAAAGTATATGACTTTTTAGGTATAAATTTATCCATAAATTTAGAAGGCATTGTATGTGAAAATATATAGTCTATTGATTTACCTTCACCATAGAAATTATATAAATTATCAAGAGTATAATCTACCTCTTTTTGAGTTATTTTCTCTTGTTCCCACCAAGTTTCGCCAATAATTCTATATTGTTTATCTGTACTTTCAGCACCATTAACACATAAAATATTATAACCATCTATATTATATATCTCACCTGTGATACTAAAATAAATAGAGTTCTTTTTTAGTTTTAACTCTCTTACTCTACCATTAAATTTGTTTATAATGGGTAGTTTTTCAACTAAATCATAGTTTTCGTGATTACCTAATATAACTAATGTACTAAAGTTTTTATCAGCTAACCAATTAAGCCAATAATCTTCTTCTTTAGTTCTTTCATAACTCCATAAAAAACCAAAATCCCCTAATTGTACCAATGTATCATCTTTAGTGAGATTTTTTTGCTCTTTAAAGTTCTTAGTATTAAGATACTTCATACTCCTATCATAACCACCGTGTAAATCGCCTATTACATATAGCATATTATTCCTTTATGTTGTATTTATTCTTGTAATGACCAACTTTTATTATATTTACCTATATTTATTGTATAATAATAACTAGGAAATTTACCATAATCTATATCCTCATAAATACAATCATTATATGTATCCAAAGAAGTAATTATATCTCTTATTCTTTTAAGAGTTTTATAATGATGAGAACCATACTCTTCTAGGTAGTATTGATTTAACTCTACATAAGTTTCATTTTCTAAAATATCACTAAAATCTTCTTTGGATTTAATAATAGATACATTTACTAAATGTCCGTCTTCCCTAGTGACTGAAAATTTAAAACCTTTGTCTTTAAATTCTTTGTTTAACTTTTGTCTGATTTCTTTTACTTCTTCTTTAGATATGTATGGCATTTTTAAATCCTTTTTAAGTGTTTTTAACTATTAGTATTATAACACAATAAACTTAAATAAAAATTAAAAAACTATAATTCAAAACCACACATAGGGCAAAAGTTAATGTTTATTTCTATATCAATTTTGTTGTTATAAATACATAGTTGATATTCTTCAGCCTCGTAATCTTTAGTGCGGCAATCTTCATACATATAACAATATTTACAACTTATTTTTAATCCTTTCTATTCTTCAAAATATTCTTCTAATGTTTGGTATTCTTTATCAGACAATACTCTTTTATCATAATAATCTCTAGGATTGTATAAATACTTCATTCTTTTAGAATTATGTATCCTAAACCCAACAATGTCCCTATAATATATTCTATCCTCAGAGTATCTTTTTGGAATAAGGTATTATATTACACATATCCAAATATATCTCTTTTCTATTTTTCTTTTTTATTTGTCTTTTATTCATAATATATCCTCTATAAAATCAATATGAATGTTTTCTGATGTATCTATATCTTTGTATTTATGATTAAACTCTTCGTCATCAGAAGAATGTCTATCAAAAATAGTATAATATTCATTTGTATCTTTCCATTCTTTATCATAAAAATATAATGTAATATTATCAGCATAATAGTAGCAATCATCATAATAATTATATACTAATAAAACATATCCATTATGTTCAATATTAAACTTTTCTTTGAAGTAATCAGAATATTTTTCTAATATTTCAAACTTAGCTTTATTTATCTCCTCTTCTAAAGGTTTTATTTTATTGTAGTATTCGTCTTCTATATCTTCAAAATTTAACATTTTTAACCCTTTAAAATATTAAATCTCTATTTTTTTCTTTTAATTTAAAAGCTAAAAAATCCAAATAATCATCTAACTCATCTTGAAAAGTACCATCCCAACCTAAAGTAGCATTAATATCTGGTATTACAAATAAATACTTCCATACTCTTTTCTTCACAGTAGATGTTTGTAATATAGCTTTGTTATCATTACAAGTTATAAAAAACTTTGTGTTTTCTGTTGTATTTTGTAATAAAACTGTACTATATTGTTCTAATAACATTTTAATTTCGTTTATTCTGCTTTTTGAGATAATCATTTTAAATCCTTTCTATTCTTGTTCTAAAGTTTTGATAAAATCTTCTTTTTGAGTTATATTATACAACTCTTTAACTGCTACACCTATATCATATTCATTATGATTGTACTCTACAAAATTATAGTTTAAATCATCTTTTATAATTTCTATTCTGCCATCAAAACAAATAACACCATCTATATCAAAAAACCCAAATATTATAACTATTGGATATTTATATTTTTTATCTGTTATAATACATTCATAGAATATATCATTACTAATATTACACTTATACCTATTTAAAGTGTATTTCTCTTTAACACAGTTTTCAATAGATTTTAAGTAAGTATTTATTAAACCTTCTGTTTTAGTATATTTTTGTATTGCCTTTTTTAAGTCTTTTTCAAATGTATCCATTATAAACCCTTTATATTTTATACTATAATAGTATAACATAATAACCTTAAAACACCTTTAAATTATATTTTACTTCTTGTAGTAAGATACCCAACATATTTTTACCTTCTTTAGTATCAATATACTTTACCACTAAATGAGGCTTTATATTTGTTGTTCATTTTAATTTACCTTTCTTACTTTTTCTTTTGATTAATCTTTTATAAAAAATAAAATAAATTACCTTTAGATTTAATATAAGGAACATCTATAAAAAATAACTTTTATTTTTGTGTTTCTGATAACACCGTATTTATTATCTTTAATAATTATTTCTATATAACAATTTGAAAGACATATTTTAAAATTAAAAGTATCTGAATATAAATTATACCAATCTAAAATATTATTTGTTAACTTTATTAAATCACTCTTGTCTATAGAAGAAAATATAAGACATTTTATATATCTAGGTTTAGGGTAAATCCAACTATATCTTAAGGCAACATCCTCGTAAGTTACAATAATATAATCTTTTTCCTCTTTTTTATTTATTAATAATAAATCACTCTCTAATCCATAACTACATATAGGCATACTTTATCCTTTAACTATTCATAATAACATCATATACAGTATAATTAGGTGAATATCTACTATGTTTTTTAACTTCATTATATTTATTCTTACCTGAAGTACTATAAAGATACTTGTTACCTTTGAAACCCACTATACATTCAACAGCCATAGCAACACCAGCACTTCTACTTTGTCCAGCGTGACAATGTATTAAGAATTTGGTATCTTTATGTTTAAGTATAAAATCTTTAATTATTTTACCTTGCTCTTTAGTAATTGTTTTATAATTACCAACATCCTCTTCTAAATCCCAAAAATGTATTTGTAACACATCCTTAAAACCTTTTATATATTCCTCTTCGTGAGGTTTGCTATCTGGGTCGTGAATGGCTATTAGAACTGAATTTTTATCTATTAAACAATCATTATTTAATAGTAAATACTCTTCTTTGCCTATAATACCCTCGAATAAATCATTTTTTAAATATGGTTTTAGCATTTTATTCATCCTTTTTTCTTTACTCAAATAAAACAATACTAAATTCTGATATTAAAATACCACCTTGAAAATCAGTAAGATAAAAAGTTTTATTGTTTGTATTAACTACTAATATATCTTTATTCATTTGTTTATCTTCTATTTCTTTATAACCTAATTCCAATAGGTATTTTATTCTACTTTCTGTCTTAGTGTTCCAAAAATTATAAATCATAGTTTACTCCATTTTCTAAAGTTTCATAAAATAAACTTTTAAACTCATCTAAGTTTTGTGTTTTGTTATTCTTAATTAGAAAAGAGTACAAACCTTTTATCTCATTGTCTAACTCTTCTAAAAATTCTATGTCACCAAATCTATGTATTTGATTTGTTTCTAATTTATGGTTTAACTCTTTTCTTAGATTTTCCATTTTGTCTTTATAATATAAAATAACCTTATCTAAAGGTAAACCCATACTTATGTAATCATTATTTTTAATAGATTTTAGTATTGTATGGCAATTATAAACTAAGGAAGGATGTAAATTAAAATTAAAAATATCTTTGAAATCTAAAGAAAACTCACCTTTCATTAATAATTCAACACTCATAACACCTCTTAGAAAATGAACTATTTTTCTATTTAAATCTTTTACCTCGTGTTCATTTAGTTTATGTTTAAAATGCTTATCAAGTTTTTTACTCAACATTTTATAATCTCTTTTAGCTAATCCAAGATAAGATTTTATAATTTTATAGTTAATAAATTTATATCTATTTTCATATAGAAAAGGTATATTATCTTTCATTGTATCAGTAAATAAACATTCAAAGTTTATGGTACTATCTCCAGTTAAAATATTTCTTATAAAATTCTTTAAAGAGGTATAATTATAATCTATATTTTTATCTTTATATTGTAATTGGTGATGTTCCCATAAATAAGAATACAAAGAATTTTCATCTTCTATAAATAATGATAGATAATCTATATCAGAATTTTTATTATTAAGAGAATATACTGTGCTACCAACCTCAAATGTTAGGAATGTATTGTTTAGTGGTTTATTTATATGTATGTTCATATTACACATCTTCTATATAATAAAGAACATTACCATTATTAAAAAATTTAATATATGCTATACAAACACCTCTATCGTAATCCATCATATCAACACTAATACAATCTTCATTAGAATAATCTGTACACTCTTCAATTATACCTTTATAATTAGAAATATAGTTATCGTATTCATATCTACTTACATTTACCATTTTTAAATCCTTTTATCTTTTCTTATTAATATTATAACATAATAAACTTAATCTAACTTTATTAGTCTAATGTACTTCAGCATTTCTATTTTTAATAATGTATTTTTTAAAAGATTTATCAAACAAATTCCAATATTTGTTTTTATTTAAATTAAGATTATTTTCTATAATATAGTCATAGACTTCTAAAGCAAAAGATAGAATATCTTGAAATTTTAAATCATTTATATCTTCTTTATCTATGAATTCTTTAAAGTAATTCATTCTAAATTCTCTATTTAATCTCCCTAACTCTTCAATAAATCTATATGTACTAATATGCTTATCAAATATGATAGATAATGAATTTATTTTCTTTGTGTTTATATTATCTTTTTTAGCATTATTACAAACTTCACACATAATTTGTAGGTTATCTAGTTTATTTACACCACCTTTAGATTTAGGTATGATGTGGTCTTTGGTGAATTGTATTCCGTCATTAGCCCACAACCCTAAATGAGGTTTTTCAACATTATTTTTATTAGATTGTAATCTATAATGAGTACCTACTCTACCACAATTCACACAAACTTTACTTGTGTTTTTCATAAAGGTTTTAATTCTTATAGAATGAGTTTTAATTTCTACATTATCGAACTGTATCTTTTCTTTGTTGTTTTCGATAGCTTCTTTATATAGATTTTCTATACATTCTATTGGATATGCTTTATGAAAAGTATAAGCTCCTTCTGAAGAACCTCTTAACTTTTGTATTTTATAATCTAGTTCGCTTTTTGCTGAGTGGTTTGTACAAGGTGTACACGGTATATTCATAATTAAGTCCTTTTATGTTGTTATGTTAATAGTATTATAACATATTAAACTTAAATTAATTTTAATAATATCAAATAACACTTTCCTTATCCACATCAACCAATAAAGTTTTATCTTTGTACTCATCTATATTAAACATAATATCTTTTAATCTATTATCTAATATACTTTTTAAAGCTCTAGCCCCAGTATCCAATTCCATAGCTTTTTTCGCTATACCTTCTATTAAAGCATCTGAAAATTCTATGTTTACATTTGATGTTTTAAATAAATTTTTAACTTTGTTTATTACTGAGTTTTTGGGTTCTGTTATTATCTTTTTCATCATTTCAAGGCTTAAATCTTCAAATTCTACTATTGATGTAAATCTACCTAAAAATTCTGGTATCATACCATAATCTAATAAATACTGATGTAATCCAAAATCTTGTATTATAGAACTTTCTTTGTCTTTCTTACTTCCACCAAAAGGTTTTATACTAACAGTATTTTTTTCTTTTAAACCCACAAAAGCACCACCAGCTATGAATAATATATCTTTAGTATTAATTTCTATTGGTTCTCCTGCTTGTTTATTATGAGAGTTACCATCTGTGTATATTTTAACAATAGTACCTTCTAGTATTTTTAAAAGTTCTTGTTGTACCGCTTTACCAGATACATCCTTATCGTTAGTACCACCTAAAGAAGCTCTATTTTTATCTATTTCATCTAAGAATATAATACCTTTTTCTGTTTTTGAAATATCTCCGTTAGAAGCTTTATAAAGTCTTTCTATAACCGAGTTTACATCCTCACCAATATACCCAGATGATGTTAATGATGTTGTATCAACTACAACTAAAGGAATATCCAATATTTTAGAAGCTGTTTCTAATAAATGGGTTTTACCTGTACCTGTTTTTCCTATTAATAATGTATTACTCTTATCTAAATCTAATTGAGGGTTTTGTATTCTTTTAATATGATTGTATAGTGCTGTTGCTATTATTTTTTTGGGTTCTTCTTGACCTATTACATACTCATCTAAAACTTTTTTATACTCTTTAGGGTTTTTAATATTATATGAGTTTTGTTGTTTTTGTTGTGTTTGTTGTGTTTGTTGTGTTTTTGGGTTGCCATCTATATCTATATTAAAACTTATTTGTGCTACATCTACACATACCTCACAAATATATAAATCGTCTTTACCTTTTAGTTTTCTTTTATTATTACCACAAAATGAACATTTTTTGTTTTCTGTGCTTTTTATACTTTCCATATATAACCTTTAGTTAATATTATTTTGTAGTATTATAACTAAGTTTTGTTTAATAAAAATATTATTTAGTTTAAGAATACTTTAAGTAAAATATTTACTTTATAAATAATATAAAAAAGAAAGGAGGTTCTTTGTATGAAGGATTATGAAGAAATAGAAAAGTCTTTAGATAAATTAATAGATGATTTTTCTAAACAAATGGTACACATTGATGATAATACTAATTTCCATAACTCTATAATAGAACTAAGCTCTAAATATCCTGAACATAAAGAGCTTCTGGAATTTATAGTTATGGTAAATGATAAGTTAGAAACTAAACATAGTGTATTTAGTGATTTAGTATCTGATAGTTTTATAGAACTTATGAAACTTAAAAAAGAAGTATTACACGAATTAAAAAGGGAGAACGATAAACAAAAAACAACAAACTCCAAAAAAACATCTATAATAGATAATTTTAAAAAAATAACTTTAAAAGATACTAAAACTATTTTAATTTTAATTTCTATAATTATTACAGGTATAACTGTAATATTTTCTCCTGATACAGTTGTTTACATTATAGAGCATATAGAAAAAATATTAAAAGGAAAAGGATAAAAAATGAGAGGTTTATTACAAAAATTAAAAAGTTTTATGAATAAAGATATAGTTTTTAATAAAGGTGTTACATCTAATGATTTGTTTAAAGAAGAACCTATATTAAAAGGTGTGTGTGGTACTTGCCCTTTTAATAGTGCTAAAATAGGTTGTGTTATAGATTCAAGTATAAATTCAATAAGATTAGAAAGTCTATTAAATGAAAGTGGTTGTATTTTTAAAAATGCTTATGATATAGTAAATACTAATAAAGATATTTTTCTTATTATAGATGATAACGAGGGTATGGTATCATTTCTTAAAGATGATTTAGATTATCTAAAAGATATAGGAGTGTATGATAATATTGAAATTCTTACTTTAAGTGGTTCTCACTCTGCTTTTACACTTAAAGCTATGTTAGATAAAATACCTACCCTAAATATCAAATATGCTATTATAGATATTACTCTAGGTGGCTCGATAATGACACCCAAAGGTAACTTAAAATATACAGGTATAGATGTATTAGATATGCTATATAATAAGAATTTAAAATATATATTTTATACAGGGAATAACCTTAATCCTTATATAAAAAGAAATAAAGAATTAATACAACAATTTTTTGATATTACTGAAGAAGATATACAAGAACATATATTATTTAAAACGAGTATGGACTTAAAATCAAGAAGAAAATATATAGCTAAAAAATTCTTTGATGAAGACATTAAAGGATAAAAAAATGAATTTCAAAGAATATTTTAGTAACTTTAAAAAAATACATTTTAAAAGTATTATCTTGTATATTATAGGTATTTTAATAGTGGGTATAATTAGTTTCAGTGCTATGTTGAGTGTTTACATAGAAGATATTAATAATCAAATAAATCTTAGTATAGATAAATATGGTTATAATGATTTATATCAACTTTGTAAAATATCTAACTCAAATATAGTAGATATAAATAATAATATGTATGATGGTGTATATATTAAAAAACATAATCAAATATTTGTTGGTAAACCAAATCATTATAAATATAAACATTTATATAACAATATTTATTTAAAAGATGATTTGGTTTTATATAATAAAAAATTAAATGCTTTTTTTATTTTAAATACTGAAAAAATTATAAGTATGTATTTTAGGGTTATAATAATATTTATCCCTCTAAGTTTACTAGCTTTTTTCTTACCTTTATTTAAAACCATAAAAGATGAAAAAAGTAATAGTATGTTATTATTAGCGGGTAATGAAGCACTATTAAGCTCAAAAACTATGATAACAATAGCCGAGAATATACATCACGAGCTTAATACCCCATTAGAGGTTATAGATAATAAGATAATAAAAATATATGAAAGTTTAGATAATGAATCAAAAAATAAATTAAAGAAAGATTTTGATTATATTAAAATAGCATCTGAACAAATCTATGGGGTTTTATCTAAGATGAAAGAGTATAAACATCTTAGATATAGTAATGGTAATAAAACAATAAAAGATATTATAGATGGTTCTTTCAAAATTATATCTTTGAGTAATACAAATTTTGAGTATAATGTAGATGAAAGTTTAAAAGATTATAAATTAAACCCGAATAAAATAAAAAATGCTGATTTACTTAGTATTATGATTAATCATATAAAAAACTCTTTAGAGGCTAATGCTACTATAATATATGTAATAGTAGATAAAGTACAAGAAAAATATATTTATATTAGAATTATAGATAATGGTAACGGAGTGCCTGAACATATAAAAAAAGATATGTTCAAACCAAATTTGAGTTCTAAAGGTTCAGTAGGAGATATAAGAGGTAATGGTATGTTCTTGAATAAACATATTATGAAAAGTGCTAGTGGTGATATTAGGTTAATAGATACATCAAGTAAAGGTACTACAATAGAATTGAAAGTACCTATTAAGTATTAATCTATAAAATAGGAGTATAGATATTACCTACTATTCTTGAGTTTATTGTAGTATCACAATTTAAAGGTAAAGAGTTTTTAGTATCATAACCTTTACCTGTGGTTAATATATAACTTCCGTGGTGTTCTATATGCTCTACAATATAAATACCTTTGTGGTGTATGTTGTTATAAATAGTGTCTATATAAAGTTTATAACCAGTATAAATATTTCTATATCCTTTATCTACAAGCAAAGTATCTTCTAAAAATTCCACATCATCAAAAGAATCACTATTCATTGTAAAACCTGAAAAATCTATATAAGTTACTTCCTTCTTTCTATAATCAACATTTAAAACTTTATGTATGTCCCCTATACCTAATTCTTTTAATAACCTATATGAAAATACTTTATAATCCCTTACTTTTATTGACATCTAATTTCCTTTTTTAGTTTGTTATACATACTATGTATATTAGAAGGTGTATATCTTTTAAAATTTTGATAATCATTATTCTTAATATAATTTCTTACATTCGATGCTGAAATTTCATTATCTCTTTCTAAGGTTATTATATTAAGATTTTTAATATATTTTTTAAAATGATTATAGTTTAAATTTGTATCTTCCAAATCATCTATGAAATAAGCAGTTTTTATTACTCTTATTTCAGTGTTTTTAAGCTTTAGATTACCAAGCATTTGTAGTTGTGTATCTATATCTAAAGGGTTATTCTCTTTATCTAAAGATGTTTTTTACCCTTTACTATAAAAATAATACTTTTTGTATTTTCATCTATCATTCTTTGAAATATCTCTAAATGTTTTATAGTTATTACTTGTAATCTACCTATAAAAATACCAACACTTCCAACACTACTAATATTACACATATTATAAACCTTCTATTAAATTTATACAATATTCTTTTCTTTTGGCTTTTTCGGTGTTAATTTCACCTTTTTTAATTGTTACTAATGATTTAAAAAGTCCCTTAATCCTATTTTTAGAACTATCGCTTAAATTTAGGTTTTTAAGAGTTTGTACTTGTTTCTCGAAAGTATCGTTAGGATTAACAAATTGTTTAATAATATCTAATACACTACACCATTTATGAGATGTATAGAGTGTTTTATTAAATATTAATTTAAAATCTTTATCGTATTTTACATTTCTATATTCAAGTGCTTTGTATGATAGATTGAACTCAAACTCTTTATAGTTTTCTTTAGATGTTTTATGTTCTTGTACAAATACTTTTACTAAACCAATATATAACCCTTGTTTCTCAGCAGGAAGATTAAAGAAATTGTATTTAAAATCAAAATCTTCTTTAGTAAAGGTAAGAATATTGTCTATTTGATAAAGATTATCGTTATAGTCATAACAAATAGTAACATTAGTACCATAACTACTATATAATTTACCATTTGAAGGAAATGGTTTACATATTTCTTTGTGTTTCGTTAAATAATGTATAAAATCATCTTTTGTACAATCTAATTTCATAACAATATCTATATCACCAAAAGAATGTTTATGTTTATTTGATACAAAAGAGCCTGTGCTTTTTATATCTTTAATATTTTTAAGAAGTGATAAATCTTTTTTATAAGCACTTAAAACTTCTATATACTCATCTCTACTTTCTAATCTTTTACCTTGTACTGAACCACTCATATTATATCCTTTTATGTTTTATCTATATGTATTATAACATATTAAACTTAATGTAGTTTTAAAACATTCAATAAATTTGAGTCTTTGGGTAAGAATTTTGTTTGATATTTATGTATCTTATATAACCTTAACCAATCTCTATATAGGTCTTTTGGTATATCTACCCTTGTTTTGGATAGTATATCAAAATATATATCTAACACATTATCTAACTCTTTTTTATTAAGTTTTTCTTTAAGAACTTTTATTAAATCAAAATAGTTCCAAATCTCTTTAGATATATTTGTATCATAAAGTTCATTTAGCAGACTCATTATAACTTTAGGGTTAGATGTTATTTTATCTTTTGTTTCTATATCTATTAAACCTTTAGTATGTGAGTAAGATATACCTTTATTTTTAAATAATGATACTATAAGTTGTGTTCTATGTAAACCTTTATATCCTTTTGGGTATGTATCAGAAAAATAACTAAATTCTAATAGTTCCTTATTACCCACCATAACATCTATTTGAACATACTCTTTGGAGTTATATATAGGATAAAGAACACTAAAACCACTATAAGACACTTTGTTTAAAGGTGTTTCTATACCCATTTTATTAAGCTCTTTAGCTATGAGTTTCAACTTAGCTTTGATAAGTAACTCTTCGTCTGTGGCTGTTCTAGCTCTTTTTTTAAGTTTTTGAAATTCATCTTGTAATATAGGGTAAACTTCTTTTGGTATATCAAAATCTAAAAATGTTTTATTAAAACCTATATCAATATCATTAGATATAGGTTTTTTAAGTGTAGAACCAAGTGTGAAAAATATAATACCTTGTTTGAATTTTGCTTCAAAAACATTATAGAAAGCTAATTCCAAATCTTTCTTAAAAAATTCTATTGTTGGTTTTATATCCTCTTTTTTGATAGAAGATGAATTTTGAAATATATTACCACCCATTTTTATCCTTTATTTTTTATACATTAGTATTATAACACATTAAACTTAAATAAGGATTAAGATAATAAATAATAACTACAACTATTTTCTGATATTTTCTTAGCAGAGTTATAAGTATAATTAATTGTTTTATTAATATCGAATTTCATTATACTATATAGATATGATACTATGTTTATAAATCTATTTTGTGTAAGTTTATCTTTATTGTATAATTCTTTTATGTTATTTTCATTATATCCTTTTGGATAAAGATTTAACTCTTCTAACTCTTCTAATTCTTTTAGCTCTTTTATGCTTATATCTAAAAGATTGTTATTTACTATATTAGAATTTCTAAGAATATAATTATATTCTTTTTCTATAAATTTTGGGTATTCTTTAGCACTTATCGCACCCACTTGACATTTTTTAGATATATATCTTCCTTCTAAAGATACTTTTATTGTTGTTGAACTTGCTTTAAAACCACATCTTATAGCATAGTCTTCTTTAGTATATATAATAAAATTTCTAAAAGATGAACTAAAATCTATTGATGTTATATTATAGTTTTTGTGCTTTTTATTTGTTAAATTAGAGTCTATATATTCTAATTTACATATATTATCTTTTAAAATATGTTTCAAAGATATAGGTAAAATTATTTTTTGTTGTATTTTCTCTTTTATATAAGAATTTAATACTTTTATATCTTTTATATTATTAATTTCATTGTGTATGTTGTGTGTATTGAGTATATTATCTATATAATCTTTTCTAAACATCCATATATCAGCTGGATTCCAATTATCTTTTAGAACTTTATATAAAGATATAGCTTTTTGTGTTATATTATATGATAAGTTATTTGTATTATTGTACAGTACAGAATTAGTTGGTTTTTCTATATAATAATCAGTAGTATTTATTAGGTCTTTAACTTTATTATATTGTTTTAGTGAACTTAAATAAAACTCATTTTTATAAAATTCTAAATATCTATTATTTAGATTATTCAATATTTCTTTTAGGTTGTTTTCTGTTATATTAGGTTTTTTAAACACCTCTATTGTAATATCCTCTTTTAAGTTAGTAAGAATATGTGTACAAGATTTATTATTTTTATAATGATTAAAGAAAGAATTTATTTTATTTTTAGTGCTATATATAGATATAAATATTTTATTATTGTTTTCTATATAATAGAGAGTAATATCAAATAATTCTTTTAAAGGTTTGTTATCTAGTATTATAAAATTTATTTTTTCTTTAGTTTTTTCTTTATATAAGAATAATATTTTATTTTTTAAAAAACCTATTTTATTTAAAGTTATTTTTGGTAGATTATTTTTTAGAATTACCTTATGTCCTGTACTGTACTCATCTGAGAGTACAGTTGCCATTTATTTCCTTTTATTACCAATCATCATCTGATATTTTATCCTCATCAGGTGTTAAATCCCACCCTAAAGGGTCTGTAATAAGCCTAATACCTTGATAAAAACCTTTTTCATACATAGTATCATAATCTATATACTCTTTTAATTCTTTCTTATATTCAAATATTTTATCATTTTTAAATGCTAAAGCATCACTATTATTAGGTAAAATATTCGGTACTTTCATATACAAAAAGCCTATCTTATCACCTGCTTCTATGTCTTTAATATTAAGACTATATTCTTTTATTAATTCATTATGAACTATACTAGCTTGTGAGTTTTTAGGTGCTGTTAGATACTTAAAACCATTATAATGTCTATATTTTTTAAAGTTTTCCATCCATTTATAGTTTAAAGATGTTACACCTACATTAATACATATATCTTTAGGTTCTTTTGTTTTTGTTTTTTCTTTAACATCTTTCATATATTCGATAACTTTAGGCACATCACCATTAATAAGAATTTCCATAGAATTTTTTAATTCTTCTCTAAAATATTTAGGTGTACTAGCACTTATTGTACTTAAACCAGTTATTTTTAATTTAGGTTTAGAAAGTACAGTACCCTCTGACCAAAATATCCTAGTAAAATATTTTTTTAACGCAACTGAGATGAACTTATCTGCTATAACTTCTGGGTCTTCTGTTAATTTTTCAGGCATTCTAGCATTAAGTGTTCTAGCATAAATATTATCTAATTTATCTCTTACTAAAGGCATAGCTACTTTAAATATATAGTTTTTAGTAAACTCAATTAATCTTTCATTAGATACTGTATTCTCATAATCTTCTCCGAACTTTTTAATAATAAGTTTTTCTAAAGTAACATATACTGAATTATGTAAACATATATCATTAGCAAAAAAGTTATGATTATCTTGTACTTCTAAATCAAATACCCACTCTTCTTGTATTCCTAAATCTTCTATGGAGAAATTAATAGAATAATTTAGTTTTTTATTCTTTAATAGTATTATTTTATCACCTTTTTTAATATCTTTAGGTTTTATATCTAGGTATTTATCTTCTCTTTTAATTATAATAGAGTGGTCTTCTGTTACTATTACTTCATCGTTTTTATGTTTTATTTTAAACATTCTTTTTTTAACTTTATGTTTCATTATATAGTTTACTTTTTTGTATTCTATTTTTCCAGTTTCTTTATTTAGAGAAGGTGTTATATATCCATCTTCGAGATGTTTTATATAATTATCTTTACCTCTTGTTTCTATTGAACCTTTGGAAGTTTCATAAAAATCTCCTATTTGTATTTTATTGTTATTAACACTAATAATACTATTATAAATTGTCGAATCAGTGTCACCTTGAACTACACAGTCCATATAGGTTTTCAAACCATATTCAACCTCTTTAGGTTCTTCGCCCACTAAAGATAATATTTTCTTAGTTTGTTCTCTACCCATAAATATATTAGCTACTCTACTTGTACTTGTAATAGCACCAGAAAAATACTCAGTATGCCCAGCAAAAGTATTAGCTTCCATAGATTGAGAACCATAGTTGGAATTTAAAAAGCATAAAATTTTCATATAAGGTCGTTACTCTTATATCGTTCTCTTATGAACTGCTACATATCTCTATGTAGATAGGACTATATCTTTACCATATCCTTATTAATTAAGGACTTAGGTATCCACCACTTCCAAACCACTTGGTTTGTACTCCTTTACAGGATAGTCTCTGAACCTTTACCATATCTTTAATAGACTTAGGTACTTGGATGCTGATTGTCTCTATTTTTAAGATTTTTAGGGTTCGTTGTATAGTTTACTTACAATATCCTACTTAAAACCTAACGAGTTCATTCCAGCAGTTCAATGGATA
>Ga0256828_1000798_pt1 | contig 20433 bp, 10 predicted proteins | sample CV88metaG_FD_185993 | JGI IMG/M metagenome (GOLD analysis project Ga0256828, IMG submission 185993) | Hydrothermal vent microbial communities from East Pacific Rise, Pacific Ocean - CV88 | ecosystem: Environmental > Aquatic > Marine > Hydrothermal vents | place: Pacific Ocean: East Pacific Rise...
ACAATCATGATCTAGCTACTTTTTATAAAATCCATACATGGTACAAAAAACATCTTAAACTAAAAAACAATACTCTAATTGGATGGAAATGGGGTAAAGATAAAAATAATCAATATAAATTACTTGATTCTAATAATGCTACTGATGGAGATTTATGGATTGCTTATGATAATCTTCTAGCCTATGAAATTACACATGATCTCTCTTTAAAAGAAGAAGCTCTTTATCATATACAAAATATTAAAAAATACCTTATTTTTACAAATAAAGGTATCACCTATCTTCTTCCAGGAAGATATGGATTTAAAACTAAAACAACATTTGAGATCAACCTTTCTTATTATATTTTTTTTATTTTTGATAAATTTGCACAATATGATGATAAAAAAATATGGCAGAAATTAAAAGCTGATGGTATACAACTCTTATATAAAGCACGATTTTCTCCCTTACATCTCAATCCAGACTGGATTACAATCAAAAAAAAAGACAATTCATTCTCACTTTCTAAGAATCACTTATTTGGTTATGATGCAATAAGAATTCCTTTACATATTATAAAAAGCAACCTCAAAAATAAAAAAAAACTTTTACAACCATATAAAAATTATTTAAAAAGTATGAAAGCAGTTCAAACTATCTTTGGAACTGCCAACCTAAAAAAAGGAACTATCTCTCTGTACAACTATGGGTATGTTCATTTAGTTATATACAATATGCTTGATAAATTATATTATAAAGAAAATTCTTTTGATGCTCTGATCAAAAAATTTCAAAAGGAAAACAAAAATGATTACTATTCGTACTCAATATATCTTTTATCTGATTCTTTATAGTCAGTTAGTTTTTGCAAGTAATATAAATATAACTTTTGAAATTTTTCATGCATCTAATGAATATAAAAATATAGCTACACAAAAAGTATATGAATTAAACAAAAAAGGATTTAACTGTTATATCAAACCTAAAAATAAACAACTCTTTTTAAGATGTAATGATTCCAATACAACCCAACAAATGCAAAAGAATATCAAAAAATTCAATAAATACAACATTTCTTTTTCTATTATTGATTTAACACAACAATCCCAAACAAAAAAATTAAAAGAAAATACTCTTTTAGCCTATGGATATAAACTATACAATCTCAAACAATATACAAAAGCACTAGATATTTTTCAAAAACTTTATCAAAAAAATCAAAATGCTCAAGTAGCTTATGCCTACGCACTGACTCTTATGAAAAAACATAAATATCAAAGAGCAATCAAAATTTTACAACCCTATAATAATCAAAAATCAAAAAAATTACTAAACGATATTATCAATAACTACTTTTATTATACTTTAAATAATTATAATTTTAAAAATGCAAAAAAAATACTAAAAAAATATAATCTTAAAAATAAAGAACAAGAATTTTATATTCTCTTTGCTCTTTCTTTACAAAAAAAGTACCAATATCAAAAAGCTTTAACAGTTTTAGAACCTTACATTCAGAATTTTCCAAAAGCAAAAAAAACTTACTTTGATATTTTATATAATAAATACATTTATGATGGTTGGGGAAAACTCCATGAAAATCCTCAAACAGCATTATCTAATTTTAAAAATGCTTGTAAAATCAAAAAAAAATATGATTGCTTTAATGGGATGATGTTTGCATACTTCAATATGAAAAAATACAAACCAACTCTTTATTTGGCAACAAAGTTATATCCTTATAAACCAAACGATAAAACAGCTACTATTGCTATGGATAGCAGTCTCTTGCTTCATCAGTATCAAACAGCACAAAACTGGTATAAAAAAATTCATAATAAAAAGGGAATAAAAAATCCTTATCTAAGTGAACAATTATTTACTCTAACTACTCTTATAAAACAAAAGGATTATTCTAGCGCTCAAAAAGAAATTTCTAATCTCCTTAAACAATATCCAACCAATCAAGATATTTTGGTAAAACAAATGGAACTATACATAAGACAACAACAATATAAAAATGCCAAAAATACTGCTAATACTATTTTAAAAAAATATCCTTCTTCCCCTGAAGCATTATATACAATGGCTCTTTTATCTTTTATCAATCAAAACTATCATCAATGTTATTCATTTTTAAAACTGACACCACTATCCCAAGAATATCAAAAAGATCTTTTTCATCAATGTAATGCATACCAATTTTTAAAAGAATATCATATAAATAATGCAAAAGCTGAAATATCCAAAATAAAAAACAAAGCTTTACTATACTCTTTTTATATTGATCTTGCTAAATTTTTTGATAAAAAAGAAGATACTAAAAATAGTTTTCTTGCACTTAAACAAGCAAAAAAAAATATTAGTACTATTGAAGATTTTATAAATTATCTTTATTATCTAAAAGGGACCAAAAAATATGATTTACTAGAAAAAGAGATTCAAATAGGTTATAAACTTTTTCCAAAAGATCATCAAAAAATTAATACTTTTCGTCTTGTTTATCACAAAGAAAGGCTCTATCATTTTTATAAAACAGAACAATACAAAGAATGTTTAGAATACGCAGACTCTACACTAAAATATGCCTATCATGACAGTGATATATTACGCTTACATGGTTGGTGCGCATACTTTAGAGATGATTATCTTAAAGCTCAAGAACAATTTCAAAAACTTATAAGAACAAAACATACACAAGAAGATATATTTGCATATGCCTTAAGTAGTTATAAATTAGGAGAAGTACAAAATGCTGAAAATATACTTAATAAACTTTCTATAGATAAACTAAATAGTTCTCAAAAAATAGCCCTTGCAAATCTTTATACAAATTTACACTACCAACATAAAGCTGAGAATATTCTTCATAATACAAATGTATCAACAGAAAGAGACAAGACCCTTAAAAATATTCAAAATAGTTATACACAGTTATATTATGAAAATAGTTTATCTATAGGAGGATTTTGGCAATCTCAAAAAGGCACTGAGGGAAAAAACAGATTATTACTATATTCAGTTCCCGTTGACTATGACTATTATAACCACCAAATACACTTCTATACAGACTTAGATTTCATTTATCTCTATAACGGTTCTCTAAAATCTTCAGATTATATTAATTTTGGTTTTGGTACAACAACTCAAAATAATACAATTCAAAATGATAAAGGTATTTTTCCAAAAGTTGGTCTAGATTACAAAAATTATCATATTATGCTTGGTTCAACACCTATTGGAACAAAAATATCACCAGAACCTATATGGCTTTTATCTACATATATACAAAAAAACAAATGGTTAACTACTTTTAAAATAGAACAAAAGGAACTTGATGAAACAATGCTTTCATTTGTTGGAGAAAAAGCACAAGAAAAAAATAAAAAGGCCTATTGGGGACGAGTAGTTAAAAGAGGTGCATCTATCGGATTAAACTATAACAGCTTCATCAATCTATCATTTAACTTTTCCTACTTTTTTGATATATATGGACAAAATGTTGCATCAAATAGTGAAAAAAAATTTACTTTTGTTGCTTTATACTCACCCTATACAAATATCTTCAAATATCTTCAAATAGGTACATTAGGTATTTATGACAGTTATAATACAAACCAAAATTTATTTACATATGGTAATGGAGGATATTTTTCTCCTCAAAAATTTTATATGTTCGGTATTTTTACCCAATTTGCTGATAATATAACTCAAAAACTCTATTATCAATCAAAACTTGCTATTGGTTTTGAAAACTATACTGTTGATGACACTCAAGAGTTTCCGCTTCATGACAAAAATATAAACATATACAGAACCGTTACAGGTTATAACGAAAATGGATTTGATTATCAAGTAGCCTTACAACTTGGTTATAAAATAAACACTCAATTTGACATACTTTCTGGACTCTCTTTTGAGTCTTTTAATAGTTACTCTATTAATAATTTCTCTTTGGCTTTAGTTTATAGATTTGATAAAAGAAAAGAAAATGATTTTAATACATTCTATCTAAATCATAGAATTAATCAAATCATACCAAGATATGAAATAGCAAAATAATTATAAAAGAAATTAATAAATATAGATTATACAGATTTTAATGTAAAATACTCTATAATTTAGATGTAAAATTATATTTCAGTTAAATTATACGAAGGATAACAAATGAATTATTTATTTTCATGTTTGACATTTATTGCAATTTTATTATTCAATGGATGTTCAAGTGCAACAATTACTACAACAGACACTTCTTTATCTGATCTGGATCAAAATAAATCAAAACAAATAGCACAAATTACGCTATTTAGACTTAATAACTATACTGACACTCCTAGAGCTGGTCTGAGGGCTGCAAATATTGTTGAGGGAGTACTTCTCTCCCGTGGATACCATATAAATTCTAAACTTAAAGAAAAAACACCTTCTTTAAAAAAAGCACAAGATATTGCAAAAATTGATGGAAGTAAATATTTTATATATGGTGGAGTCAGTGAATGGAGATATAAAACAGGTATAGATGGTGAACCAGCAGTCAGTCTTCAACTTTCACTCTATCAATCAAGTGATGGTAAATTGATATGGAGTTCAACAGGTTCAGACAATGACTGGGGAAATGCTTCTATAGGAACTACTGCACAAAACCTTATTGAGAAAATGTTAGATTAATACTGCAAATTAAGATGAAAAAAAACAATAGAAATCTTAGAAAAAGTTGGAGTGAAAATTTTATAGAATTTCTTAATAAACATGCATATACCGAAACAATTATAGTAACTGCTATATATCTTTTTATTGGGTATGCCATCAATCCAAATGACATATGTATGGTAGAGAAGGATGCACCTTTTCTTATAATGTTCCTTGCTCTTATAACACTTTTTCATGGTTTGGAAAGTGGTATCCTTTCTCTTACTATTATCACTGTAACTATGTGGTTTTCCTATGAAAGTTTTAAATATATTGATTTTCTTGTAGCTCTTATTATGACAATGATATACAGTCAATTTCATCGATATTGGACCAATAAACTAACAAGAATGCATTTAGATGTTGAATACAGAAGTAGAAAAATCAGTGAACTTTCTCATGCGTTTTATACATTAAAAATATCACATGATCAATTAGAAAAAAACTATGTGGTTAAACCCATGAGTATTCGTAATTCTATTGAACACATACTGAATAAAAATACTGAAAATATTTCAATAAACAATCAAGAAAAACAAATTCAAAACAATTACAAAGATTTTTTAGAACTTTTACAAAAATCATTTAATCTAACAGATGCCCTCATTGTTTATACTCTAGATCATAACAAAAAACATATTAAAGATGATTTTAAGCATTTACAACAAAATTCTTATATTATTACTCAACATGACAAAGAAGACAATACAACTATAGATCAAATACTTGAAGACAACATTGTTGAAAAGGCAATAAAGCAAAAAAGACCTGTCTATTTAAGCGATGAAACTGGCAATCCATCAGTTATTGCAAATATTCATTACAACTATCTTGCCGCTATCCCTTCTGTTTACGAAGGAGAAATACTTGGTTTATTATTGATAAAACAAATGTCATTTATGGCATTTAATAAAGAAAATCTCACTGCCATATCAATCCTCCTTGATTATTTTATGATGGAAATAAGTAATAAAACTCTTCTTCTTACTCATAAATATCTTCCACTAGTTAAAAATAAAGACTTTACTATTGAATTTACAAGGCTTAAATTTATTGACCAAAAATATCATGTAAATTCAGTTACTATTTTAATTAAACTTCAAAGTAAACTTCATGGAGCAAGACTACATAAACTTATAAACAAAATACTACGATCATTAGACCTTGTAACAGTCGTGGAGCATAACGGTTTTTGTAATATTATTATCCTTTTAGCCTTAAATGATATTGGAGCAGCCAAAGGTTTTTTAAATAGATTAATAAATAATATAAGAACGAAAGAGGATAAAGAGTTTGATTTTATGATATTTGAAATCTCAGAAATAGATCAAATAAATGAATTTTTACAAAAAGAATACACTTATGTTTCAAATAAATAAAATGACCATTTTCTTTGAAGAAAACTTTACTACTATTCTGATCACACATATTTTAGTAAGTTTATTTCTTGCATATTTTTTACATTTTTTGTTAAAAAAACGCTTTATTTCAAATAATATAACTACTTTGAAGGATTTAGAAGAGCTAAAAGAAATAAATCCTCAAAATTTCAAAACAAGACTCTTAAAGTTCTTATTCCAATTCTCATTTCATAAATACAATCATATTTACAGTATTGTTTTTCTATTTTTTTTAAACTTTTCAATGCCTTTATTTGGTTATATAGCATCTTTATGGATAGTCTATTTCATGGTAACTGTTAAATATAAAAAAACTGTTCAAACAACTCATACTCTAAATTTAGATGAATTTGAAACAATTTTCAATGAAACAAAAAGAATATTTGGTGAAAGCTCCTTAATTGATATAATGACTAATGACTATGTACCAAAAAGTAAAAAACTTCAAGCACTGGCATCTTTATCAAATAATATCAATCCAACAAATCTTCATATTATTCAAGAAACATTAAAAAGCAAAGAAGATGAAATCCGACTTTTTGGATACGCGATTCTAAATAAAGAAGAACATATTCTTAATAATAGTATTAATGAAACACTAGAAAAACTTCGCAAAGAAGAAAAAGCAGAAAATAAAAATCAAGAATTTATAGCAATTATGAAAAAACAGTTAGCTTCTTTGTACTGGGAAATGGTATATAACGGTTTTGCTCAAGATGTACTCGAAAAAGAATTTTTAAAAACAATAGAAAATTATGCTTTGGAATCAGAATACTATTTTAAAACACAAATTGATTCTTTAAAAATACACTATTTTAAAATACAGGAAGATTTGAATCAAAATAAAGAAAAAGAAGAAGAAATTTTACAGATAGAAAAAAATATAAAAAGAAATTATGAAAAATTCATAGATCTTCAAATACTTATTGGTAAAATTCATATGAGAAAACATAACTATCAAGAAGCTATTGAAGCATTTACTCTTGCTATAGAAACATCAAAAACAGAACTCAATAATAACCTAACATTTTTATACCCGTATATAGCTGAAATATATTTTCAAGAAAAACGCTATCATCTTACAAAAAATATTCTCAAACAAGCACAAAACTTAGAATTCAATACAAAGCTCTACCCAATTATTCAGCAATGGAGAGCATAATGGAACAATTTCCTAAAAGTGATGCTATTGATATTATGATCTTTTCTGAAGGAACCTATCCCTATGTAAGAGGTGGTGTTTCATCTTGGATTTATCAGCTTGTTTCTGGTCTTCCACAGTATACTTTTGGTATTTGTTTTATTGGTGCCACCAAAGAGGTTGATGGGAAAAAACTTGAAGTTTCCTATGAAATTCCTAAGAATATCAAACATATTGAAACACACTGGCTTTTTGATTTTGATGAGTCAAAAAATATCCGTTCTGTCAAAGGAAGTAAAAATGGTTTTAAAGCAGTTGCTAAACTCTATGATTCATTTCAAGCAAATTCTGGAGTAATTCCCAAAGAGCTTCAACATATTGATTTTTATCTTAAAACTATCAAGTTCGATGATTTTTTATATTCAAAAAGAGCATGGGATTTTATAATTAGTAAATATGAACAAAATTGTCCAGATATTCCTTTTATTGACTACTTTTGGACACTTCGTAATATACATAAACCCATATGGCTCTTAGCTGAAATTGTTGCAAATCTTCCCTCGGCACAAATTTATCATGCACCTTCAACTGGATATGCTGGATTTTTAGGTGCACTTTCTTCCTATACTACTGACAAACCTTTTTTGTTAACAGAACATGGTATTTATACACGAGAAAGAAAGATAGAACTTCTCTCGGCCGATTGGATACAGTATAACAAACCAGAACTTTTACAAGAACCTGAAGAGTATAATTATATAAAAAAGATGTGGATTAATTTTTTTGATAAAATTGGTTTATTTTGTTACAATCGATCAAACTATATTTACTCTCTTTTTTCTGGTGCTAAAACAATTCAGATTTCTTATGGAGCAGATCATAACAGATGCCAAGTAATTCCAAATGGTGTTGATACTGAAAAATTTATAAATACTATGCAATACCGTAATGATCCTCCAAAACCAATAATTACACTTATAGGAAGAGTTGTTCCTATCAAAGATATTAAAACATTTATCCGTGCTATTAAAATAGCAGTATCTACAAATCCTGATATTGAAGGATGGATAGTAGGACCTGTTACGGAAGATCCTGAATATGTTTTGGAATGCCAGAAGATGGCTATTTCGCTTAATCTTAATAAAAAGCTTCAATATTTCAATGGAAATAAAAGTCTTATTATGCATGATAAACTTGAAAAAAATGATGAAAAAATCAAATTTTTTGGTCATAGTGATATAACAAAAATTTTACCTAAAACAGCCATCCAGACACTTTCATCTATTAGCGAAGGGATGCCTCTTGTTATCTTAGAAGGATTTGCTGCTGGTGTCCCTTGTGTAGCAACTGATGTTGGAAGCTGTAAAGACTTAATTTATGGTGGAGTTGATGATGAGGATATAGCTCTTGGAAAAGCTGGTGCTGTAACGGGAATAGCCAATCCACAAGAGATGGCTGATAGATATCTTGAATTACTTGATTATAAAAATGGAAAGTGGGAAAAAGCACAAAAAATTGCTTTACAAAGGGTTAATAGATATTACAAAGAAGAACAGTTTTTATTTCACTATCAAACTATTTATAAACAAGCATACGGAAAAAGTTGGGAACAAATTTATAGGAATCTTTATAGCTATCTAAAACCAAATAAAATCCCTTGTCAAGCATATTATAATGCAAAATTTAATATAGTAAAGTTTAATACATATTACAGCAAAAAGAAGGAAGTCTAAATGGCAGGGATAGGATTTGAACTACGAAAAGGACTCAGGCATGATAGAATGTTATCTATTGCAAAGACATATGGGTATTCTGCCATACTCAGTTCAGGTCCATGGGTTATTTCTATTTTAGCAATTGTGCTTGTTGGTTTTATCAGCCTTGCATCAGAAAACAATCTACATAGTACAGTTCGTTTCCAAGTCGTTGTTACCTATTCTATAGCTTTTGCATCAAGTCTTATCATTACAGGTATTGTCCAACTTCCATATACACGCTATGTTGCAGATCTCATTTTTAAACAAAAAGAAGATGAAATTCTTCCGTCATATTTCGGTACAATAGTCACATCTTGGATTATTGGTCTCCCTATTGTTATTCCATTTTATAATTGGGTATTTGAAGGACAAAGTAAATTTCTTATTACAGGTGTTGTTACAACTTTTATGGTTCTTTGCGGTGTATGGATATCAAGCATCTTAGCAGCAAGCCTAAAATACTATAAAGCCGCTGTTTGGTCATATCTTGTTTCATATTCTCTAATTGTTATTATGTCATATTTTTGGGGTTTAACTATAGAATATCTTATACTTATCTTCTTTCTTGGAAATTTACTTTTACTTACTTTATTAATGACACTTATCATAAAAAGTTATAATTCAACAAGGTTCTTGCGATTTGATTTTTTCTTTGCTCCAAACTTTTATTGGACATTAGCAATATCAGGTCTTTTTTATAATCTTGGTGCTTGGGTAGATAAATTTATATTTTGGTATCATCCAGCAACTGGTCATACTGTTATAGGAAAACTTAACGCATCAATAGTCTATGATATGCCAATCTTTTTGGCATACCTTTCCATATTACCAGGAATGGCTATCTTTTTTTACCGTCTTGAATCCGATTTTGCTGAAAAATATGATCTTTACTATGATACAGTCCGCCAAGGCGGAACACTTTCTACAATTAAAAAATATAGAAACCAGATGGTCGAAATCATTCGTCATGCTATACATGAAATCATTATCATTCAAGGTATCGTTGATGTACTATTATTTCTAACTGCACCTTATATCTTTGATACACTCCATATTTCAAAACTTTATCTTGGTTTATTTTATCTTTTAACAATAGGAGCCATGCTACAACTTGCCTTTATGTCTGTTCAAGCAATTTTATATTATCTTGACCGTAAAAAAGAAGCGATGTGGCTTTCGATTGCTTTTTTTGTTCTCAATGCACTTTTAACATTAATTTCAATAGAACTTGGACCTGCATTTTTTGGCTATGGATACGCTGTTTCACTTTTAATCGTATTTCTTTTTAGTTTAATAATCATAAGAAATGAAATGGAAGGACTAACCTATGAAACATTTATGTTACAGTAAAATAGTTTTATTACTACTTTTTCTTTTATCATCACTCTTTGGATCACTCCAAAACAAAAGTGCTATGTTTTATTTTAAAGAAAAAATTTCTTATCCTATGGTTGGCATTCATAACTATATAATAGTCAATCCTTCAAAAACAAATACTTATACACATGGATTTAAGCTTTACAATTATAAAATATATGCTCATATAACAAAACTTAAACAAATAAAAGATCTTCAAAAAAAAGGATTTAAAAATTTTTATGTAGATATAAAAAACATAAATAAACAGATTCTTTCAAAATTAGAAAATTACTCTGCAAATAATTTTATTCTCAAGTCTTCACTGAAAAATATAAAGAAATACCCTATAAATATACAAGCAATCGTAGTAGAGAATACAGATCCAAAACTTTATCCAAAACTTGAAAAAAAACTCTATAATGCTCATATTGACCTTATAGATATCCATTATCTCAATAACTATAAACTTAAAAAACTTTTAAAAATCCTTCAAAATAAACAGGAAGAACTTAAAAACCATCATTTTAAACATATTATTCCTTTTTACAGTATTGAAGATTTTGGAATCTATGGTATAAGTACAAAAAATGCTATAAAAAGAGAAATTTTTGTTCTTATAGATGAAAAAGCAGAGATTAGAAACGAGCAAGCTGCTCACCTTTATGGAGCAATGCCATTAGAATATCAAGGCTATATTGAAGAACTCTATGACATTAACCAAGGTCTACCTAACCCTTTTGATATGCTTCATTATGCAGGAATTATAATATGGCTTAATAGTAGTTATCCAAATCCAGGTAAACTTACCAATTGGGTACTTTCCCTTAACAAACTTGGAATAAAAACAGTTTATGCAGATACTTTTGGTTCTGAAATTGACAACTCTTTTTTGGAAAAACTTGGCATTACCATTGAAGAACCAAATCCAAAAGCTTCCCAACTCTCTATTATACAAAAAGATCCAATGATCGGATATGAAACACAACCATTACTTAGCGGTATAGGGCTTTATTTACATGTAAAAAATGCAAAGCCTCTTTTGAGTGTTGAAGACAATATGGGTGGGAGATCTATTTTAGCAGCAATTACACCATGGGGAGGATATGCTATTTCTAATGCACTTATGCTTGATGATAAAAATATCTGGATTATCAATCCTTTCATTTTTTTTAAAAAAGCTCTTCGACTTCCTGTAATTCCAGTACCAGATCCTACAACTGAAAATGGAAATAGAATTTTTTTCACTCATGTTGATGGTGATGGAATTATGAACGAAGCAGAATTCAATCCTGATCTATTTTCTGGAGATACTATTTATAATGAGATATTAAAGAAATATAATAATCTCCCCCATTCTATCTCAGTAATAGGTGCAGAAATACTTCCAAATGGACTTTATCCAAAACTTTCACCAAGACTTCTAAAACTGGTTCAAAAAATTTTTGCTTTAAAAAATGTTGAACCGGCTTCACACACTTTTAGTCATCCTTTCTTTTGGGAAAAAATTAAAAATGATACTCTTAGTGGAGATTACAGGCTGGATCCAGATGGTTATCATTTCTCACTTAACTATGAAATTAAAGGCATGTTAAAATATATTGATGAAAAATTACTTACACAAACAAAACTCCCACGAGCAAAAACAGTTTTTTGGAGTGGAAACTGTATTCCTCAAGAAAATGCATTGGAAATAGCTTATAAAAATAATTTTTTAAACATCAATGGTGGAGATACTGTTATATCTAATGCAGAGCCATATATCAGCTATGTAGCTCCACTTGGCATTAAAAGGGGAGAATATTATCAAATATATACAGGAGCACAAAATGAAAATGTATTTACAAATGACTGGCTGGGTCCATTTTGGGGATTTAAAAATGTTGTTCAAACCTTCAAACTTACAGAGAAACCACGAAGACTAAAACCTATAGATGTATATTATCACTTTTATACAGGAAGTAAAAAAGCATCTTTAAATGCACTGCGATATGTATTAAATTGGGTACAAAAACAAGAAATACTACCAATGTTTGCATCTGAATATGTAAAAAGAGTAATGGATTTTTATACAATTTCAATGGCACAAGAAAATAAAACTTATTTTCTAAGTGGAATGCAAAATCTTCATACTCTTAGATTTATGCAAAATGATTATAATTATAAAAAAACAGCTGATATACTTGGAAGTAGAATTATCAATAATAAAACATACCTAAGTCTTGACAATCAACTAGAGCATATCATTAATAGATCAAAAAAATCAAAAAAATCTGCTTACCTAATTTCATCAAATGCTTTTGTAAAGAAACATACCAATACAGATAATACTGATAAAATTATATGGCAAGGATACAGTAATATAAAACTTAAATATTTTATTCCAAGTAATTGTACAATATCATCTTCTGTTAATCCTATTATCAAAACAATAAAAAATAATATTGTTTCACTTAAATTCAATACAAAAAAAGTGAGTATAAATGTACGATGTAAATAATGATGAACAACATTTTTATGTTGTAGAGTATAAAGAACTTCTTTTTATTCTCGCTGTATTTATATTTATATTTTTTGCTCTTTTTCCAAAAGACCTTTTAAAAGAACAAATCCTTTCAAAGGACAATGACTATGAACTAAGTATGACCTATCTCAAAAATCTTATTATTCATGATCCAAAAAATGAAGATCTACGATTTATCTTAGCAAAAAAAGCACTTCAAAAAGGAGAACTCAATCTCGCAAATAAACTACTTAGTAAACTTATGTATAGTAAAAAAGAAAAAATCTTCATCCAATCACTACTACTGAACTATAATGTTTTAAAACAAAAATACTTTCTCACAGATGATAAAGAACAAAAAAAAGCCATTTATAAACAACTTCAAAAACTCTATTTGAAAATATATAAAAATGGACTTTATAATGATAATATTCAAAAAGGCTATAATGAAGCTATTTTTGTAAACTATACTCCAGCACGATATCTTTATGTTCAGCAACTTATAAAAAAAGATCCTTCAAATATTAATTATCTAAAAGATGGTTATGTTTTTGCACTCAAGGAAAACAATATCAAACTTGCACAAGAATACCTGACACTTCTTATTACTTATGATAGTAAAAATCTTATACGATGGATAACAGATAAATATTATCTGCTTTCTCAACAAAAAAGGTATGCAGAGGCTGAAAGACTTCTTAAAAAAGCACCAAAAAATAAAAAATTTACAAAGATGATGGCTGACCTTGCTATGCTGCAACAAAAATTTAAAATAGCATCACAAAAATATCTAAGCCTGTTTTATCAATCAAAAAACTATAATGAAAGAAAAGAATACTTCAAAAAAATTATTTCATTATATATAACATCAAAACAATACGATAGTACTGTATCATTTATGAAAAAATATGAAAATGAATTTATAAAAGATAAGAAAATGCGTATTTTTATACTCAGTAACTATCTTGCAATTGGAAAAACAAATGAAGCAAACAGGTTTTCTAAAAAAATACTTAAACAAGGTCTATAACTATGATTAAATTTTTTTTCTTATATTTTATATTTATATTCAATATCCTTTATGGAAAAGAGATCTCTACATGTTATACGATCCAACTTCTAAGTACTCCATATACACAGGAAAAAGAACGAACACTTCTGGAAACAACATATCCAAAAGAATGTCGTACTTTTCATATAGGGGATGCTTTAACTGTACGATGTGGATGCTATAACTCTATAAAAAGCATTAAACCATTATTAAAGGCACTAAAAGAACAATACAAAAATCCCTTCATTAGGACTACTTACAAATACCGTTTTAAACAAAAAATAAAAAATAAAGTTATACAAACAAAAAAAGAACAAACAAAAATACCTATAAATAATTCTAAGAAAAACACATGTTATACCATCCAACTTCTAAGTATTCCATTTTCAAAAACTTCTCAAAATTCTCTTTTACAAAATAACTATCCGCAGGAATGTCAAGTATTTCACATAAATCACACTTTAACTGTTCGTTGTGGATGTTTTCAATATATAAAACCTGCTTCATCTTTACTTACAAAACTGAAATCAAAATATAAAAAAGCATTTATAAGTACAACTTATAGCTATCGTTTTTCTAAACAAAAATACAAAAAACAGCAAAAACTACCAAAAAAATCTTTTTTTATAAAATATAAAGAAAAAAAATATCTAAAAAATGATTATCATGACAATGAACTTCGATTGATGTATCAGTCTTTTATCTATTCAAAAGATTTATCAAATGCTATGAAAGTAGCATCTATTGGTGTAAAACGATATCCAAAATCAATCTATTGGAATCAAAAAATGGCTGAATCAGCTCAATGGAATACAAAAACACCGCTAGCAATGAAATATATGAAACGGCTATATGCACTCACTCATAACCCAAAACTAGCAAAACAAATTATCAATTACAGTCTTAAAGCCTATCAGTATGAAGAAGCAGAACCTATAATAAGAAAACAATTTAAGCAAAATCCTTCTGAAAAAAATCTCAAACTTCTCTTATTTATCTACGATCATATAGGAGAGCCTGAAAAAAGTATAACAGTTTTAGAAGAAGCTTATAAAGTAACAAAGAAAAAAAGCTACCTTATTTATGCATTACGAATTGCTTTAGAGATTGGTGATTTACAAAGATCAAAGCAATATATAAAATTACTTCAAACTTATAAACCTTATGCATATGAAGATGCTTTACTTATAGCACGCTATTACTATATAACAAAACAGTTAAAAAAAGCATATAATGTCTTAATAGAAACAAAAGAAACAGATAAAGTTCCATTAGAAAAATGGCAAAAGAAGATTTTCATTGCTTTTCATAAAATGAAAAGTGATATGGCTTGGTATTATCAAGATATAAAAACAGCTGCTCTTTCATCTTTGAAAGTGATTCAAAATAAAAAAGGAAGAGCAGCCGATTATGATAGAACCATCTTTTATTTTTCTAAAATAAATCCACTTCTTACAATGCAACTTGCAAAAAAAGCTTACTTAAGATTTCATCTGAGTTATTTTTTCTATACTTATGCTAATATTGCTCTTGATAATAAACAGTATAAAGAACTTTATACTTTCTTCAATGATTTTGATGAAAAAAATGATTCTTTAAGTAATGAAGCGATGTATTGGATAATAAAATCTCAAGATTATGAACAACTTGATTATAATCAAGAAGCAAAAGATTTTCTTTTAAAAGCATTAACTCTCGATAAAAACAACTATCAAATCAAACTTTCACTCATTTGGTTTTTAATGGATTTACATGAAATTAATGCACTTAAAGAAATGCTTGCAAAACTTGCTGAAGATAATATTGATTCAAGTTTTTATTTTCCTATAGCAAGTGCTTACTTTTCACTAAGTGACATGAATAAAGCTGTATATTATTTAGAACTATTAAAAAATTTAAACGATCCAATTATTCATACAAATCAATATAAATTTCTTCGCGCATATCTTTATCAAATCCAAAACAATCCAGAAGCATTTCTAACTCTTATGAGAAATATCACTCATACATTATGGAAAGAAGCAAATAAAAATCCAAACTTAAAACATTCTCATAAATTTTGGTCAGATTACCTTCGTGCTGCTATGTATATTCTTCATCCAGATATTTTTGAACAACGCCTTAAAGAGGCAAAGCCATATCTTAAACAACAGGATTATATAGATATAAGCTACTCTTGGGCAACAATGAGGAATGCAAATGATGAAGCAATGAAAATATATTATTCAGTTCCAAAGCATGAACTATGGATAAATTTTAGTCATGCTAGCCTCACTCAAAATCATTCAAAAATTGAGAATCTGCTTGATCTTTATCTTGATCAACTCTCTATGGGAGATGCCGTTCAAGCAGCATACAAAGATGGTCAAACTGCTCTTGCTCAAACAATAGCCTTTGAAGGGATGTCAAAAAACCAACGCAATCAAAATGTATATATAAAACATATAGAACTTGCAAAAGAAAGAGGGGACTTTTTCGATGCTAAAATAGCATATCTTCAAAGAGAACCACTTTTACAAAATTATATCCGTATTAAAAATAAAACATATCTAAGAAATGATTATTTTTTACATCTTAATATTGCATATGCAGACCAATCATCAATGGATAATGAAATACTTATGAATGTTCCCAAGAATACCTATGAAACTGAAGCAGCACTTCAAAAAGTTTTTGCAAGAGGATTTATTCAGGGAAGTATAGGCTATAATAAAAAAATTAAAAACTATGGTGTATATAAACTAAAACTTCATTATATCCCTTATAGAAATTTTTCATTTGATATAAATTTAAATAAAAACACAAAAGCTCTTGAATCTGTACAATTAATGATTGCTGGAAAAAAAGATACACTCTCATCAAAATTTACTTGGAATATACTTCCTTCAACATATATTGAACTTTATGGAGAATATGCAAATTACTCATCAGATGATAATATCAATATAGGTGATGGCACATATATTAGAACTGCTCTAAGCCATATGATTCATAACGGATATCCAGATATGTTCGTCTATTTTATTGCTGATACAGGTATTTATAATGAAAACACAACTTCTAAAGGAGTTATAGATAGCGTTAAACCGGATGGTTATACAGTTTTACCTCTTGACTTTTATAATATTGGATTTTCCTTTAGCTATGGTATGCAAAATAGCTATATTTATACAAGAGTCTGGCGTCCGTACTTTTATATTACATCAATCTATAATAATGTTTCTTCCAGTATCAATTATGATTTCAACATCGGTATTGGAGGTAAAATTTTCCATCAAGATCATTTAGATATAGGATTCTCATACAGTGAATACTTTAAAGGAATAAATGATACAGTAATGCAATTATATCTAAACTATAAACTACTCTATTTTCATCCATAACAAGGAAATTTATGAAAACATTTACTATTCTTATATTCGTAACACTTTCTCTTTTTGGAAACCTCCATACTAAAAGTGCAATGGTATATTATGGGGATAATATTGCTTATGATTATGTTGGTATTCATGACTATATCATAGTACAACCAAAAAACACAAATCCAAATACACATGGATTTCATCTTTACAATAATAAAATATATGCTTATCTCAGTATCGGTGAAATAGAAAAAAACTCACCTGGATATTTACATGTAAAAAAGGAATGGATAGCCTCAAATAATAAAACATGGAAAAGTGAAGTTTTAGATATCCGCAACAAAGAATACCAAGACTTTATCTTCAAATATCAGATAGAGCCTCTTATAAAAAAAGGATTTAATAATTTCTTTTTTGATACACTTGATTCATTTCACTTCTATACCAAAACTTCACAGGAAAAACAAAAAGCACAAAATGCTTTGGCAAACTTCATTAATGAATTTCATAAACGATACCCAAAATCAAAATTAATTGTTAATAGAGGTTTTGAAATTATTGATCAGATCCATAACAGCATAACAGCAGTGCTATTTGAATCTTACTATAAAGGTTTAAAAGGAAAAAAACTCAACTATACTGATGTAACAGATAAAGACAGAAAATGGCTTGATATTTATCTAAAAAAGATTAAAAACTATAACCTTGATATTATAGCTGTTGATTATCTCCCTTTTGAACAATTCAATAAAGCACAAAAACTTATCAAAAAACTACAACAAAAAGGATTTATCCCTTTTATTTCTACAAAAGAACTTGATATTTATGGAAAAAGTTCTAAAAATGCTGTAAAAAGAGAAATACTTACTCTCATCAATGAAGAACAAAGAGACAGAACTCTTTTAGCTGCCCATAGACTTGGAGCTATTATTTTTGAGTCATTAGGGTATAAACAACATCTCTTAGATCTTAATACACAACCTTTACCATCTTTAGCATCTCTTCAAAAATATGCTGGTATTGTTATATGGTTCAATATTGCAATAGAAAATTCTCTAGAACTTGGTAAATGGCTTAATAAAGCTTCTAAAATTGGTATTAAAATAGCATTTATAAATAATTTTGGTTTTATTCCCTCTTCAATATTACAAAAATTTCAGCTTACTATGAAATCAAAAAAAGTTTTTAGAAAACAGATACTTTATCAAGATACAATGATAGGGTATGAGATACAACCTCCAATACAAAAAAGAGGTACTACAGTAACTATCAACACAGATAATTTTTCACCTCTTCTAGTTTATAAAAACACAGACTTCTCAACAAGTACAGAAGCAGCACTTATGCCATGGGGTGGTTTTATCAGATATGATGCATCAATTTTAACAATATCAAATAATGAACTTTGGGTAATTAATCCTTTTGAATTTTTCAAACAAGCACTTCGACTCAAAACACTTCCTATACCTGATCCTACAACACAAAATGGAAATAGACTCTTCTTTACTCATGTAGATGGTGATGGGATGGTCAATAAAGTAGAAGGGGAAAAAGACAAAATCTCTGGAGAACAACTGTATGATGAGATCTTAACAAAATATCATATCCCACATTCTATTTCTGTTATAGGATGTGAAATAGATTTACAATATCCTCTTTTCCCACAATATGCTAAAAGAGCAAGAGAAGCTGCCAAAAAAATATTTGCACTACCAAATGTTGAACCGGCAACCCACACTTTTACACATACTTTTTTCTGGGAAAAAATCAAAGATGACAACCTCTCTGAAGAATATAGACTCAAACCAAAAGGATATAACTTTTCTTTAAAACATGAACTTCTCTATCCATTAAAAGATATTCAAGAACATCTTCTACCACAAAAAAGTACAAAAAAAGCACAAACTGTTTTTTGGAGTGGAAACTGTTCACCAAGATTAAATGCTTTAGATTTTGTTTATAAACACCATATTCTAAATATTAATGGTGGGGATACTACTATAACAAAAACAGAACCATGGCTTTCTCAAATAGCTCCTTTTGGACTCCAAAGGGGAGAATATTATCAAATATATACAGGAGAACAAAATGAAAATATCTATACCCATGACTGGCTTGGACCGTTTTGGGGTTTTAAAAGAGTACTTGAAACCTATGAACTTACCAACAAACCAAACAGATATAAACCTATAGATATTTACTATCATATCTATTCTGCTTCAAAAGAAGCTTCACTCAAAGCACTAAAATATGTTTTTGATCATGTTTTAAAACAAAAAGATATCTTCCCTATCTATACAAGTGAATATATCCCAAAAGTTCAGGATATGTATGATGTATCTATGGCAAATGAAGGGGATGAATGGTTTATAGCCGGAATGAAAGATCTTAAAAATCTTAGACTTGAAGGAAAAAAACATTTTGTAGATTTTCAAAAAAGCCCAACAACTATAGGAATAACAAAATTTCTTACACATCATTATATAAGTTTAGATAACAATCAAACCCATTACATCACACTAACAGACAAAGAACAAAATGGAGTTTATATTATCAGAGCAAATGGCTACTTAAAAAATCATGCAAAAAAAGGCAATTCACTCTCTTATAGTTTTAAAGGGTATGTAAATCAACGAATTAGTTTACATGTAAAGAAAAATTGTAAAGTATCTACTTCTCCACAGCCATTTAAAATTCTTAAAAAAGGAAGGATTTATACATACCTGTTTCATTCTAAAACAGCAAAACTTTTTATAAGGTGCAAATAATGTTCAAAAAAATTTTACATGAACCACTTATTCATTTTTTATTTTTTGGTGGCTTGATATTTTTATATTATGGATATAAAACACCTCAACAAACTACTATGCCAAACACCAAAACTATTAGTTTTTCTTCATATGATATAACAGCATTGGAAAATAAATTTACTAAAGAATATGATCAAAACCTGACACAAATTCTTAAAACAGCTATCATTCACAAACAATTCTATGATGATGTATTACTCAAAGAAGCTTTTTCTCTCGGACTCGAAAAACAAGATGATACTATCCGAAAAAAACTTCTTTCAAAAATGGACTTTATCCTCTCAAATACTGCTTTTAAAGAACCTTCCCAAGAAGAATTAGAAAAATATTATAAAAAGCACATTCAAGATTATACAGAAAAACAACAACTTAGTTTTGC
>Ga0256828_1000799_pt1 | contig 20432 bp, 20 predicted proteins | sample CV88metaG_FD_185993 | JGI IMG/M metagenome (GOLD analysis project Ga0256828, IMG submission 185993) | Hydrothermal vent microbial communities from East Pacific Rise, Pacific Ocean - CV88 | ecosystem: Environmental > Aquatic > Marine > Hydrothermal vents | place: Pacific Ocean: East Pacific Rise...
AAACTCTCTCCGGATACCTGGGAGTACTACACCCCGGCATACGACCTTGACCAGAACGTCCTCATCAAAGCCGGAGCGATCCGCCAGAAGTGGATAGACCAGGGACAATCTCTGAACATCTTCATTACGCTTGACAAAGCAAGTGGGAAGTACTTGAATGAGATCTATATGAATGCTTGGAAGTTTGGATTGAAGTCTACTTATTACTTGAGAAGTCAGTCGCCTGAGAGTTCAGGGGATGTTGAAGACCGAAGCCAAGAATGTGTTGGGTGTCAGTAGCACTTTTATTTCACTGCATCTTTCACCGAACGGCTTCGTTTCGTTCGGTCACTTACTACTAGTAAGCTCACTCTCTCCACTCACGCCGTTTGATAAAATCTACAATAAACTAAAAGGCTACTATTTATTATGAATAAGAAATATTATTATTTTGCAACTCGAATTGACAGAGCAATGAGTGATTTATTGGAGTCTAAAGATTACTTATCTTCATGGTTAGAGAAAGATACTATATTAGTAGGAGTTAAGGATTATCATAAAAAGGCTATAGAAAATGCACTATTACTTTCTGCTTTTATTTCGTATGATAGAGTATTTACAAAATCAAATACAGAGCAAGATAATTACCATGAGTATGTATCAAATGAGTTTGGAAAGTTACGTCAACTTACAATAGATAAGTTTTCAGAAGAGAAATTAAATATGCATAATCTAGTACATAAAGAAAGAAGTAGTTCTTTTGCCCATTCTGATGGAAGGTCTGCAGGAGTTTCTTTAGTAGCCGACAATATTTTTTTTGTTTCTACTATGAGAAACCCTTATGGTGGATATACCTTTAAAGATATTCAAATACTTAAGGAGATGACAGAACAGTTGCATGATGACTTTAAGAATAAACAACGAGAAATTTTTAATAGATATCCTGAATCATTTAAATAACCTATCTAACAAACAAAATAACCCACTTAATCTTGTTCCCACGATTTTCGTGGGAATGCATACTTGAATATTTTATTATCAAAAATTTTTAACTCCTTCTCCTTCATTCCTTTTTTTCTTTGTTGATGCAACAAAAGAATAAAACGAACCCAAAAAAAGAAAATGCATACGCTATCGCTGGTGAATGAATTTTCTATTCTTTGGATTATGAAGAGCTAAGATATTATGATGAAATCTTTTAATATTTTAGTTTTGAAATTGGCGATAGCCTAAGCATATTAAAAACAGTGTCGTGGCGAACGACTTTGAAAGCGAAGCGATTCGAGAGCCACGACGATTTTTTTGCTTCGTTTTTTTCTAAAAAAAATGACGAGAGAAACAACGCCTCGAATGGGATGAGAGGAAATTTAAAAAATTAATAAAATGTTTTTAAAATAGAAAAATAGATTTTTTATGTAAATTCATGGTGCGTTGGCAAACGCACCCTACGAAAAACATCAGATAACCCCTAAAATCCAAAATAAACTACCTAACAGCAAAAATAACCCATTTTAAACCTTTTTTCAACCTCAGATATGGAAAAAATAAAAAAAACGCTTATTTTAGCCTCTAAAAAGAGGCTGTTTTGACGAAGAAAATAATACTTTTATCAATCACCGGTATAGAGTTGTCTCGGTCTGGCGATTTTTGAGGTTTCGTCTTTTTTGAACTCTATCCATTGGCTGATCCACCCCACAGTTCTACCGATGACAAAAATCGGGGTGAACATCGATTTTGGAATTTGAAGTGCGGTGAGGATGATGCCGGTATAAAAATCGATGTTAGGGTAGAGATTTCTTGAAATGAAATACTCATCATTCAAAGCGATCTCTTCTATTTTTCTGGCGATCGCCATAAGTTCACTGTCTAGATTCAGTTCTTCACGTAACTCATCTTGCAGTTTTTTGAGTATTTTTGCTCTGGGGTCGAAGTTTTTGTACACCCTGTGACCAAAGCCCATAAGTCTGAAGTTATCGCCCGGGTCTTTGGCTTTTTCTATGAAAGCTTCTACCTTGTCAACTGAGCCTATGTACTCAAGTTGTGCAATGACAGACTCGTTGGCTCCTCCATGCGCCCGTCCCCAAAGTGCAGCGATTCCTGAACTTATGGCAACATAGGGGTGTGCACCTGTAGAAGCAACACCACGTACCACCGTAGTAGAGGCATTCTGTTCATGGTCTGCATGCAGGGTAAAGATGGTATCTAAAGCACGTACCTCAACCTCTTTAATGTGTTCATGCCCGTTAGGACACAGATGCATTTTGCCTCCGGGGTAGGCACGCATCATGGTGAGGAAGTTTTTGGTAAAAGAGAGGTCAATGTCCGGCTCTATGAAAGGGATGCCCAAAGATTGTCTGTAGGCAAAGGCGGCGATGGTCGGGATCTTGGAGATGATGCGGTGTGCCATCTCCAGATAGGCATTTTCATCTTTGATGTCAATATGTTCATCATAAAAAGAGGCCAGTGAGGTGACTGCAGCAGAGAGTGTTGCCATGGGGTGTGCATTATCAGGGAAGGCATCAAAAAGTTTGTGCAGTCCTCGGTGCAGGTAGGCACGATGGCGTATCTCCAAGTCAAAATTGGTGAGCTCTTCTTTTGAAGGCAGCCTGCTGTTAAGCAAAAGAAAGCAAGTTTCCAGATAGCTGTGTTCATTGGCCAATTTTTCTATGGTGATGCCACGGTATCGCAGTTCACCTTTTTTACCGTCTATGAAAGTAATGGTGGATTCACATGCGGCTGTAGCAGTAAATCCGGGATCATAGGTGAACATGCCTGTATCGGTAAAGAACGTACGAATGTCAAGTACTGAAGGGCCTCTTGTGGCATCCAGAATGTTATATTCGTACGTCTCACCTGTGCGGTTATCGGTTAATGTAACAGTATTCTTTTTCATCACATAACTCCTTTTTTATTTTTCTTTTGAGCAGGTCCACACCCAGGAAGTCACAAAGGATCTTTGCATCTTCAAAAGCATTTCCCAAACAGCTGGAGGCTCCGGGGGAAGGGGTCATGTTGAAAATGATCCCTGTACCCGTGTCTATTTTAGCTTCGCCCAGAAGCAGTTTTTTCTCTTTTTTATCAATGATCTGCGGACGCATACCGCCGTATCCGTCGGCATACTCTATGTCATCACTGCTTAGAGAGGGGATGAGTTTTTGTACCTCTTCTATAAAGAACTCATTACCGATACCCGGCAGTTCATGGGCAAAATTACGCATGATGTAGGCACGGATATCTTCATCTTTCATCAGGTCATAATAGACCCCCAGTACGGAACGGTCAAGACTAAGAAGGTCAAAAAGATTGAGTATCTCCATATCGTGGTAACGCTCTAGGGTCATCATGGCAAAAGCAGTGGGCCCGAAACGTGTTTTCCAGTTTGCAGTAAGATCGGGATCCCCGTGCACAGCGGCAAAAGGTAGTTTGGGGTTCTGCATCGTGTAGACCTTTGCATTAAGCAGTTGAGTCTTTGCAAAATAGAAACTTCCGCCTATGGGAAGCATGGCATAGTCATCTCCATACCCCATCTCATGTGCAAGGAGTAAAGAGTGGGCTCCGGCATTGACTACCACGACGTCACTGAGGAATTCACCTCTGTCGGTATGTATGAGGAACTTGTCCCATTTCTTGGTGATCTGAGTTACTTCCGTACCGAAATTGAGCTCTACCGTACAGTGTTCTTTCCGGGAGAGTTCTATAAATGTTTGGCTCAGTTTTCCGAAATCAACTGTGGTGATCTTATCTTTGGTTCCCATTGCCAAAATGGGCTCTTTGCGTCCTTTGGTCAGGATGGGTTCTATGTTCTCAAGTGCCTCTTCATCCCAGAGTTCAAGATAGGGGAAAAGTTCTTTGAAGGTTTCATAGCGTGTTTGGAGTTCTTCTATCTCTTCTTCTCCTACGGCTAAAACCATTTTTGGTTTTCTAAAACCGATGCTTCCCTCATAGTTAAAGTGGGTAATGAAGTTAGCGACCATGGATGAAGAAGCAGAGACTTTCTTTGCTTTTTCAAAATCATAATTGGTCTCAATATCCCCTATATGCAGGGTTTGGGAATTTGCTTTTGCAGAAGAGTTCAGTGTGGCAGGTTTGTCATATTTCTCAAAAAGTGTGACAGACTCCATCTGGGTATATCTGGAGAGCATAAAAAGCAGTGCAGCCCCGGAGATGCCTCCCCCAATGATCGCCACTTGTGTATAGTAAGAACCTTCTGTCATGAGAGTATCCTCTGTTGAGATGATTAAGTATAGTAACTGTGCGTAGAATTTGTGTGTAATTTTGTTATAATTTGGGATCAAAAAAAGGATAGTTAATGGAACAATTTGAAAATGTGGCGGTAGAACTCGAAGGCAACAGTTATTTTGACGGAGCAGTAACAAGCCGTACAGTGAACTTTGCTGACGGGTCTAAAAAGACATTGGGCTTCATGCTTCCGGGTGAGTATGAGTTCGGTACAGCTGCAGCAGAGTTGATGGAGATCACTTCCGGTGAGTTGGATCTGAAACTGCCCGGATCAACTGAGTGGATAAGTATAAAAGGCGGAGAGTCATTTAATGTACCTGCAAACTCTAAATTTCAGGTAAATGTGAAAAGCATTACGGATTACTGTTGTTCATACCTGTAAGCCTGTACCCGTATCTCTTTGTCTAAAGTCAAGAAAGGATCGGTTTGAAATATATTGTTAATATTATAGTGCTTCTCCTGCTAACGTATCAAACAGCTGCAGCAAATGACACAAGTTTTTGGAAACAGAAAGATAAGCGGATGCACTTTGCAGTAAGTGCGGTGATCGCAACAACGACTACAGCATATGCAAGAAACAAAGGGTATGATAAAACAGAATCTTTTTTTATAGGATTTGGAACAACAGTACTTATCGGACTGATCAAAGAGGGTATTGACGGACGCAGAAAGAACGGACACCAGGAAACAGATGATATGAAAGCAAATATACTTGGAGCGATGTCAGGTGCTTTGATTTCCACACAGTTTGAGTGGAAGTTTTAATTTACATATAGAAATTTTCAGGGTTCACAATCAATACACAAATAAAAGCTATACTTCTTTTATGAAGGTCGTAGAGTGCCATCCCTTCTCCCCTCTTTTGGCACTCTGTCCATATAGATAGGATGGATTGACCTTCTAGGTAACTTTTCATTATTATTTTGTACCTTATTCCCTCCTCGGTACAGCCTCCTTTAAATTATATATCAATCGAAAAGTTACCTTTAATTGCCTACATGAGTCGCTATGCTCCATCGTTTCGGTTTCGTAGCTAAAAACAACAAGCAGTTGTTGTTTTCTTAACGCTTTTGCCTACGTGGCTACGCGCTGCTCCGACCACTTTGGTTTCGTAGCTATAAATGTGAAGCAGTTCACATTTCTTTAACGCTACTCACCCCATCCATGCATTTTTTTGGAAATGATCACATCATAATGTTCAAACAGGTCATCTATGGCACTGCTTGCTACATAGTAATGTTCTTCAAGCAATGCCATCCAGTCGTAACGCTGTTGAGTGTCTCCTTTAGGGATAAAAATAAGAATAAGTCCTGCATTTTTAATGATGCTGTGCGTTTTCTTTAAAAAATCACTTCTTATTTCTGCATCTATGGTTGAGGTGACAAAAAGATACTCATACAGTTTGCCCTGTATCATATATCGTGGCCTCTCAAGTGTGAATTTGACAGGCTTAACAGTTTCATGATCCTTGTATCTGTCAGCTAAGGTTTTAAAAAAAGAGGGATCAGTACAGTTTATCTGATATTCGTACCCTTGCTTGGAGCAGAAATCTTCTAAAATTTCTACCATCTTTTCACCGATTTGGGCAAAATGAGCTATGCATAGAGCAGGTGCAGGTGCTATGATCTGCAGCAGTGTTTCCAGTTTGTCTTGTTCTATGTTCTTCATACTTGAAGTGTAGCTAAAAAACAGACCCAAAGACTAAATGAGTATAATAATTCTTAAATAAAATAAGAATATATAATAGAGGTTTACAGAATGGAACGCAAAAAGATATATAATCCTGATTCTCAGGAAAAAACTAGTGACAGAAAGATATTTGGGGGAGACCCTACAGGGATATTTGAGCTTAATGATATTAAATACCAGTGGGCATATAACCTTTGGGAGATGATGCTTAACAATACATGGTTCCCCAAAGAGGTAGATATGACAAGAGATGTCAACGACTATAAACACCTCACCGATGCAGAGAAACAGGCATACGATAAAGTGTTGGCACAGCTTATTTTTATGGATTCGCTTCAGACCAACAATATTATTGATAATCTCAACCCGTTCATTACTTCTCCGGAGGTGAATCTGATCTTGGTAAGACAGGCATTTGAAGAAGCGTTGCACTCACAAAGTTATGCAGTGATGGTGGACAGTATCTCTACGAATTCCCAAGAGATCTATGAGTTGTGGAGACGCGATATGAAACTCAAGTCCAAAAATGATGCCATTGCCAAAGTCTATGAGGAACTCTCATCGAATCCGACGGATGAAAACATAGTCAAAGCGATGTTTGCCAACCAGATCCTTGAGGGTATCTATTTCTATAGCGGATTTACTTACCTCTATACACTTGCACGTTCAGACAAGATGCTCGGAACAGCACAGATGATCCGTTTCATCCAAAGAGACGAGGTGACACACCTTCTGCTTTTCCAAAACATGATCAACACGACCAAAAGAGAGAGACCTGAACTTTTTACCAAAGAGCTGCTTGATGAAGTCTATCAAATGTTCAGAGATGCGGTAAAACTGGAGTCTGAATGGGGAACATACATTACACAAGGGCAGATACTTGGTCTTACTGATGAGATCATTGAACAGTATATTCAGTATTTGGCAGACCAGAGGCTGCATGCAGTAGGTTTGGAGAAGATATATAATGTGGAACATCCGATCAAATGGGTGGATAACTTCTCTAAATTTAATGACCAGAAGACCAACTTTTTTGAAGGGAATGTAACGAATTACTCAAAAGGAAGTTTAGATCTTGATGATTTTTAGGAGTTAAAAGATGATGGGTAAGCCTAAAAAAATGGAAGCAGTGGTTCTACAGCTTCCAAGTAAAAAACGTTATCAGGAAAATCTTGACAGACTGCTCGAAGAGATAAGAAAACATCAAGACAAACAGATCATTGTTGCGCCGGAGGTCTGTCTCACTGCCTATGATTATGAACATTTGACCACTGCGGCAAAGTTCTCTGCCAAAGCACTTAAAACACTTAAACAAGAGGTGGATGAGCAGATAGTGGTACTTACGCTTATCCTTGAAGACGGGGATGAGTTCGTCAATCAGGCAGTGGTGATCCATAAACATAAAGTAGTACACAGACAAAACAAAGTCAAACTCTTTAAGTTGGGAGATGAAGATATCTACCTGAGCTCAGGGAAAAAGAAGAAGATCAAACCTTTTGAGATTGAGGGAGTGAAGTATGCACTGCTTATCTGTTTTGAACTACGTTTCAAAGAACTGTGGAAGCAGATAGAGGGTGCAGATATCGTGCTTTTGCCTGCACGCTGGGGATTGCCACGTAAAAAACATTTGGAAATTCTTTCATCAGCTTTAGCAGTGATGAACCAGTCTTATGTACTTCTCTCCAACTCTTCAGACAGCGATATGGCAAGCGCGTCAGCGATCATCTCTCCTAACGGTGACAGAGTGGCAGATGATGCAAAAGAAGCCATAGAAGGTAGTGTAGACTTCAGGGAAATAAAAAAGATTAGACGCTATATTGTAATGGATTAATAACACTTAGGATAGAATTTCGTTTAATTCACGGGGATGAGGGATCAAAGTAGATGATAAAAGCAAGAAACAGACAAAATCTTGTAAATGAAATAGAACAGCATTTTAAACTCGATGCACATGTTAAAGAGGCTTTTCTAAAAGTAGATAGAGAAGCTTTTGTGCCTAATGAATTTAAACATCTTTCCTATAAACTTGATGCCCTTCCTCTGGCTGCAAGCCAATGGATATCTTCTCCTTTGACCGTTGCGAAAATGACACAGCACCTTGAGCTTAAAGGGGTGGATTCAGTACTTGAAGTCGGATGCGGAAGCGGATACCAGGCTGCCATCCTCTCAGCTATCTGCCGCCGTGTCTTTACCATTGAGCGGATTGATGAACTTCTTAAAAAAGCCAAAGCAACCTTTTCGGAATTAGAGATACACAATATCTTTACCCGTTTTGATGACGGGCAGAGAGGCTGGAAACAGTATGCACCTTTTGAACGTATTCTATTCTCAGCTACAGCAAAAGAGGTACCTGAAGTGCTTTTTGAACAGCTTGCCGAGGGGGGGATACTTATCGCCCCGGTAGAGCAAAGTAAGGATTATCATATTATTACCCGTTTTTATAAAAAGAATGGACGGATCACTTCCGAGACGATAGAGCAGTGTTTGTTCGTCCCCGTACTGGATGGAACACAAAAGTAAATAGAAGGGGGAGCTGTCAACCTTTCATTAAATTTATGCTATGATTTACAAAATTGTAAACAGGGGTAAGGAATGGAAAAGTTGATGAAGCCTGCGGAGTATGCAAAAGAGCTTGGTATCTCCAGACAAGCGGTCTATGCGAAGATCAAAAGAGGGATACTGACAGCAAAGAATGTAGAGGGAAAACTTTACATTGTGGTTGACACAAAAAACAAAGTAGAAAAAAATTCCCAAACAGAGGCAAAAGCAGCACCGAAGAGTACTGCTGCAAAAACAACGACTTCTGCACCTCAAACCAAAGATTACAAAGCACTGCTTGCAGCCAAAGATGAGACTATTGCCGTACTTAAAGGGACGGTTAAAGATCTTAAGAAGTCCAATAAGCAGATATCGACGACACTCAAAGGGGAGATAGACCTGCTCAAAGAGGCATTCTATGAAATGCGTACCCTTTACATCCATCAGCTTGAGCATAAAAAACCTCAGGATGCTATTGACATTATGACAGAGGAAGAGATGGTTGAGGTTGAGCAAGAGCATTGGATAAGTATCAAGAAATTCTTTAAACAACAAAAGATCACTAAAGAAAAGCATCAGGACAAAGCAACTAAACGTTTGAAAAAAGCATATAAGTCAGGAGATGGGCGTCTGATGAAGGTAGAAGGAAAACTCAAACTCAATGCCAATAAAAACTATGAGGATATTTTAAACTAAGATGCAACTGCTTAAAAACTTTTCAAAAGAGTACAGCCTCTTTCTAGCTATATTGACCTATTTTGGTATTAACCGTTTTGAACATACACTTGTGCATACGACTGCAGGTAATTTGTTGGGCTTTGGTATTTTATTTGTAGTGATCATTTACTCTGCTATGTCAGTTGCACACCATGCTGAGATGCTTGCAGAGAAGTTTGGTGAGCCGTATGGAACACTCATTCTTACGATCTCTGCAGTGATCGTAGAGATCCTTATTATTGTCATTATGATGATGCATGCCCAGAGTCCTGTGTTGGCAAGAGATACGATATACTCAGCCATTATGCTTGATATCAATGGACTTTTAGGTATCGCAGCAATTATTGGAGGTATCAAGTATGGTGAACAGCCTTACAATGTAGACTCATCCAACTCTTATCTCTCTATGTTGCTCGTGGCTATAGGGATAGCTATGGTGCTTCCACACTTTATTGATGTAGCACATCATGATATGTTCAATATGTTCAATGTCGTGATGTTCATCCTTTTGTATGTGGTATTTACCCGTATTCAACTCACGTCACATAAGTACTTTTTTGAGCATGAAAGCAAAGAGGAACTTTGTCAAGAGCATGGACACTGTGTAGAGCATGGAGAGATCAATGCCTGGTATCATGCTTTTATCCTGGTGGTTTCTATTGTCCTTATCGGTGTGCTTGCGGAGATACTTTCTGTCTTTATGGGTAATACCTTAGAGACCTTTGAACTTCCGCTTGCTATCGGTGCAGTAGGTGTTGCCGTGATCTCTGCGGCCCCTGAGCTTATTACTGCTGTACGTGCTGCAGTAGATAATCGTATGCAAACAGTGATCAACATTGCTCTTGGTGCATCATTGGCAACGATCTTGTTGACAATACCTGCGGTCATTTTGGTATCAAGATATTACGGGCTGGAGCTTAACCTTTCTCTCACCCCTGTTCAGGGTACAATGTTAGGACTTACTTTATTGTTGAGTATTGTTAATTTCAGTGATGGTGAGACTAATGTATTGGAAGGGTTCTTACATTTTATCTTGTTTGTGGTATTTGCGTTTTTATTGTTTGTTTAGACAAATAATGAGACCAGTTTCCCTACCACTTCATCATCTGTAAATATCTTTATATAACGTATATCATACTGTGAAAAATGCTCTACTAGTTTTTCATCATTTGCTTTAAGTCTGGCAAGATACTTTTCTACACTTCTTTTTCCAAAATAGGTATCGAGTTTAGCGTTGTTTTGGGGATTGCTAAGTATGACTTCCCCAAGTTTCTCAGGGGATTCCTCTTCCCTGTCTCGAATGATGATCGCGATTATCTCATGCTTTTGTGCAAGAAGTGAGAGATCCGCTGTATCAAGGAAGTCTCCTATGATAAAGAGCAGCGAAGGTTTGTAGAGACGTTTGAAGAGGTCTTGCAAAGAAGCAGCAATATCAACTTTTGTACCAAGTACAGAGTGTTCAAAAAGCTTCCTGGAAAATTGTTCTATGTGGTAGATCTGTTTGGTGGGAGGAATTACTTCTGTCTGGTTTTGGGTGTAAGTAATGCCGGTGAAAAGATCTCCGTTTTGCTGGGCAGCATACCCAAGAAGTGTAGCAACTTCTGTGAGTGTTTGCTGTTTGCTGTTTGCCATATTGGTGCTCTTTGAGCCAAAATAGAGGCTTCCGTCCATGAACGCAGCCACAACGACTGAGAGTTCACGGTTGGCATGTAACTCCTTAATATAGGGTTTTCCAAGCTTTGCAGTGATAGTCCAGTTGATCTTTCTAATGTCATCTCCTGTCTGATACTCCCGAAGCTCCGCAAAATCATATCCCTCACCGTGAAGTTTGGAAAGATTTTGCCCTGAAAGCAGTGTATAGACCTGATGACGTGCTTTGAGTTGAAGAACTTTTAGTTCACTATTCATGTAAAGCTCTTTTGGGTCACTGAACATTGAACAGAAGAGAAGATTTTTATTTTTAACATAGTTTTATGGGATCGGCAATCTTTCAACAATTTCAGAGATCACTTCATCAGAGCTGACCCCTTTTGCTCTTGCTTCATAAGACAACACGATCCTGTGCCGAAGCACATCATGTACCATATATCCTATATCAGCAGGAGAGACAAAATTATTCCCCCGTAAAAAGGCTTTGGCTTTGGCTGCTTTGTAGAGGTCTATGGAGGCACGTGGACTGGCTCCGTACATCAGTTTATTTGAAATGTTCTCTAAACCGAATTTTTCAGGATCTCTTGTGGCAGAAATGAGTTGCACGATGTAGCGTTCGAGCTCTTTATCAATATGTATCTTCTCTAACGCTTCCTGCAGTATCTGAAGTGCTTCGATACTCAATATCTTTTCTACTTTACCGAAACTCTTGCTTGCTCCTTTACGCATGATCTCCAACTCTTCCTCTTCTGAGTTGTGCTCTACAATGATCTTCATCATAAATCTGTCCAGTTGTGCTTCAGGCAGAGCATAGACCCCTTCCTGTTCTATGGGGTTTTGTGTCGCCATGACCAAAAAAGGAGGATCGAGCCGGAAACTCTCTTCGGCAATGGTCACCTGCCTCTCCTGCATTACTTCAAGCAGAGCAGACTGTACTTTGGCAGGGGCACGGTTGATCTCATCAGCGAGCAGCAGGTTGGTAAAGAGTGGACCTTTTTTAATGCTGAATGTATGTGTATTCGGATTGTAGATCTGTGCCCCGATGATGTCTGAAGGCAGAAGGTCCGGGGTGAACTGGATACGTTTGAAGTCAAGCCCCAGTGCTTTGGAGAAGGCATTGATGGTGGTGGTCTTTGCCAGCCCCGGTACACCCTCTACCAGAATATGCCCGTCACAAAGCAGTCCTATAAGCAGTCCCTCTATAAGAGACTCCTGCCCTATGACTGCTTTGTGCAACTCCTGTTTTAATGAGGTTATTTTTTCATTCATACGATTTTCTCCAAAACATCCTGTTTTATTTTCTTCAGGTTTATTTTACCATTTCCATATAAATGCTTCTCCAGTCTCTCTATACTGGAAGCAAATTGTCTGCTGTTGATTGACATAAGCAGTTGCAGCAGGGATTTTGCATCCTGGCAGGACGCTATCTTCTCTTTAAGGGGATGTACTGTGTGTATCATGACATTTTTTCTGCTCCATATAGCAAGGGCCGTAAAATAACCTGCTGCAAACACAATAAGATAGGTTAAAAAAGTAGTGATCCAGGAGAGATCATTTTTAAATCTGGCAGGGGTGTCTGTTTTGTCAACAAGTGCGTTGATGTCTGTTGGATTAATGTCAAAATGCTGTTTGGGGATCTCAAGCATATATGTTTTTTTTCTGTGTGGGTCAAAAGCATGTATCTGTATCGCTGGCAAATCGAAGGTTTTGTTGCTTGAAAGGGCAAGTCTATAGATCGTTTTGTAGTGGATGCCTGTGTTGTCTATTTTTTTCTCTATCGCAGGTTTTTCTGTAAAAACGGTAATATTCGGTGATTTGGGGATAAGTGCTTCTATGAGAGGCGGATAGCCTTTACCTTCTATGGTAACGTTCACAGAAATGGGTTCATAGGCATCTGCCTTATGTTTTTTGAATGTGTAAGAGAGATGAAAATCTCCTATAAGCTGTGTTGCTTTGGGTAAGGGTTTTACTTTCAACATAAGGGGAGGCAGAGAGATTTTACTATCTGTGGTTTCCAATTTTTTAAAGTCATCTCTATCCCCTGAAAATGAGTAGGCAACTTTTGCATCATCTGTGACACGTTTGATAAGATCAAATGTGACGTTGATATCTCCGCTTCTGAGCGGATGCAGAAGATAACGTGTATGAATGTGCGTATGGTGTAGTGTATTGTCTTGGGATGATGCTATCTGCTCTACAGCATAGTCACTGTTTGGATGGATACGAAAACGAAAGAAAAGTACGATATCGGTATTGGTTTGATTGATATCTATATCTAGAAGCAAAGCCTCTTTTTCATAGGGATTTTGGTTGTTAATATGTATATTGTAATTGAAATCCTCTGCCTGGAGGAACAGAAACAGAGTCAAAAAGAGATAAACTATTTTACCAAGGCTGTGTTTCACGTATGTATCCTTTATTGATGAGTTCATAGACTTTGGAGCTTAGAGGCTGGCTCTTTTTCTGTCTGATAATTATGCGTTTTTTCTTCTCTTTCTTGTTGCCTGCTTTACTCTCTCCTCCTGATCCTGACCCGGAACTTGTCTGGCTCTCTTCTTTGCTTTTCTTTTTATTGCTTTGTGTAGCATCATTGGTAGGTGAAGCACTGCTTTGTGACTCTGGACGGGTCATACCCTTCTGAGTCTCTTTGGATTTTTGCAAAAGAGCAATAAGTGTCAAGTTGTTTTTTGTATCGGCATCTTCTCCCAATTGCAATGCCTTAGTATAATAGAGTTTAGCTTTATCGAACGCTTTTAGCATGGCATAACTGTTGGCAATGTTGTAATAGAGTTTCTGTTTGATCTTAGGTGAGGTGGAACGGATATTACGGTAAAGCAGGATCGCTTTTTTATACGCATGGAGTCTGTAATAGGTATTTGCCAATGCAAATTGGCTTTGTAGTGATACGGTATCTATCTGAAGAAGCAGTTCTTTTGTTTTATTGAGATCATTTGCCTGGTAGTTTTTATAGGCTTGATGGAGATAATATCCGTCCAATACAGAAGCTTCTGCCTGTATACCAAGCAATGAAAAAAGTACGATCAGATATTTGACGGCTCTGGTATGAAGCATCACAAAGAGCAGCAGTGCTATAAAAAGAGGAATTTGATACAACTCACTGTAGCGGTACGCTTTTTTTGTTATCAGATGACTTTTTTGTGTCTGTTGTTCAAAAGCATCCTGAAGTGCTTTGGCAGTTTTTTCAGGTGTACTTGAAGGACTTAAGTATATGCCTCTTGTGTGAGAAGCCAGTTTTTCAAGAAGAGGATTAATACGGGAAATAACAAGATTTCCCTCTTTATCTTTCAGCAGGTTACCGTCAGGCTTCGCTATGGTAGCTCCCTGCGTGGTGCCTAAAGCCAGTATTGTAAGTTTTATATTTCCCGCCCGGAGATGCTCTGTAAGTTGTGTAAGATCATTCTCTTCTCCTCCGTCTGTAATAAGAAGCAGGTTCTTTTGTCTGTTTTGCAGTGAAGCGATCTTCTCAAAGAGTTTGTTCATGGAAGTCCCTTTGGTAAGGATATACTCCGGATTCAGGCTTTTGAGTGCAATATTGATGAGCTCATGGTCTGTTGTCGGCGGTGAAAGCAGCAGAGGATTGGTGGTGAATGCAATCAGCATGATGTTGTCTTTGGGATCGGCTTTGAGAAAAGAAGAGATGGTCTCTTTTGCAAAGGTGTAGCGGTCAGGAGAGATGTCTTTGGCTCTCATAGAGTAGGAGACATCCAGAGCGATGATGATATCTTTTGCTTCTATAGTCTGTTCCTGCACACCGAGTTTTACTACAGGTCGACAGAGTGTCATGATGATAAGCATAAGAATGATGAGATGTATCGTTGATTTGATGTTTTTGTTCTTTTGAATGAAGAAAAGAGTGATCACCGGGATGAAAAGCCATAAAAATGCCGGATAAAGAAGTGTCATGCTTCACTCCTTCGTGTGTACAGTACCCAAAGAAAAAGCAGTATAAAAACCGATCCTAGCGGTACAAGAATGAGCAGTTTTTGGTTGAGGTAATTTTCCCCGCGAATGAGACTTGGCTCAAGGGTGTTTATCTCTTTATAGATTTTTTCAAGCTCTTCGGCACTTTTTGCTGCATAACTTTTTCCTCCGCTCTCTTTGGCAATAGTCTCCAAGAGTATACTGTCATAGTCTCTTTTTTTACCTATACCTATGGTATAGATCTTGATCCCTAGTTTTTTTGCTTTTTTTACAGCCTCTTGGGGAGAGGTTCTTCCTGCATTATGATAACCGTCAGTAAGTAGGATGATCGCTTTCTTTTTGGCTTTGCCGAAAGAGAGTGTAAGAATGGACTGCATCAGGGCATCCCCGATGGCAGTACTTTCACCTGCAAGACCAACGGTTGTCATCTCAAGCAGAAAATTCAGGGCTTCGAGATCATAGGTAAGAGGGGAGGCTGTGTAGGCAAAAGTACCGAAAACAACAATACCCATGTTATCATCAAAACGGTTTTTAATGAATGCTTTGGAGAGTTCCAAAGTGGTCTCATATCTGTTTTTGAATCGGTCTTTTGAATCGAATCCGCTCTGTGCCATGGAACCGCTCGCATCGATCGTCAAGATGAGATCCCTTCCTTTTTTATGTTGATTTTGGGCATTGTCATAGAGAAAAGGTTTGGCTAAGGCAATGACCATAAGCGTATAAAGCAACATTTTGAGCCATGGCTCAAATGTGAAAAAAGGACTCTCTTTTGATATCCAGGATAATTTGGGGAAATAGTACACTTTATGATAGGGTTTACACCACAGGAAACAGGGTAAAAGAAGCAATAGTAGCAAAAAATAGGGTGAGCCAAAGTAAAAGTGCATAATTTGATTTTAGCATTTCTCTGATAAGTTTACGATATAATCATCAAAATTTCATTTAATAATAGGGAAAAAGAATGGAACGAACAAGGAAGATACTACAGGTATGGCTGAGTACGGCGATTTTTGCCTTTATACTCTTTACGCAATCTGCGCCTCTTAAGGCAAACGAGTTAGCGTTTCAGGAAAATGCTTCGGAAGTGATACTTAATTCACTGCAAAATCAGCCAAAGCGCAGCTTTTTAAGAAGACTCTATACGCAGTTGCTTTTTATGCCGGTATGGATGCATGAAAAATCTCTTTCTCCGGCAGCAAAAGAGCTTTTCAAATATATAAAAGCAGATGAGACACTGGATAGAAACGGAAAACTTTATCAGGATACTTTACTTCTGGAGCGTAAAGCTCAGGAAGTCTATGCAGGCAACGGGACACTTGCACAAAAGATAAGTCTTGAATTTAAAATATCCCAACTCTATGAGGGATATACCAATTATGCCTATTTCGGAAGTATCAACTGGGGAGCATTCAATGCACGTATCTCTAATCTTATGGTCAATGACGTAAGTACGGAGTGGGTGCTGCACAGACCCCAGGCAGATCCTATAGGGATGGTAGAGAATGCAGCGCTTGGAGGAAGCCTAACAAAACAGCTAAAGAGAGCTGTTCCTACTGCATATCGCTATAAGGCATTGCAGAAGGCATTGAAGAGATATATGCAGATCAAAGCTGAAGGCGGCTGGCCGCTTATTGTGCTCCATGGTAAATTGAAGCCAGGAAAGAGTGACGAAGGGGTTCTTGCTCTCAGGGAGAGATTAAGGGTAACGGGGGATTATGTTCCCTGTGAGAACAGTGTGGAAGATATTGTTTATGATGCCTGTCTGCAAAAAGCAGTCAAGCATTTTCAGGTACGAAACGGTCTTGTCCCTGATGGTGTTGTCGGTTCGGGAACATTGGCAGTACTGAATAAAACAGTGGATGAACGTATTACGACGATACGTTTGAACCTTGATCGTATCAAATGGCTTAATGATCGGCACTCAAGAAAACATATCATCATCAATATTCCGGATTTTAAACTCTACTTTGAAGAAGACGGAAAACTGATACAGACGATGCGGGTCATTACAGGAAAACCAAACCATCCAACGCCTATATTCAGTGATACGGTAGAGTATATTGTACTCAACCCTTATTGGAATGTGCCAAAGAGTATCATACAAAAAGAATTTGTACCGAAATTGATACGTAATCCCAACGCAATGAAGAGAAAAGGTATAGAGATACGTCAGGGATGGGGGAAAAATGCCAAAGTGGTCAATCCTGCTACCATTAACTGGAGAAACTATCGTGACGGAACACCGATGCCGTTCCACTTTGCACAGCTTCCTGGAAAGAGAAATGCATTAGGGAAAGTAAAGTTTCTTTTCCCGAACAAATTTTCAGTTTATATGCATGACACGCCGGCAAAGAGTCTTTTCAAAAGAAGTAAAAGAGCATTCAGTCACGGGTGTATTCGTTTACAAAAACCCAGAGAATTGCTTAGAACATTCTCTACTTTTAACAGTAATATAGATTTTGACAAGGCACAAAAGATCCTTAAAGGGAAATCAAAAACATCTATTACACTTAAGGAAAAAGTACCTGTAGATGTGATCTATCTGACAGCATGGGTAGACTATGACGGGAATTTGCAGTTTAGAAATGATGTATATCATTATGATAAAATGCAATTGAAATCATTTAGGAAATGGTAACAAATGGCATTTGAATATGCTGTTGTTTTAACGGGAAGTATTGCAACAGGAAAAAGTACGGTTGCAAACTGTTTTACCGAGTTTGGATTTATTGTTGTTGATGCAGATAAAATTGCACATCAAATATTGGATGAGCAATCCCTGAACATAGCAGAAATGTTTGGGTCAGAGTTGGTACAGGATGCAAAAGTCGATCGAAAAGCCTTGGGGCGTATTGTCTTTACAGATACAACAAAAAGAGAGCTTCTGGAGGATTTGCTCCATCCGCTTATTTACAACGAGATAGAAAAACGGTCAAAGGAACTGGACAGAGAACAAAGACCTTATCTTATTGATATTCCTCTTTTTTTTGAGAGTGAACGTTACCCTATAGCAAAGTCTATTGTAGTCTATACTCCAAAAGTATTGCAAGTTAAAAGATTAATGTTAAGAGACGGGTATAATGAGGAAGAGGCATTAAAACGAATAGCATTGCAGATGGATATTGAAGTAAAGCGTGAAAAAGCAACCTATGTGATCGATAATTCCGGTGATCGGAAACAATTGGGAAATAGATGTAAAGCGATAAGAGAAGAGATATTAGGAGATTTTTTATGACAGTGACCAAATATTCAGCCAACGGGAATGATTTTGTCATGTTTGTGGCACAGGAAAAAGCAGACAGGTCAGAGCTTGCCAGAAGACTGTGTCACAGACAGAACGGTGTAGGAGCAGACGGTTTAGTCGTACTGCTTCCCCATCCGGAGTATGATTTTGAATGGGAATTCTATAATTCTGACGGAAGCCATGCCGATATGTGTGGGAATGCTTCTAGAGCAGTAGCGCATTTTGCCCATGAAAAAGGTATCAGCAAAGACGGTACGGCAGAATTTTTAACCGGAGCAGGCGTGATCCATGCAACGATCAACGGACTTTATGTGGTCAGTGACATGACTGCACCGAAGATTATAAGAGATGATATAGAAGAAGATGGTGAGCGTTGGTGGTTGATCGATTCGGGTGTGCCGCACCTGGTTGCTGTTCGTGACGAGATAGATACCTTTGATATGGAAAAGGCACGCAGATTACGTCAGAAATATAATGCAAATGTCAACATCTGCAAAGTAGAAGATGACACTATGTATGTCCGTACCTATGAACGCGGTGTGGAAGATGAAACACTGGCATGTGGTACAGGAATGGTTGCGTGTTTTATCCGCAATCATAAAGAGGGTAAGGTACCTGATCAGGTGAAAGTCCATCCAAAAAGTGGTGATGAACTTTATGTAAGTTATGAAGACGGTGTGTACCGTTTTGGCGGCAAAGTCACCAAAACTTTTATTGCAGAGACCATTGAGTAGGAGAGTAGATGAGAAAGATCATTATAGCGGTATGTTTGACTTTAAGTACCTGGTCAAATGAGTTTGACCAGGCGGTAAAAGATTATAATAAGGGAAGCTACATTAAGGCATTGAACTCTTTTTATGTTTTGGCAAAAAAAGGAGATGCCCAGGCACAGTATAATGTAGGGATGATCTATGCCAACGGTAAGGGAGTGAAAGCAGACATTTCTGAAGCAATGCAGTGGTATGAAAAAGCAGCAAAACAAGGTAACGGTGCTGCAGAGTATAACCTTGCACAGCTTTACTATCAAAAAGGTGAGAAAGGCGAGCCTCATGCTTATGAAAAAGCGAAATATTGGTATGAAAAGGCGCTAAACAACAATATAAAAGAAGCGTATAATAATTTAGCTTCTCTCTATATGGACGGTAAAGGTACAGCCAAAGACGGTAAAAAGGCATTTGAGCTTTGGCAAAAAGCTGCTGAACTTGGCGATAGTGCAGCGCAGGTAAATGTGGCAGTTATGTATGCCTGGGGAGAAGGGCTAAAACATGACAAGATGAAAGCCTATGAAAATCTTAAAAAAGCATTAAAGAGCGGAAAGAGTGAGGCAAGTGAGTATCTTGATAAATTGTGTAAAGAGAGTGCCTGGGTTTGTCAAGATTGATAAACTAAAAGCCTTTTTTTAGTTCTTTTTGTATATACTTTCGTCCTGATAATATATATGATCGCGTAACTCAGTTGGTAGAGTACTTCCTTGACATGGAAGAAGTCGTTGGTTCAAGTCCAATCGTGATCACCATTTTCCCTATACTTTTTCCTTTACTCGTTGCCTCTGCACTCGTTACGTACAGAAGTAAGCTTCCTCATTTGTTCCTAGATTAAAGAAAAAATTATGGTGAAAACTTCGATTTGTTTTTACTTAATTCATATTTATCCAACTTTTAGCTATAATAACCGCATTTTTAGCGCACGGCATTGTAAGCTGTGACACATAAAGGCTTAATTTGAGTGAAAATCTTATAGGTTATATCGATGACCAGGGAAATATTATAGATACACAGAGTGCAGGAGAGAATCCTGTTGCAACACCGATAGAGTATGATAACTCTAAAGCAGCATTAGAGATAGTGCGTCACTCTACGGCGCATTTGATGGCTCAGGCGATCACGGAACTTTATCCAAATTCACAGTTCTTTGTAGGTCCTGTAGTGGATGAAGGCTTCTATTATGACTTCAGGATCGATGAGAAGATCGGTGAAGAGGATCTTAAAAAGATCGAAAAGAAGATGAAAGAGCTTATCAAGAAAAAGTATAAGATCGAAAAATATGAGATAAGCAAAGATGAAGCACTGAAAAAATTCGCCAATGATGATTTGAAGCAGGCAGTACTCTCACGCATTGAAGATGAGACGGTTTCTATTTACAAGCAGGGTGAGTTTGAAGACCTCTGTCGCGGACCGCATGTACCGGCACTTCGTTTCCTTAACAACTTTAAACTTACACGTGTAGCAGGGGCATATCTCGGTGGTGATGAGAATGCTGAGATGCTTACACGTATCTATGGGGTAGCCTTTGCAGACAGAGAGTCACTCAAAGCATATGTGACCATGATGGAAGAGGCAAAGAAGCGTGACCATAGAAAGATTGGTACCGAGATGGAACTTTTTATGTTCAATGAAGAATCAGGGGCAGGACTTCCTTTTTGGATGCCAAAAGG
>Ga0256828_1000800_pt1 | contig 20391 bp, 23 predicted proteins | sample CV88metaG_FD_185993 | JGI IMG/M metagenome (GOLD analysis project Ga0256828, IMG submission 185993) | Hydrothermal vent microbial communities from East Pacific Rise, Pacific Ocean - CV88 | ecosystem: Environmental > Aquatic > Marine > Hydrothermal vents | place: Pacific Ocean: East Pacific Rise...
ACCTGTTGCAACTCTAAGTCCAGCTAAACCTCCACCAACTACAAGTGCATCGCTATAGATTATTTTCATTGAGTTACCTCTTTGTAGATTTTTGTTTTTTCATAGTTATGAGTCATTCCAATATAGCTATATTTTGCTAAAGACGCTAAACCTAAAAAAAGATAAAGCACAATAAAACCTCTCATAGCACTTTTTAAAAGCTTTCTGTAAGTTTTAGGGTCATCACTTTCAAAAATACCCCATTTTAACATCACTCTATAAAGCCCAATAAAAGCGTGTGTTACAACACTTAAAAGAAGTAAAAAGTAAACCACCCACATATACTCATGGACAACTCTATATGAGCTTAAAAATGGTCCTATTTTATCGGGAGTGCTTATCATCATCACTAAATGTACACTACCTAAAAAAAACATCATAAACCCTGTTGCAACTTGTACACTCCACAGTGTTGTATCTTCATGTGCAAAACTTTTTGTATGATGTTTTATGATTTTATAACGTTTATAATCTGCTGGAAAGCGGCGAAGTGCGATAAGTGCATGTGTTATAAACACCACCAAAACAATCCCTGCTAAAACAGAGATTATCCACGCATGACGCTCTCCAAAAAGGTAAAATCCCTCAAACATTAATGTTACTTTATACATCATCTCATTAGAGATAAGTATAGACGCCTCAAAAACTAAATGCCCCATAATAAAAAGTGCAAGAAAAATTCCCGTACCACTTTGGAGCAAATCTAAATATGCCTCTTTTTTATCAAACTGCAACTCTACCACTCCTCTAAATCTATTCTACTATGTTTTTGTTTTTTATAACGTCTTGCATTTTTTGTTTTTTCAAGTTGGTTAGCACTGTAGAGAATTTCATCTTTAATATCTTCTATAGTTTCATCACTTTCACTAAGCAAAACAACACGCTGTACAAGTTTTTCAAGATCTTGTAAATCTCCTTTATAAAGTGGTGCAACAGGTGCACGTAAAAGAAGCTTTTGTGCATTTGCCACTTTCTTGTTAAACTTTTCACGCTCTATCTCTTGACTTAAGGCTAAATACCCAACAATACTTTTTAAAAATCGCTCTAAAGCCCTTACATAACGAAGTCTATTTGTGTTTTCTATCTTCTTTGACACTATTTACCCTAGTTTTTGTATAATTATACAATTTTTTTGGAGTTGTTATATGAAAAAAATCATTTTTTTATGTTTAATGTTACTAGGTTCACTCTATGCAGAGGTGATAAACCAATACCCTTCTATGAAAATCTTGAATGCTAAAACACCTATTGTAGATATTCGCACACCAGGTGAATGGAAACAAACTGGTGTTTTAAAGGGTGCTATTCCTATTATGTTTTTTAATGAGCGTGGGGGATATGATGTGCAAGGATTTTTAAAAGAGCTTAACGCAAAAGTAGATACTTCTAAACCTTTTGCTGTTATTTGCCACACTGGAAATCGCTCAAATATGCTTTCTCAGTTTTTATCTAAAGAGTTACACTACACTGTTATAAATCTTCTTGGTGGAATGGCTTATGCAGAAGCAAAACATCTACCAATTGTTCCTTACAAAAAGTAGATGGTAAATTTTTTAAAATTTCTTTTTTACCTTAGTGTGAGAATGACCATTATCTTCGCTGCTATTGGCGTAGTGGTCTTTCTCTTGTGGGGTTTTTTATATCTACTTTTCTATTAAACTTTTAATAACACTTAAAACACCTTGGTGAAGGTTGTAAACTGCTATTGGAAAATCTAGATTTTCTCTCTCTAAATTTACTGAATTTTTTGCTAAATAAGAAGCGAGTTTTGTTAGATCTACCTCTTTATAGTTTTTCGCTTTTTGTGCATCTACATTTGTTCTTACAAGCTCTTTTGCTTCATTTGATTTTTGCAGTGTAAAAGCAAGCATTTTTAAACTTACAAAGTCCATCCATTCATAAAAAAGATCTAGTGTTAACTCCTCTTTGTAATCCCCTTGTGGATCAAAAAGCAAATCTTGCTCACGAAGTTGCACTAAAACACTTAAAACTGCTTCACTAAAAGGTACAACTTTTGTTTTCCAAATTGGAGATTCGTTTCTTTTTTGTAGCTCTTGGTCTAAAAGAGTTGTTATCTCTTGCACTTTTGCCTCTGCTAAAAGTGTATGAATATTTTCTATCATTCTACTTACCTTCTCTTTTTATTTGTATAATAATATCATTTTTGTATAATTTTGCTTTAAAAAAAGGAGAAGTTATTAAAATGAATAAAAGTTTTATAACAAATGGTGTTGCTACTTCACTTGTTGGGCTCTCTTTTGTAGTACCACCACTACAAAAAGAGCTTTTATATGGAGGGCTTTTTGCACTCTCTGGAGCTGTAACAAACCAACTTGCAATCCATATGCTTTTTGAAAAAGTCCCTTTTTTATATGGCTCTGGAATTATCCCAAATAGATTTGAGTCTTTTAAAAGTGCTATAAAAGAGCTGATTATGCGTGAATTTTTTTCTAAAGAACAGCTAGAGAACTTTTTTGCAAATGAAGAGAAAAAAATTAATCTTGTGCCTATTATAGAACAAACAAATTTCTCCCCTGCATTTGATGCACTTAGCAAAACTGTAATGGAATCTTCATTTGGTGGAATGCTCAATATGTTTGGTGGAGAGAGTGCCCTAGAGAATCTACGTGAACCATTTGAGCAAAAAATGAAAAAAGCGATTGTTGGCATAGTTTCCTCTGAAGCATTTGAGCAAACACTCCAAAATCATTTACAAAACTCCTCTTTAAGTGACGATATGATTGCATCGATTGAAACGATTGTAGATAACCGCCTAAACCAACTTACACCTCAAATGGTTAAGGAGATGGTGCAAAACCTTATAAAAGAACACCTTGGATGGCTTGTTGTTTGGGGTGGTGTTTTTGGAGGAGCAATTGGAGTTGTTTCTTCTTTTTTAGTTTAGCTTTTAGCTAAACTAAAAAGCTCTAAAAAAGACTTTTCTTCATAAACAAGACATAAAGTTGTCGTTTATAGATGATAATGTTCCATAAATTTTTACATAGGAGCATCTTTATGTCTATACCAACTAACAAAAACGATTTTGAAACTATCCTTTCTCACAAAGGTTCTATTGGTGGTGTTGTCACAGAAACTTTAACTTTTAAAGAACTTCAAAAGCTTATAGAAAATAAGCTCTCTTCAAGTTTACAAACTGCACAAGGAGTTTTAATAGAATTTAGATGCAGTCCAAATACACCATTTGATAAAACTCAAGAAATTATGGATACTCTTTATAAGTTTGTACCACAAGATTGTGATCTTATTTTTGGTATGAAAGAGGTACTTACTTTACAGGAAGAAGAAATTGAAGTTACATTACTTTTAGCAGGAGTGAAATAATGTGTGTAATAAAAAGAATAAAATCTTGCCCAAATTGTTATGGTAATATTATAGTAGGTTCTAATCCACATACGTCTTTTGGATATATAAGAGCATATCTTGATACGATTTACAGTGCTGTTTCTCCTGAAAAAGTTTTTCAATGCCAAAAATGCAATTACTATTTTTTTCAAGGTGTATCATTTAACCTAAACAAAAGCTATATTAACTCGCAAAAATATAAAAACCTTATTGCTTCAAAGCAAGATGAGCTTCAAATTCTTTATGAAATTTATAAAAAATCTTTTGTTTCTTTTAGCACTATGGAAACACTTTTATATACAACGTACGTAAAAAACCACTCTTTAAAAAATTTAAAAAAACTTATAAAACACACAAACAAATTTTTAAAATACAAACCATCTATTGAGAGTGATATTACATTTAAAAGATATTACACTTTAGGCGAATACTACAGAAGAAGCAAACAATTTAAAAAAGCAAAAAAAGTTTTTTCTTTTATTGTTTCAGAAGGTTTCTTTACAGATAGATATGCTATAAAAGCTTGTAGTAGACAACTCCAACTCATTAACAAAAAAGATGCAAACTATGAAATAAGCAACAATAAAGTAACTTGTAATCAACACTTAGTAGTTTATAACTATAGACAATTTCTCTTCTATAGAAATATTTAATTGTTTTATCGATTTTTCAAAAAATACCTATATATCCCCTGAAGAGAAAAAAGAGATTTTAAACAACAAAAAAGTTAAAAGTATATTGGTAAAGTTTATATCTAAATATATTATGAGATATTTGAGGGAAATAAAAATAAAAATTATTTATTGCGATAAAACACTTGTAGATTACGATAAAGAGATTGATGCTACTTTTTGTAGATACTATGAACATAAACAAACTTTTCAGGGCGGTTATGTTTATGGTATATATCCTAATCCCTTTAAAAAATTTCAAAAACAAATACAAAAAAAATCTTTATTAGATATTTAAAAATGACTAGAGATAACCAAAACAAAAAAATATTTTACAAATGGTTAGAGGAAAATATAGATAGATTTCATCACAAACCTATAAAAAATGCAGATGGTAGTTTTTACTTTGTTGGTATTACAAAGGCTATACGACTCTTTGTAGATTTCGCTCAACCAGAAGCGATGCTTTTGTTTGATGATATGCAAACTAAAGAAAATTATGAAATATATACAATTAACTACATAGGAAAATATCGTTACAATGCCAAATATGGCCACTATGATGCAGATAGGATTGATAAGATCTATACTTACTATAGTAGCTATGAAGAGTTAATTGTTACTGAAGTGTTTGAGCCAATAATTGAGTATTGTAACAAACACTTTCAGAAAAACAATGCACTCTATCTTGTAAAAGCTCCAAACTATACAGAGGGTTTTATAACACTCAAAGATGAAAAAGCAGAGTCACCTTTTCCATACTCTCGTAAATTGCACTATATAAAGATGAAAAATATTGCATTTAAAAAAGTAGATATAGTAACTAAAGAGTCTCTTCAAAATGGGTAAAACTTCTTGAGCTATCTTAAAATATTTAAGATAGCTATATAAGAAAAATTATCAAATTTCTTTTTTTTAACTTCCAAAAACAACCCTTTGTAGTTTTTATCTGCCAAATAAGTATATAAAGTAGCATCATCCACACTATCGCTTACACCATCTGTGCAGATAAATAACAAATCATCTTTTTGTAATGTTATGGTTTGTGTCTCTACAAAGAGTTCATCAAACTCGCCACATACAAGATAGTTCTCTAACATATTGTAAATATCTGATAAATTTTCAAACTCATCTTTTGCAATTTCATTGTTTTGAAGCATAGTATATTTTTGAGTATGATCATTTGTAAGAAGCGATAACTCTTTACCTCTTAACAAATAAACTCTTGAATCACCCACATTAAAAAGTGTTGCTTTATTTTGTTCTAGCACTACCCCTGCTAAAGTACTAGAAGCTCCTTGTAAATGCCTTTTTTGCAAAGCAAGGTTTTCAAGTTTGTTTTGAATAGCAACAATAGCCTTTTTAATGCTAAAACTATCTTGTTTAAAATAGTGTAGCAAATACTCTAAACTTAGCTTACTTACCTCTTGTGAATAGCTACTAGCACTTATGCCATCTGCCACGCAAAAGATACTTTTTTGTTTTTGAAGCACTAAACTCTTTACATCGCTAAAAGAAACATCACTAAAAATCTGCTCATCAACCAATAAAGCATCTTGATTATTGGCAAAGTTTGTATCTCCAATATTTGTTGTGTAGTTAACTTGTAACATTTTATTAATAACTTTTTTTTATATCGTTAATAATCATTTTATAATATTCTAGTTTATTTTTTTCTGCCTTATATCTAATAGTAGCAGGATGCCAAGTTCTATAACAAGTCGTACTATCACTAATCTTAAATTTCCATAATGATTTTGGTTCTATTACATCACTTGATATAATTTTTTCAGATAAAAAATATTTTATAATATTGTCATAAGTATAACTCGTAGCAAAAATAATAAAATCTGGCTTTAAAATCTCTAATTCTTTTTGAAATATTCTTTTTGAAATATCAACAATAGTTTGATTAGAAATAGAATTTTTTGAATATCCCTTCTTATTATCTAAATCCATTTTAAGTAAATTACTCCAAATTAATGAACCCTTTACATTATTTAGTAATTCCTTTCTTACTTTCTTATATTCCACAAAAAAAGAATTATTCCAATGATTTTCAGATTTATATGTTACTAACTCCGATAAATTTTTAGCTTTTGGAACCTTTCCACCAAAGAATTCAGCATAATATCGTTGTTTTAAAATATCAATGGCATTTGGAGTATTTATAAAATCATCTAACTTACCCCACCATTTATTTGTTTCTTTTCCTACAAACATTATTTTAATTTTTGCCTTACAATATGAATCATCAATACTTAATAAATGCGGTGCCGAAATTTTTTGTATTATTGCATTTTCATTAAATATTTCTTGCAATCTATCGCTATTTAATTCCTCACTATACATCTTATCAAGTCTATTTTGAATTTCTTTACAAACCATTCTAAATATCCACCTTCATAATATTTGGTCTATTGTACACTATTTCTTAACAAAGATGCAACCACAATCCCTACACTTATAGATAAATTTAAAGAGTTTGCCATACCACTTATTGGGATATATAAAGATGCATCACACTGTTGAATAACAGCATCATCTAACCCTATTGCCTCATTACCAAAAACAAGTACCGTTGGTTGTTTTAAAGAAACATTACAATATCGCTTTGCATACTTTGTAAGTTCCACCGCATATATTTTGTAAGATTTCGTTTTTAAATCTTCAATAGCACCTAATGAACTTTTGCAAAACTCTATATCGAGCCACTTTTCTAACCCAAGTGATGATGTTTTTACTTTTTTAGTTTTTAAGATAGACTCATCTTTACCAGCAATAATAAGCTTTTGAACTCTAAATGCTTCAAGTGTTCTTATAATTTGCCCCACATTGTAAAAATTTTTTGGATTATCTAGTATAACAATAATGTTATTTTTTTCTTGCTCTTTATACTCCTGCTTTGAAAGTTTTTGCTCTCTTAATTCACTTTTTGTTAGTTGGTAATCGTTTTGCATAGTATAACCCCTTTTTAATCTATTGGGGAAATAATATGCAGTTTATTTGACACCTTTGTGTCTGGTTTAATCTTTAAAATGCTTAACTATAAATATGCTAAAATCAAACAATGAAAAAAACAATCTTAACATTAAGTCTATTACTTCTTATACTATTACCTTTTAGTATCTACAAAAGTTACGAAACTAAGCTTATAAAACCAAATGTTTTAGCAATGCTTCAAAAAAAGGCAACACCAAATTTTTTTCAAAATAAAATAGAACTTCTTTTAAAAAACAATACCACGCAAGAAGCACTGGCATACTATGAACTTGCAAAGTTTTTAAAAGTACCCATACCCTCAAAACTTGAAAAATCTCTTGAAAAAGAAACAACTTTTTTAGCTACCTCTTTGCGTAATACACAAAAATTTACGCAAGGTTTCATAACAGGTGAAGCAGATGAAAAAATGAGTTTTTATGGAAGTGTCACTTCCGATATGATGGTAGTAGGAGATATTCGCGATCTTTACACAGAAGGCTCTAAACTTTTACACAACCAACCTTACGATAAATTTATACTTACCCTCTCAAGTATTGGTGTTGCTCTTAGCACTTCAACTTATGTTACAGCTGGTTCTACCCTTGCTCTTAAAGTTGGAGTATCTGTTTTAAAAATAGCAAAAAAAACAAAAAAGCTCACAAAAGATTTTTTAAAAATTCTTCATACAAAACTCAATAAAGTAATAGATATGAAACTTTTTCAAGCTATAGACTTTTCAAGTTTGAATAACTTAAAAAAAAGCACAACAGCCCTAAAAAACAGCATACATATAGCCCCTATAGAGCATACTCTTGCACAGTTAAACACCATTGCAAAAAACAGCTCTAAAATAGATGCTATAAAAATGCTTTCATATATCCACACGCAACAAGATCTTACTAAACTTGTAAAACTCTCTACTAAGTTTAAAAAACATACACGTGTCGTTTTAAAAATAGTTGGAAAGTCTGCTTTTAAGGGAGCTAAAGTGGTTGCAAACTATACAAACTTTTTTATTGCTCAAGTTATTTTATGGGGTTTTGCTTTTGTAAGTTTTATTGTTCTTTTATTATCAAATATCTTTCAAATAAAAACAAACCAGACATAAAGCTTTCTAACATTTTTACTACACTCTTTTGCAAAAAGGGGTATTTATGAACATTATTTCCACAACTACTACACCAAACTATACACTAAAAACTCATCAAACCAAAAAGCCTCAAAGTGTGCATATTGTAAAACATGGAGTAAAGCTTGAGATCTCCTCTCAAGCCCACTTGCTTTATGAGCACTACCTACAATCAAACCCACCAAAACTTGCAAAACTCTCACTAAATGACATCACCCTTATGCAAAAGGTGCAACAAGAGGGCTTTAGAGATAACCCGTATGGTAAATATCTTTTGGAGCATCAAATCTCTTTAATGTTTTATTAAAACCCTATAACCTTTACTTGCATCTCCTCTTTAAGGTTTTGTTCATCTTCAAGTCTTTGAATAAAATCTTCAAACTCCTCTATTGGGCTAAAGAGATGTTGCCTTGCAACATTTAAAAAATCTCCTGGTGTAATGTATGTTAAACTCTGCAACCTTTTTTGTAAACTTTTTGGTGGTTTTGGTAGCTTTAAATCTTTTGCATAGTTATTAAAAAGTTTCCACACTTGTTGCTGTGTTAAAAAGTCAAATTTTAACTTTACATCAAATCTACGTAGACTTGCTTTATCAAGATGATCCATAAGATTTGTTGTGGCTATAAAAATCCCCTCGAAGTTCTCCATCTGCACAAGCATCTCATTTACCTGTGTTACCTCCCAACTTCGTTGTGCAGAAGCTCTACTTGCTAAAAAGCTATCTACTTCATCAAAAATAAGCACCGCATTTTGCTCTTTTGCTTCCTCAAAGGCATCGGCAATATTTTCCTCTGTACCACCAACCCACATACTCAAAAGATCACTTCCTGTTTTTATAATAAAAGGTTTTTGCAACTGCTGTGCAATGTACCTGCCAAAGGCACTCTTACCTGTTCCTGCAGCACCATAAAAACAAAGCCTTGCACTTTTATGTTTTTTTACCCCATCTACTAAAGCATCTAAATCTATTGTTGTGTTAATAAACTCTGTGCTGTAAAACTTATCAAGCTTATATTTTTGCTCTTTTTGCTCCTCTATAGTCTCATACCCTTGTGCTTGAAGGGTACTATTTAGCAGTTGTTTAAACCCTAAAAATTTATCTTCTATATATGGTTCTATCGTGTCAATAACCTTTGCACTACGCTCAATAAGTGCTGGAGAGATATCTTCTTGTTTTGCTAAAAAATCAATATGTTGCTCCTTTAAAAAACCATTTGCATAGTGACTAAAAAGCTCTTTTCTTTTCTCTTTGTCTGGTATTGGTACCTTTACAATAATATCAAAACGTCTTAACATTGCATTATCTATTTGATGTACTGTATTGGCAATCCAAATAGTTGGTACAACATTGTTTTCTAAAGCTCTGTTAAACCATGCTTTGTTAAATCCTAAATATTTATCAAGAATATCTCCAGCATTTTTAAGTTGAAAACTATCTTCCACTTCATCAAACATTAAAAGTGTTCGTTTATTATTAAAAATAGTTTGAGCAGTTTTATAAGCTCTTAAACGTTTATATTCATTAATGCCATTCCCATTTTCATCGCTATATACTATTTCAAACAAATCTACCTTTAAATATTGTGCAATCACCTTAACAAGCTCTGTTTTTCCTGTACCTGCTACACCATAAAATAAAATATTCACTCCCTTTTTTTGCTTTACAAAAACTTCCTTAAGATAAGGTACAACCATCTCTAAATCGTTTTTTAAATATTTATAGTCATTAAATGTTAAAGAAGTTGGCATACATTGCTCAACAGAACCCTGAAACATCTTATTAATTACAATATCGCAATACAACATATTGTAAGAAAATCCTCCATCTATAAGTTCTATAATTTTATTAAATTCTTGTCTATAATGATCAAAATTTACACTAATAATGGAAGATTTATTGAGTTTAGAATCTAACTCTAAAGCCTTTTTAATATGGTGCAGTTCTATATCCAAAATAACACTTAAAACAAACTGGCTTTTTGTAATATTCATATCATTTAAAAGATCTGTAGCTTCTGCTAAAATATCATACTGCTCTAGCAAAATAAAAAACTCAACTATTTGTACCTCACACTCATTTAAATTTAAAATGTTTGCAAGTTTTGCAATATTTTTTGCTAAAATTGTTCCTTTAGAGGAGATGGTTTTCTTTTCCAAAATACGAAGTTGCTCTTTTAAAATGGAGAGTATCTCTTTTTTGTTAAACTCTCTATCCTCTTTTACAAACTCCTCTAGTTCAAGAAAATATGCTAAGGATTCTTCAGTAAAAAACTCGTTACGAATCAGTTTATTATGCCCAGAAAGTTTTAAAAGTATGCGAAGTATCCATAATGAAACTTTGTCACTAAACTCTTCACTAACAAACATTGTTTTACTATATACAATTTTTTTAGCTTTCTTTCTTGATATCATTGTATGCTCCTCTTATTTTATAACAAGTAGTATAAAATTTATAAATGACATCTTTATGTCTGGTTTTGAATTTAAAAGAAGCAGACACAAAGATGTCATACATTTACTCTACAATTTTGTAAAAAAGGAAAAAGATGTTAAGAGATATAACAACACTTACGAATAAAGTTTTTGGTAAATTTTTGCATAGCAAAAAAAAACTAGCCTCTACTAAAAATCTTTATGATACATACAGAGCTTTAGAGATGGTTGTAGATAGTGTAAATTTAGTAGCAAAGCATTATCTAGCACTTGATTTTACAGAAGAGTTTTTGCAAAACTCATCGTATGGAAAACCTGAAGATAAATGGAGAAGATTTATTAATAAAGATTTAGAAATACTCAATAAGGCTTTAAAAAACTACCTTTTTAAACTAGGAAACCTTCGTTTTGAAGATAGTTATAATTTTAGTTCCACCTTTTTGTATGAAAAATACAATGCAAAAACATTTTATGACTTTATAAAAAATGACTATAGCATAGGGTTTATAGAACCTTGTAGCACTATACTTATCCAAACACTACTTGAAGATGTAGAAGATAACAAAAATTTACACATAAAAAGATTTAACAAAATTGACCTCTCAACCTATGAACAAAGAGTTGCACTTCAACAAGAATTATTGTTTAAAAAAAAGGAACTTCAAAATGCATTAGATAGTTTAAAAGAATATATACTTAAGCATATAACTATTTACGATTTAGTATGATACTTATGCTTGTATTTACGAACTTAAAATAAAGGCTAAAAGATATGAGTGAAAAAAAAGATTTAGAATTAAAAACAATACAAGAGATACTTGATAAAAAAGATATAGAAACTAACAATTTTTATATACCATCATACCAAAGAGGTTACAGATGGGACAAACAGCAAGTTCAAGATTTACTTGACGATATTTATGAGTTTGCTTCTAAACAAAAAGTAAAAGATGAGTTTTATTGTTTACAACCTGTTGTAGTGTTATTTGATGAAGAAAATAAGAGATATAAAGTTCTTGATGGGCAACAAAGGCTTACTACGATTTATATTATTTTAAAGTATTTAGAGAAAGAAACTTACTCTATATCTTACGAAACAAGGGAAGAAGATATAAATAGTAAAGAGTTTTTAGAAACAAAACTTACACAAGGGAAAAACTACGAAAATCCAGACTTTTACTATATGAGTAGTGCTTATGAAACTATAAAAGAGTGGTTTAAAAATAAAAATAAAAATAAAAAACTTTTTTTAGATACACTACTTAATGATACAAAAGTGATATGGTATGAAGTACAAGCTACGACAGAAAAAGAAGAGATAGATATATTTACACGCCTAAATATGGGAAAAATCTCTCTAACAAACGCAGAACTTATAAAAGCTATGCTTTTAATACCTATTAAAGATTATAAAGAACAGATAGAGTTTTCTACCATTTGGGACAAGATGGAACTAACTTTACAAAATGATGAGTTTTGGTACTTTTTGAGTAATGAAAAAAAAGCAACAACTACTATTGACTTGATATTTGACACTTTAGCAGATAAATATAATGAAGATTTTAACTTAAATATATCAAAACAAGATGATAAATTTTCTTTTTATATATTTGATTATCTCATCAAATCAAATACAGAGATAAAAAAGAAGAAAACTACAACAGAAGCTATTTGGGAAGATGTTCAAGAGATTTATAGATATTTTATAGATTGGTATAATAATAGAGAGATGTATCATAAAATTGGGTATTTGATAAATATAGAGAAAGATAAGGAAAAGAAAAAAAAGGATGTTACATACAAACCATCATTTTTCATAACTTCTTATAAAAGCAATACCAAAGATACTTTTAAATCTGATATATTAGATAAAGAGATAAAAGAAACAATAAAAAATGTAAAAGTTTTAGATGAACTAAGTTATGGTGATGACTATGTTCGTAGAGTGTTGTTACTTTTTAGTATAGAAACAATGTTGATAAACCAAAAGTCAAATCAAAGGTTTCAATTTGACAAGTATAAAGATGAAAGTTGGGATATAGAACATATTGCTTCACAAACAGACAATAGTATATCAGGTGCAAATAGGGAAAAGTGGCTAAATGCTATAAACGAGTATTATAAAAAGATAGATAATATTGACGAACTTAAAACTGATAATACAAAGTTTCAACAATATTTTGATGCAATAAAAAAAGACTTACAAATAGAAGATGATGTAGATAAAGATAACATTGGTAACCTTACCTTACTTAATGCGTCTATAAATAGAAGCTACGGAAATGCTTTTTTTCCTATCAAAAGAGCTATCATCATAGATAAAGGTACTAATGGTAGTTTTATACCACAGGCTACAAAAAATATATTTCTCAAACAGTATAGTAAAAGATTATCCGATATGATGAACTGGACAAATGATGATATAGAGGCATATAGAACAAATATATATAAACTCTTAAAAAAATATGGAGTAAAAGATACAAAGGCAGAAAATGAGTAACTTAGAAAATAACCAATACAGCTTTTTAGAGCTTTTAGACAAAGTTGGTATAAAGATACCTATTATCCAAAGAGATTATGCTCAAGGTAGAGAAAGTGCAAAAACTATAAGAGAAAAGTTTATAACTAATCTTTATGATGTATTATCAACAAATGAAAAAAAGATAAATCTTGACTTTGTATATGGAACTATAAAAGATGGTTATCTTATTCCACTAGATGGACAACAAAGACTTACTACTCTTTTTTTATTACACTATTATTTGCTAAACAATAAAAAAGAACAACTTCAAAAATTCACTTATGAAACAAGAGTAAGTTCAAGAGAGTTTTGTAGATTACTTATAGAAAAAAATATAGATAAAAAAACTGGAAACATTTCACAAACTATCAAAAATCAAACTTGGTTTTTTAGTGAATGGGAAAATGATCCAACTATAAGTGCTATGTTAAATACACTTGATACTATTCAAGAGGTTTTTAAAAATATAGAAATTACTGATAAAAAGTTAAAAAACATTACTTTTTCATTTTTAAATCTTGATAATTTTCAACTTACAGATGAACTCTATATAAAAATGAATGCAAGAGGAAAACCTTTAAGTGATTTTGAAAATTTTAAATCTAAATTTATTAAAGATATAGACAATACTGATTTAGAAAATGCCAAAAAAGTAACTATCAAAGCTAAGCTTGATAACGAATGGATGGATATTTTTTGGAAATTAAAAAAAGAGAATGATTTAAAATCGGTAGATAATCAATATCTAAACTTTTTTAAAAATATTACACTCTTTTTTGATACAACTAAAAAACCTGATAAGATTAATATATTTAAGTTTGATTATAGTAAAGAAAACATTGAGAATATTGAAATAATACTAGATATAATTAGTCAATCTCAACAGACTGAAGCACAAGCTATTGAAAAACTAAGAAGTCAAGATAAAAATTATAATATTAATATTTTTGAAGACTTTATAAAAGAAAATCCAACATATAGAAAAAGAGCAAGATTCTATGCTCTGATGCAGTTTTATATAAAAAAAGGTGACCCTTCTGAGAATGAAACACTTTTTATTTCCTATATGAGAGTAAATCTTAATATTATTCATAATGTAGCTGATAGTTATGATAACTTTAGAAATCTTATAAAGGTTATAGATATAGTAGCAAATTGTTTAGATGAGTCTTCTAGTAAATTTTATGAAAATATAACTACTCAAGAAGTGACTAACTTTGCAGATGTGTTTAAAAAAGAAAAAGAAAAAGCTCGTCTTATTTGTCAAGATTTTAAATGGGAAGAAGCGTTTATAGATGCTGAAAATCATTGGTATCTTGATGGACAGATTGGATTTTTGATTGATTATGCTAAATGGAATTTTAATGACTTTGCTGACTTTAATGATATTTATGAATTTAAAAAATATAGAGATAGATTTAAGTCTCTTTGGGATTTTGCAAAAGAAAATAAAGAAAATCAAATATTGATTTATCAAGCTTTATTAACAAAAGGAAACTATTTGCCAAAAATAGGTAAAAACTATACTTTTTGTAATTTTAAACCAAGTCTTGAAGAAAAAAATAAAAATTGGAGGAAAGTATTTGGTAAAAATCATTTTAAAGAACTATTAGATGATATTATTTTAGATGATCAAAAAGAAACAACAAAAAATGAGTTAAATAAGATTATCAAAAGCTATTTAAAAAAATATGAAGATTGTCAAAATAGAGATTTAAAAACTCAATATCTTTATACTTTAATTAGTAATCCAAAAAATATATCTTATTGTAATAATCTTCAAATTAGATACTATGATCATGGTAAAGAAGTTTATTTACTAAAGGAAACTACTATGGGTGGAACTCATAGAGAATTATATACACATCATTTATTTACTAAGTATATAAAAGGTGAAAAATTTCCTCCTTTTATAGGTAAATATCATTATGCAAAAAAAGATTCTAATCGATATATATATTTTGATATTGATAAGTCAAAGGAATATAATTTTAATGAAGAGTCGAAGCAACATAACTTTGCTATTGAGATATATTACAAAAGTAATGAAGAATCCTTTAAAATAAAGTTTTTTGATAGAAATAATAAAACTATTTCTGAAGAGATTAAAAGCATACTTACAGATAGTTGTTTTTCTGAATCTGAAGAAGATAGATTTTATTGGTATGAACCAAAAATATCACTTTGTGAAATAGAAAAAGTACATACTATACTTCAAGAATTCACTAATAAATTTGAAAATTTCATCTCTCCAAACCAGACATAAAGCTTTCCACTCCACAAGATAAAATCATTCCTAAAATTCACACTTCAAGGAATGATTTTATGAAAAAATATATAATTGAGATAAAACCTCAACAAAAAAAATTTTATAAAATATATATGGAACTTTCTATATACCAACAACCTATTAGATTTGAAGCCCAACTCCTTGATTGGTCAAATGAAAAACAAAAACTTGTACCACTTAAAGAGTCTGTATTGGCTAAATTTTTAGAACAAGGTAAATATGACGAGGTTAATAAAAGGTGTAGTGCTGTAGTAAAAAAGTTTATAGCCTACTTAACAAACACAGTTCAAACACCTCAGGATTTAGACATATTCATAAAAAAACTACGCCCAACTTATATATTTCATCATAAATTGATTGAGGTATTTCAAATATCTAACCTTAAAAAAATAATGGATACTCATTTTAAGTGTTATCCTATTTTAAATACTAAAGATTTTAGTAATTTTTTACCTCACTATGTAGATGGTTGGTTTATAGCTGATCTTATGGAAGTTAGTGCTGGAGATAATGGTGTTTACCTATGCGATATGCAAAGTAACACACCTCAAAAACTCACACCAGATGAAGTTATGCAAAGATTAAATTTACAAAAAACAGATACAGACTCAATCTTGCAACTTTGCACAAAAAAATGGATAGATAACTGTGGGGTTAGTCTATCTACTCGTACACTTTATTGGGATATAGCTTTAGCAGTTTGTAAAGATCCAGAGATATTTAAGCACTATATACTCTCTTATGAGTATGGCAAAGAGTCATTAGAATATGATATAAGCCCCTCTTCTGATTTAACTTTTTATGAAGCAATAAAAAATCAAGAGTTACAAGATTTAACGCAAAAGGAGATTGAGATCTTTATGAGTGGATATAATTTTTTAATGGAAGCATTATAATGATACAACAAAAAGATAAAATCTTTTATGCAATACAACAAGAGCAAAAAAAGAGATACAACAAACTACTATCTCAACTAAAAAATGACTCTGCTATACAAGCATTTGAGATTAAAGCTATTATAGAGGTGTATGACGAACAATCTGAAAAACTTCTACTTACTTTACACAACCCTTTTACAGAGCAATTCTACACCATAAAAATATTTGGTGTAGAATTAGATGTGTGTTTTACCACATACAGTATTGTAGAGAAATTAGGTGCAGATGCACTTAAACAAAATCTTATAGTTTGGGCAGATGTAAATGTAAAGCATCAGAGGTACTTTAGAGTAAAAGGTAATTAAAAGTATTTAAGTTATTAAAAACTATACTTTCTCAATTTCTTTGGAGGATATTATGAGTTGTGATAAACTAAAAAAAATCAATAATATAGTATTATTTACAGAAGAACTACAAAAAACAAACTGCATGGAAAAGGAGGATTTAGAAGATTTTTTATTTCAATTTAATTCTTTAAAAAAAGAAGTTTCAATAGTTCGAGATATAGAGTTATCTATAACTTACAAAGAAGACTTAGAGGAGTTAAAAGAAGAATATAAAGAATATGCTATTGTAAAGGTTATAGATACTCTCTTACGTGAATTAGCAATAAAATTTACAGCAATTAAAAACCAACAAACACCAGAATCTAGGGCTGCATCATTTAAAAAACCTTGTGAAGTTGAAAATTGTAATGGTTTTTTATACATAGATTATCATCATAAAAATCCTTATTTAAAGTGCAGTAGTGGTATTTTTGAACATAAAAGAAAATTAACAATAAAAGAAAAGGAGTATCTTCAAAATGGATAAAGAAACAAACAAACTAAAAGAATATTTTAAATTTTTTATATCAAATAATGATGTAGATAATTGGAGCTGGTATAAAGACTTAAAAAAATGGAGTGATATTTTACAAAATATTAGAAAACAATGCCAAGAAAATATAGACAAATCATTAGAAGAATGTATAAAAAATGGTTCTAAGAATGAGTTAGTAAATATTGAAGATTTTTTAGAAAGATACTTTTTTAAAAGAGATAATGGCATAGCAAGTATTGGACAAGGAAATTTATATAATGATCATAGAGAAGCAATTAAAAAACTCAATAATTTAGAACAATTCATTATTGATATTTTAAAAGCTTCAAATACAATCGATGCATATACACAAATAGAAGAACTATTTAAAGAAGCTAAAATTAAAAGTAAACCTGCTGTACAATATAGATTTTTAGCAGCATTATTTCCAGATGAAATGACAACAATAGCATCAGAAAATAAATTTAAGAGATTAAAAAACACTTTAAATAAAAAGCTATCCATAAAAATGGAAGGTTCAAAGCTTATAGAACAACATCAATGGCTAATGGAACAATTAAAGAGTATTAAAAAAGTAGAAAATAAAGAAGTAAATGCCTATCATAAACAAATATTTTATTGGGAATTATATGAAATGTTAGATAATGAGTTAAACTTAAAAAAAGCAGTAGTCTATTATGGAGCCCCAGGAACTGGAAAAACATATAAAGCTAAACAAGAAGCTAAACAGTTTATAGATAGATGGGCTTTAAAAACTTTTACAACTGTAGAAAAACCAACAATAGAAATAATGCAGTTTCACCCAAGTATATCTTATGAAGATTTTATAGAAGGAATTAGACCAACAAAAAATAAAGAGTTAGAGCTAAAAAATGGAGTTTTTAAAAGTTTTTGTAAAAAAGCTGGAGAGATAGAGTTTAAACTATGGAGAAATGAAGCATTTAGAGAAATAACAAAAGATAAAAACTTTGAAGATATAACTGTAGCAGATATTCAAAAAATAGATACAATAAAAGATATTTTTCCAAAACTTGATGAATATAGCGAAGGATTAACTCTACAAGATATTATAGAACCTGCTTTTTTTATTATAGATGAGATAAATAGAGCTGATTTATCACGAGTATTTGGAGAGCTGATGTATGCTCTTGAGTATCGTGGATACCATGGTAAAATAAAAACTCAATACTCTTACTTAGTAGAGAAAGAAACAGATAGTGTAGTTTATTTTTGGGAAAATGAGCAAAACTACTTTTTTATACCACATAATGTTTATATCATAGGGACTATGAATACTGTAGATAGAAGTGTAGATAGTTTTGACTTTGCTCTTAGAAGAAGATTTAGCTGGGAAGAGATAGAACCAAGCTATGAAGTGATAAAAACTGAATTAAAACAGTATGGTGAAAATATAGCTAACAGTTTCAAAGCACTAAATGAAGCTATAAAAAAACATGAATTTTTAGGAAATGATTACCAAATAGGTCACGCTTATGCTTTAAATATTAAAAATAAAGAGTTTGAAAATGCAAAAGAAGCAAAAAGCTTTTTATGGAGAGAATTTATAAAACCATTAATACAAGAGTATTTAAGAGGTTTAGGAGATAGTAAAAAAAGTGATGAATTATTAAACGAATTTGCAAATAAATTTGGTGCATAAATGGTTAGTGCAGTAGAGTTTTTTAAAAATGAGATAACTGATAATAATTTTGATGGTTTTAAATTAGTTAGTTATATTGAACCAACTGATCAAGATGACGTATTTCATAATAAAAAAAAGAATAAATATAAATTTAGAAAAGATGGAATTGTAAGCTTTTTAAAAAATTTATCTACATATATTGCCACTAAAAATATAGAAGATTTAATCACTCAAATAACTTTTGATGAGGAGTTTGATGCTAACACAAAGCAAAAAATTTTTGAACTGAGTGGTTATAGCTTTGAGGATTTAACTATCTATACTGGTAATATTGTAGGTTCTATAAATTTTCAAGGAAAACAGTTCAATATAAACTCAAGATTTGGCAATAAATTTTTAGAGTATATAATAGCAAGTTCAAGTGGATTTTTAGAGCTTGAAAACTTAGGTACAATAGATAAAAATGTAGGTTTAGGAGAGTGGCTTTTAATCTACTATTGGAAAATACAACTTAAAAAAGCTTTTGCTTTGGGTATGTATAAAACTTATCAGGAAAAAACAGATAATATCTCTACTCTAAGGGGTAGATTAGATACTCAAAGCTATATTAAAAAGAGTTATTTTGATGGAAAGATAAAGTGTAATTTTAAAGAACATAGCTATAACAATATTATAAATGCCACTATCTCATTAGCATTAAAAAGAGTCTTTAAAAAAGAACAATACAGAAATATTGTTCAAGATATTTATGAGATAAAAAATGCTTTTGATACAATAGAGGTAAAAAAAATTAATCTTCGTTTAGCATCAAACCATAAAGTTCTTAATCCTTTTTATGTAAAGTACAATGAAGTATATAAGTTGTCATTAGCAATACTTCAAAATAACTTTGCTTCAATAGGCGATAATTCAGAAGAATTTTCAGCATTTTTATTTGATATTTCACTACTTTTTGAGCATCATATTAGAAAAATTTTACAACAAAAGTTTAAATTATTTGAAAAAAATAAAAAAGAGTTCACTTTGCCAAATGGTATATATGAAAATAATATATATCCAGATATTATCATAAATCATGAAGATGGTAAAATCTCTATTTTTGATGTAAAATATAAGCATTTTGACAAAACTAAAGGAGTAAGTAGAGAAGATAGATTTCAACTTACTTCTTATATAGCTACACATTTATCAAAATATGATGTAGTTGAGTGTGGTTTTATATATCCATCTACTGAAAAACAAGAGATAAAAACACAAATATTAAAAGTTTGTAAAAAAGAAATAGCATTTAATATATATTTTTATCCTATTGCAAAAGATGATGAAAGTTTTCCAAACAACCAAAGAAAAAATGATACAAAATTTTTAAACTACTTTAAGGAAATTCAAAATGACCCTCTCTAAATCCCAATACATAAGAGCTCTACAATGTCATAAATCGTTATGGCTTTACAAACATAAACCTGAACTACGAGATACCCCAGATTCTGCACAAGAGTCACTTTTTGAAAAAGGGTATGAAGTTGGAGATTTAGCAAAGGAGCTTTTTAACAATGGTATT
>Ga0256828_1000801_pt1 | contig 20385 bp, 16 predicted proteins | sample CV88metaG_FD_185993 | JGI IMG/M metagenome (GOLD analysis project Ga0256828, IMG submission 185993) | Hydrothermal vent microbial communities from East Pacific Rise, Pacific Ocean - CV88 | ecosystem: Environmental > Aquatic > Marine > Hydrothermal vents | place: Pacific Ocean: East Pacific Rise...
AAAAAACTTACAAATTTTGAACCAGCATACAGATTAAGAGTTGGTAATTATAGAATACTATTTGATGTTATTGAAGATACAGTTATTATAGGTAGAGTTTTACATAGACAAAATAGTTATTAGAAGATATAACAAAACCTCATATAATAACAACTAGCAAATTAAGCTATCATAAACTAGAGAGTTTTGAAAAGACAACATATCGGACAAATCCTAAATCAGTTAGTTTTCTTAAACGGAAATTTTAGCTAGATAGACTCCAAGTCAGATGGTTATACTACAAATTTGAGTGGCGACTGGATCGGTGAAAGCTAGATTGCATATCATGAGGTTAGATTAGGTATAACATAGTTATTGTATCAGGTAAGAGAATATTTCGCTCTTACCCTAGCGAACTCTCAATTTAAAAAAAGTGAGGTTCTCTTATGTATTCTATCGGATTAGATGTAAGTAAAGCAAGTTTATCAGTTCATGTTCCACTTAACTCTTTAGATTTTGAGATAAAAAATGATCTTAAAGATTTAAGATCACTCTATGCAAAACTCAAAAAACTATATAAAAAAGATATGGATAAACTTGTATTTGTATATGAGCCTACTGGAAGCTATTTATCCCTATTAACAAAGTTTTGTGCTTTGAAAAATATCAAATCATTTATCATAAACCCTAAACAATCTAGTAACTTTGCCAAGGCTCTTGGTTATAGAAGTAAGAGTGATAAGATAGATTTCACAAGCTCTTTCAATAGCTAAGGAAAGAGAAATTAAGGTACCTGTGATAAATGCAACAGCTGAGGATATAAAAGAGCTTATGAGCTACTATACCTTTACTGTTAAGCAGCGGGTGGCAGTTAATAACCATCATGAAGCTTTAAACTCCAAAGATGGTAATATATATGCTTTAAAAGATTTAAAAAAGAGAATTAAAGAATTAAAACTCAAAGAAGCAGAGATACTTGAGAAAATAAAAGATATTATCCAAGAAGATGATGAGATTGCACAAGGCTACTCGAATATTATAACAATACCAGGCATTGGCAAAGTCGCAGGAATTGTACTTACTCATCTTTTCATAAGGTACCCAGATGCGAACAAAAAACAGATAATTTCACTTACTGGATTAGACCCAGTAATTAAAGACTCTGGAACATCTGTAAAATCAAAACCAAAAATCTCAAAATCTGGTTCTCGTCTCTACCGAGCAGTTATGTTTATGGCAACAATGGTTTCTATAAACTACAATAGTGAGATGAAAGAGTTTTATGATAGATTAAAAGAGAATGGTAAACATAGCACAGTTGCACAAATAGCTGTAATGCATAAGCTGATAGTAATTGCTCACTCTTTATACAAAAATAATACACAATATGACAAAGAAATTGGAGTTTGACTATCTCTCAACTCTCAATTTACTTTGAAGGGCGTTTGGATAAAGCTTTAAACTTATGATATAATTTTAAGAATTACTTGATACTGACACAGATTATTGAACACTCCCGTTTTTTCTCTTATTTATGTAAGATTATTGTTTTTTATAGCTTTACAGAGTTTTTTAAACCGAGCTATCCCTATGAGGTTAAGTAGATATTTAAAATTGTAAGTAAACAGGACAAGTGCATTTTCATCTAATACTTTCTTTTTATAGTTCCAAATGGATGTTCTAAGTATGAATAAGTGTAGCCATATCACATACCCATCTTTAGCCTTTTTCAATAGTGCTATTATAATAATTTAGAAATTTATAAATGTTAATTTGATGTTTGTTTTGCTAGAATGATTTATACAATTTGAGGGGTGAATTCTTTCACAGTCTCGTAAGAGAGAAATAGTTTACCCTAGCTGGAAAACTATTTCTCAAGTCGCTCGAGCTATTATCTAAAAAAGCAATATATTGACAATATGAATAAAATTGAATATAATAAAAGATATAAATATTCAAAGGATATTCAATGAAAACAGTTACAATGAGAGTTGATGATTCTATCTATGATATGATAAAACTTGCTGCTGAAGGTCAAAAAAGAAACTTATCTAACTTTATAGAGTTTGCTACTTTACAATACTTAACATCTTCACAATTTGTTGATAGTTCCGAAATGAAAGAAATTTCCAGTGATAAAGAACTTGTTGAGAACCTAATAAATGGTTTAAAAGATTTTAAAAATGGTGACTATAAAATTGTCTAAGTTCCAAATTGCAGAAACAAAAACATTTGAAAAATCCAAAAAGAAAATAGATAAAAAACTTTATGAAAAAATCAAGAATTTTGTTTATCCTCAATTAAGAAAAAATCCATTTTACGGTACTAATATTAAAAAACTGAAAGATAATCTTGAAGGTTATTATAGATATAGAGTTGGGAATTATAGGTTGTTTTATCTTATTGAAGATGAAAAACTGATTGTAGTTGTTGTAGATTTTAAACATAGACAAAAGGCATATGATTAACTACATAACAAAATCTTGAGACTGTGAACTTAGTCCAAAACCCCTCATAATCAGGTCTTATTTCACATTTATTTTCTTTATTTTTTCTCTTATTTGGATGAAATTATTGTTTTTTATAGTTCCAAATAGATGTTCCACTGTAAAACCCTATTTTTTACCAATTATCAAGTACAGATTTTTTTGATGACTTAGTAACTTTAGTGTTCTGAATTTCTTCAAATTGTAATTCTAAACCCTTGCTTGTCATTATAAAACCATCGATTCGTAAATTTCCATCATGTATCTGTTTATGATGTGCTTTACATAAAGGAATGAGATTATGCTTATGATTTTCATGAAAATGTCCTATAAAACCTGAGTCATCTGCTAAATGGCGTTGCGCTATATGATGAACATCTTCAGCTATAGCACCACAAATAACACACTTAGTCATATAGACTTCTTTATTATACTTAGAAGTTTTTTTCTTTACTAAAAGTTCTAATTCATCAAAATCATTTGCTAAGCGTTTTCGAATTGCATTAGCATTTTCTAAAAATTCACTATCCATATGTAATGATTTCGCAAATTCTAATCCATAAATACTACTACCACTTCCTGATTGTAGTACTCTATTGAACACTAATTTATCTGAAGACTCATCATATTCAACACTAAGATGTAAATTGACTACATTCTTAAGTTTTATAATTTCATCCATCGTTGAGAGTTGATGTAAATGTGTAGCAAAAAGGAATAAACAGCGTGTTAGTGAAAGTTTTTGAATTGCAGAAGCAACGATAGCAACGCCAGATAATGTTTCTGTTCCATGACTTATCTCATCCCCTAGAACTAAAGAACGAACTCCTGCACGATTAAAAATATTTTTCAGTTCTAACATCTCAACAGCAAAAGTAGAAAGTCCTTTAGCTAGATTGTCTTGAGAAACTATTCTTGTAAAAAGTGATTCAAATATACTAAATTTCATGACAGAAGCACTCACAAAAAAGCCACTTTGTGCCATCAAGACAGCGATACCTATACTTTTCATTAAAGAGCTTTTACCACTTGAATTTATACCATATAAAAGAACTCCATGAATATCATATCCATCATGAACTCCAACATCTAACATTACAGTTTTTGGATGTGGTAAATCTACGAGTTCTCTTCTTCCCATCACAATATCATTAGGTATATAAATACCACCTCGTTCTTGTACTTCTATTAGAGGATGGCGTAATTGCATAATCTGCATAAAATTTTCATCCTCTTTTACATCAACGATTGCGGGTCTTGAATGCTTATACATTTGTGCTACTTTTGAAGAACTTACAGCAACATCAACATCTGCGACATAGCCTATCACTCTATCAAAAAGCAAAGCATACCTTCTTTGAAAAAGTGTTTGAAGTTGTATATATTTTTCTTTAACAAGAATGACAATTTTACGACGATTTTTCATAATACTATCAGAAAGAGTATCAGTAAAATTTGAAGTTATCTTTACACTATTGGTCAATTTTTTGACACTAAATGTACGAAATGTTTCATCCTCTTTAAAGCGACTTTCTATCATTGAAAAACGATTCTTACTCAGAGATATATAATGTCCCTCTTTTTCTAAAAGACCTATACTCACAACCCTATGAGTAGTATGAATACCCTCTTCTTCTAAAAGTATCTCAATTTTTTGTCCTATATCTTCAAAAGCTTTTAACATACTATTATTTTCTTCTATGAGTATATCTATAGCTTCATCTACACCTCTCATTAAAAAATTTTCATCTACACCTGCATTGGTAAAACGGCGAGATATATCTAAATCTATCGTTTTTTGTATATCTCTTAAGAATTCTTCAATTTCACTTTTACGAAAAGGTGGTTTTTGTATATTATGTTTTGCAATATAAAGCATAAGTTCTTGAACACTAACCATCGAATCATAAATATAATTCATCTCAAAAGGGTGTAATCTACATAAATTTAAACGACGGCCCAAGCGTTCCATATCATAAATACCCCGTAATATTTCATCGAGATAACGCGTATGAGAATGTACTTTTTCTATAAAATCATAGCGTCTTTCAAGTTCATCTTTTTCCATAATAGGATTCAGTAATCGTTCTTTTAATAAACGACGACCAAGGGCAGTAGCACTCTTATCAAGCATTTTAAGAAGAGTAAACTCTTTTTTATCTTTTGCTATAACTCCCATTTGCTCCAAAGCATTATTACCCAAATACATAAAACGACGATTATCTATAATTTGTGGTAAACGCATCTTTTGCACAATATGATAATCATGTTCTATAATAAAATGAATGAGAATAGCTAAGGATTCAGTTATCATAGGAGAGCGTTCTAAATCTAAATGTTCTATAGGTGAAAGAAGTGATTCAATCTCATATACTTCTTCAAAAAGCTTATTTTGAAACTCAATGCGTTGACGCTCATTATTCACTGAGTAATGGTAATGTTCCATAATCTCAAGATACTGCATAATATGCTTTTGATCATCAATACCATCTAAAAAAGTAACAATAACTTCACTTGTTCTATAAACATTTAAAAGATTAAACACCTCATCTAAAGCATAAGAAGGATCTTCACTTGTACCATGTGTTTCATATAAAAATGTTTTTCCAGTTGTCACATCTATAGCACTATAGCCAAGCGTATAAATCTCTTTATATTTATCAATAAGTAACGAAACGATAAAATTATCATCATTATCTATAATATGTTCAAAATTTGTTCCAGGAGAGATAATCTGGGCAATATAACGATGAATTTTAGGAGGAGTACCTTTTTGCTTGACAACCACTATAGTATATTTTTGTTCTGCTATAAGACGATGTAAATAACGTTCAAAACTTACAGCAGGTACACCAGCTAAAAGAGGATTTTTTTCAGAATTTTCAAGTATATTTTTATTTTTTTTAGTGAGCTGAATATTGAGTAGTTCTGCTATCTCTTTTGCTTTACCAACTTGTTGTTCATCATTATTTACCTCATAAACTTCAAAAAAAGTTCCTATTTCCATAAAAACAACGGTATCTTCACCATATTTTTCTTCAAAATATTCTTGCAATGCAAAGTATGTCTGCGTAAGAAGTTTTTCTTTGTTATTTAATATAGAATCAACTACAGAGGAGTGCATTATCTCTCTTTTTTCTTATATTATAACATAAAAAATTATCTTAATAACAGTTATCTTAAGGTATAATCACCCTTATGCAGAGAATCTTTTTTTTAATATTTATTTTAGTACTAACACTTCACGCATCATTTTCCGAAGATAAACTCAAAGTTATCATTATGGGTAAAGTTGCAAAATATGTCGTGTGGCAAAAAAAAGAAAAAAAAGAAAAAAATTTCTATATTACCATTATTGATAATCCTTTTGGAACACTTCCTAAAGAGATTTATAAAGATAAAAAAATCAACAACAAACCCATTATTCTAAATTTTATCAAAAATATACAAGAACTTAAACATACAGATATGCTTTTCATTCCAAAATCACAAGCTTCACAATTACAAAATATCATCCACACTATAAAAGGTCAAGGTATTTTTACTGTAAGTGATATCAAAGGTTTTGCTCAAAAGAAAGGGATGCTTCAACTCTACTTTGTATCACGAAAAATTAAACTCAAAATCAATCTTGATGCAGTAAAGAAAGAACATCTTAACATCCGTTCAACATTACTAAGAATTGCAAAAGTTATAAAGGAAAAAGATGAAATATAAACACATACTTTTTGAGCTATTTGTTTGTTCATTTACCCTCCTCCATGCTCAAGAAAATATCGATAATATCTCATTAGAAGATATGCTCAATCTCGAAACAGAGCTTACCGCTGATGTAGGTTCAAGAAGTGGTGCTGTAGGTTCTCTTTACAGTCTTTCTCCAACTGATGTCATTACAGCACAAGCCATACAAAATACAGGACTTACATCCCTTACAGATATACTTCGTTACTTTGTAGCTGGTTTCAATGCACCTGAAACTTCTGTCGCTGATGGAAGCGATCATGTACGCGTTTTTACCCTTCGTGGTATGAGTCCCGATCAAGTTTTAGTACTCATTAATGGCAAACGAGTACATACAAGTGCCCTCTTACATGTAAACGGAACTATAGGTCGAGGTTCGAGTGGTGTAGATTTGGACACTATTGCCATTGGCGCTATCGAAAAAATAGAAATTTTACGAGATGGTGCTGCCGCACAATATGGTTCAGATGCCATTTCAGGAGTCATCAACATCATTTTAAAAGGTGCCGAACATCACAACATAGTGAGTGTACATACAGGGCAAAGAAAAAAAGGGGATGGAGAACAATTCTCTAGCGATATATTTCTCACAAAAGAACTTCCTTATGATGGATTTATCAACTTAACACTCCAGCTCAAAAAACAAAATCAAACACAACGAGAAGGAGAGGACAGAAGAGTTCATGCTTCCATCTACAAAACACATGTGGGCATTCCTGATACAAAAAATATTTTAGCATTACTCAACAGTGATATAGAACTTGAAAATGGTGGTAATTTTTATACACATCTTACTTTTAACTACAGAGAAAGTGAAGCAAGTACCTTTTCAAGAGAAAGCAATGCCACCTATCCAAATGGTTTTTTACCTCTTTTACAAGCAACCATAACAGATGGAGGTTTTACATGTGGTACAGAAGGGGAACTCCATAATGGCTACCATTGGGAGCTCAGCAATACACTAGGCTACAACAGCATGAAGTACACCATGAGAGACACTTACAACTACGATCTTACCCCCTCCCCTAGAAGTTTTTATAATGGGACTCTCTCTTTTTTACAAAATACTACTAACTTTGATGTAAAAAAAAGATACACAAATATAGATTTCGCTTTTGGTGCTGAACACAGGTACGAAAACTACAAGATCAAAGCAGGAGACCCAACATCTTACTATGGAAGTGGTTCACAAGGCTTTTCAGGATACAGAGAAGAAAACAGTGTTAATGCTTCAAGATATAGTGATGCTCTTTATCTTGATATAAAAAAGCAACTAACACAAAAGTTCCTTATACAAGGTACTTTACGCTATGAACACTACAGTGATTTTGCTGCGACAACAACTGCCAAAGTAGCTATGAGCTACAAAGTAAAAGAAAACTTTTTACTTAGGAGTTCAGCAAGTACAGGATTTCGAGCACCCTCTCTCTCACAATCTCACTACTCCCATACTTCAACTTTTAATGGCCATGTAGAGGGAACTTTTAAACCAAATGATGAAGTAGCTCAACTCTTTGGTGCAAAACCACTAAAAGCAGAAAAATCAAAACATTTTACGGCAGGGATTGTTTATAGTTTCAATGATAATCAGAGTTTCAGTGCGGATTATTTTTACACATTTATCAATGATAGAATTATTCTTTCAAATGAATACACACTTTCACCAATAGAACAAGCCCATTACCACATAAACAAAGCAAGATTTTTCACAAATGCAGTTGACACAAAAACCTATGGTATAGATTTAAAGTACAATTATGAACACCAACTCCAAAACAGTGCAAAATTTTCAATGAGCTTTTGGTATAACTACTCCAAGAACCGTGTTACCTCTTTTAATGACAAAACAACAACACGACAAAACTCTTTTGAACAAATTGACAGAATGGAAAATGGACAACCAAAAACAAATATAAAAGCACTCCTAACCTACAAGTATAAAAACTATACAACCTCTTTTAACACAACTTACATCGGTTCATACGCAGAGGTCGTTGACAATGTTGCCTATACATTTAAAGCACAATGGTATAATGACATAGATATAGCATATGCACTCCAAAAAAACTTACATGTAGCCATAGGAGCATTAAATATGTTCAATACTATACCAAACAAATGGGATGGACTTAGTGGCTACAATTATGGTTATGATGGGATAAAACCATATTCAAGATACTCACCTTATGGATACAGTGGTGCATACTACTACATTCGTGCAAATTATTCATTTTGATAAAGGGATACAAACCTACTATGCAAACAACAAAACATTTTCGCTCTTTAAGAACAAAACTTATTTTTATGTTTAGTTTTATAGCTTTTATAGCTATACTCCTACTCTCCCTTACTATGCTCTTTACAACCTACCAAGAGCTACTTAAAAGAGAAAAAATATTTTTACAGAATACACGAGATATACTTGTACAAAATCTCATAGCACCCATAGAATTTGATGATGCGTACAGTGCTAACCTCCTCCTAAAAACACTCCAAAGAGACAAAGATGTTGAAGGGGCATTTGTTTTTAGTAAGGATGGTTCAGTTTTCACATCCTATATTCACCATACAAAAGATACAAAAAAACTTTTACAAAAAGCTACTGAACTTTTTAAAAAGCATAAAGATATACATAATTTTATACGCAAAGAAAATGATGTTTTTATGGCACAAAAAGCGATTTTTATAGACCATAAACAAAGTGCAACTTTCATCATTCTATCTTCAACACGCAGTCTAAATGAAAGTATAAAAAGTCAATTTTTCTTAACACTTCTTATATCAGCTATCGTCTTTTTCATTATGGTCATTCTCGCTTTTAAATTTCAAAATATTTTCACACAACCTCTTTTCCGCTTGAAAAAAATGATGCAAAAGGTAACAAAAAATAAAAACTACAACCTAACACTAGAACATCATTATAACGATGAATTTGGCATAGTTATAGATGGTTTCAACACTATGTTAGCCACTATTCAAGAACAAAACCAAAAAATGCATAAGGCAAAACTAGAAATAGAAGCTATCCATAAAAATACACAGTCATCCATAGAGTATGCAGCCCTTATTCAAGATGCCATCATTCCTAACAATAACGCCTTTCATAAATTTTTTCAAGATTATTTTACAATCTGGAGTCCTCGTGATGTTGTAGGTGGAGACATCTACCTTTTTGAAGAACTTCGTAAAGGTGACGAGTGTATCATCATGTATATAGATTGTACAGGACACGGTGTACCAGGAGCGTTTTTAACAATGCTTGTAAAAGCACTTGAAAGACAAATTATTTCAGAAATTAATCTTACAAATGAAGCAGTAAGCCCCTCTAAAATCCTCTCTTTTTTCAATAAGAACATGAAACAACTACTTAAACAAGAAACACAAGAAAGTCTTTCAAATGTTGGGTTTGATGGTGGTGTTTTTTACTATAATAAAAAAGAAAAAATTGTACGATTTGCAGGGGCAGAAACACCTCTTTTTTATACCCAAGATGCACAACTAAAAAGTATAAAAGGGGATCGTTACTCAGTGGGTTATAAAAAATGTCGTCTTGATTATAGTTATACAGAACATACCTTACATGTAAAGGATGGAATGAATTTTTATCTCAGTACAGATGGTTTTATGGATCAAAACGGTGGAGAAAAATCTTTTAGCTTTGGGAAAAAAAGATTTTTACAACTTATAGAGCAACACTATATGAAACCGATGCAAGAGCAACAAAAAATCTTTGTCAAAGAGTTAGCTACCTACCAAGGTCAAGAACAACGCAATGATGACATCACCCTGATAGGAATAAAAATTTAATCTTTACTAATAACCCACATTTTACTATACCAAAACCATGTACCGTTTTTTGCCATCGCTGTACATGTATAATGATTACGCGGATATGTTAAAGGTTTTTTTGCTTCTATACTAAAGCGTGTATTGGTAATTTTTGTAAATACTATAGGCTCACCATCAGCAGTAAAACAATGCACACCATGTAAAGGTTTTTTAAGTGTTATAGTCATTTTTGGTGGATTGTTTTTTTCATCAAGCATAGTATCATATATATCTACCTCTTGTATAGGCATAGTCTGTGTATTTACTTTTAATGGAAAACTTTTCATACCACCAAAACGATTTGCCATAGGAAAACGCGTTAATGCCATAAAATCACTGTTTTCATCTATAGGTGCAGAATTTTGAGCAACACCAATATAACCCAATTTTTTCATGATTTTTATAACGCGTTTATCATACTCACCAAAAGGGTATGCTAACATCTTATACTTACTAAGATAGGGTTGAAGATGCTTTGTTAAAAAATGCTCACATGTAAGAATTTCTTTCGTAACCTTTTTATCTAAAACAGCATCATCATAACGAGCTAAATACTGATGTGTATGTGTATGGTTAGCAAATTCTGCACCATTTTTTCCCATCTCTTTCATCTGAATAAGACTCATAAAAGATTTTGAATGATGTATGATAGGTGATGAATTTACAAAAATTGTTGAAGGAAAATTATATTTTTTCAAAAGAGGATACGCATTTTTATACACAGATATATAGGCATCATCTATAGTAATAACTGCCGTTTTTCTTGGTAATGCTTTATGGTGTTGTAACGCATCAACAACATCACTTAAGGACATCATATGAAAATGATGTGCCTTTAAGTATGCCAACTGTTTTGCAAAAAGCTCAGTAGAGGTATTGGTTGAAGCATATTTTGCATTACCAAAACGGTGATACTGTAAAATAACCACCGCATTCACTTCAAGAAAACCTAAGAGCAAAAAGAGAAAAATAAATTTAAACATCCAATACTTTCCCTACTTTTACCAAATTTTAATTCGTTGATTTTCTGGTTTATACATAGCATCACCCTCTTGGACATTAAATGCTTTATAAAATGGTGTTATGTTACTAAGAACACCTATCACACGAAATTTTGCTGGAGAATGTGGGTCCGTAATAATGCGTTTTAGTAACGCTTCTTCTCTCATTTTTGTACGCCATACCTGAGACCAACCTATAAAAAATCTTTGATTTCCACTAAAGCCATCAAGTACTTTTTGTGATTTTCCTTTTATTGAAAGTTGATACGCTTTGTACGATATGCTTACACCATTAAGATCCGCCATATTTTCACCAAGTGTCAATCTTCCATTGATATGATGTCCTGCTAATGGTTCATATTTATCATATTGTACTACGAGTTTATCCCCAAGTGCTTTAAATTTTTTAGCATCTTCAGCCGTCCACCAGTTATGTAAATTACCATCTCCATCATATTTAGAACCATAATCATCAAAAGCATGACTAATCTCATGCCCTATAACACTACCTATTCCACCATAATTTATAGCCATATCTGCATCCATATTAAAGAATGGTGGTTGTAAAATAGCTGCTGGAAAGACCACTTCATTTGTTGAAGGATCATAATATGCATTCACTGTTTGTGGATTCATATACCATTTTGTGCGATCAACAGGTTGTGTAAGTTCAGCTATGGCTTGTTTATGGTTATACTCACTATAGCGTAATATATTTGCAACTAAAGTATTCTCTTTTATCTCTAAAGAGGAATAATCTTGCCATTTATCAGGGTAACCTATTTTCGCTGTAATTTTATGAAGTTTTGTTCTAGCTGCTTGTTTTGTAGTATCACTCATCCAAGTAAGCTCATTTATAGAAGTATCATAAGTTGTTAAAATATTTTGTACTAATGTTTTCATCTCTCGTTTTGCTTCTTCAGGAAAATAATTTTCAACATACAATTTTCCAAAAAGCTGACCTAGAACTTCATTAACACAATGTATTGCTTGTTTTTCTCTTGTTTTTTGTGCCACTATACCATTGAGCGTTGTGCTATAAAAACCAAAATGTAAAGTAGCAAATTTTGCATCTAACAACGAAGCCTTATCACTTATGAAATGAAAAAGTAAGTAAGCTTTCCATGTTTGAAGTGGTACTTGTTTAAATAATGCACCAAAATCATGAAAATATGAAGGTTCTACAACAACAATATCATTAATACTACCTAAATCTATTTTTTCTAAGAAAAGTTTGAGATTAAAATCACCCATTGATGTGTTGAAATCATTAACACTCATTTTATTATAAGTTTTAATTGCATCACGATTTTCTTCATTAGTCCATTGGATTTTTGCGATTTTAGACTCTAAAGTATAAATATCTTTAGCAACAGCATCTGTATCACCTGCATAATTACTTAAAGTAAGTATTGCGCTAATATACTTTTTATACTTTGCTTGTATATCTGTAAAATGTGTTGTTGTTTTTATATAATAATCGCGATCAGGAAGACCTAAACCATCTTGATACATGTAAACAATATTTTTTTTAGAATCTTTAGCATCAGGAGCCACATAAGGAAATAAAGGTAATGTCGTTTGTTTAATGGACAGATCAGACATAACTTCTGTTAAATCATCATAATTTTGAATAGCTACTATCGTATCTATAGTGGCTTGTAAAGGTGTTAAACCTAAGTTTTCTATAGTCTTTGTATCCATATAACTTGAATAAAGATTCCAAATTTTTTGCTCATCAGCATCTCTTTGCTTCACTGTCTTTTCACCAATATTACGAATAATATTTTGTAAATTTTTTTCAGTTTTTTCAGCAACTTCACTGAAAGAAGAATAACTCGATTTATCTGCAGGAATTTTTGTTCGTTTAATCCATGAACCATTCACATATGTATAAAAATCATTTCCAGGAGAAACATTATTATCGAAATTATTTAATGAAACCCCAGAAACTTTATCTTGAGTACTATCATCTGTACCACCACAGCCTACAAAAATACTACTGATGAGAACCAGTAATAACAACGATACTATTTTTCGCATGAAACATCCTTTAGTTTTTATCTGAACATCATTCTATCACAGAAAAACTAAATTTACTCCATTTAACCTTTCTTCCACGAAACCAGTATTCCACCAAATATAATAAAAACTATGCCTAAAAAAGTAAGTATATCAGGAAATCTATCGCCAAGTAACCATCCAAATCCTATGGCAAAAGGGATGTTTGTATAGCTAATCACACCAATAACACTTAAATTTTTTGCAGAGTATGCTTTTGTTAAGAACCATTGAGAAAGAGTAGATATAAATCCCATAACACTTAAAAGAAACCATAACCATAAGGTATTTGGTAAAATAAAAGTTGGTACTAAAAAAGCTATACTTTGAGGTGCAGATACAAAAGGAGCCAAACAAAACAATAATGCAGGTAAAACACTTCCCACTAATACAAAAGAAAGGACAATAAGCCTTGCATCAAAAATATCTTTAATCTTTTTGATTGTAGTATAAGCAGATGCAGCAAAAAAACCACCCAAAACCCCTAGTAAATCTACAGAAGAAAATGTCATACCAAAAGGTTTTGTGATAAGTAAAGTACCACAAAAACCTATAAAAAGAGCAAGAGCAACACGAAAATACAACCTCTCTTTTAAGAATAAAAAGGCAAGTAATGTCACAAAAAATGGAGAAGTTTTATTTAGCGTGATAGCTTCACCTAAGGGGATAACACTTATCGTATAAAAAAAGAGTATCATCGCCATAAAACCAAACAAACCTCGCATAAAAAGAAGAGAGATATGCCCTTTAAAAAGTGTAATAGGTGTATGTTTTATAGCAAAAAGAATCAGTACAACACCAAAAAGATTTCTAAAAAAAACAATTTCTAAAGCACTTATATCATGAGTAAGTACCTTTGTTAATGCTCCATTCAATGCCGAGATAAGGGCAGACATGAGCATATATAAAACACCATTATCAAACTTTTTCATCATACACATTTACCTTTGACAAAGGCCATCGCTTTAAGATGGACAAAAGCGAGTTCATACCATTGCTTATTAGGAGCTATAAGTGTCAGTTGTTGAGGATTACTTGCTCTTGAAAGTGCAACATAAAATTGAGAAGGAGCAAAGATTTCATTTGTTTGAATGATAAGATTTGCTATACTCATCCCTTGTGACTTATGAATGGTAATAGCAAAAGCAAGTTTTATAGGGTACTGATAAAGTGTAAAAATGACCTCTTGAACAAGCTCTTTTTTCCCTTTCACTATTTTCTCAGACCAACGAGTTTTTTCTTGTGCAACTTGTTCTAGTTTCACTATATAACCATCCTCTTTTTCTACATAAATATAAGTACTATCTATATTAACAACAACACCTCGTTCTCCATTAAAGTAATTCCATGAATTACGCGTAAACAAGACAGGAACCCCTACTTTAAGATGAAGAGACTCTTCTATACGAGCATCCTCTACAAATCTCTTCACCTCATACTCTTGCACACTTTTTATATGTTTAACGATTTGCATCTCTTTAATGAAGAGTTCATTATCTATATGTTGAAGTTGTTCTCTATTATGTTGTGAAGCCGAATTGTTTTTCCCAAATAAAAAAGTAAATTTACTTAAATCATAAGGTAAGGATTTTATATAATTATTTAACTGATTATGTACTGTTTCATCCACTAAACCAAAACGAACAGCATGTAAAAGTTCTATAAATGCCTTATCATCCGTTCTATAAATTTTTTGTAATGTTACTATTTCAAAAGCAAGTTTCTGCCATGCCATAGATTCAAAAGCAAAAGCTACACATTCAGAACATTTTACAACAGGTGGCAATTGTAAAAAATCACCTACCACTAGTAATGCTCCACTATACTCTGCTTGATTAAGGCGTAAAGCTATCAACTCAAAAAGTTCTGCACTTACCATAGAGATTTCATCAATGACAATCAAATCCATAGCAGATATAAGTTTTTTTATCTTCTTTTTTAAGAGAAGTTTCCCATTATTTTGTAAGGATTCAAGATTAGAAGCAATCCCTAAATCCAAAAAACTATGTAAAGTTTGTCCACCTATTAAGGTTGCGGCCATACCTGTAGAAGCAAGTTTTGCCACTTTTTTAGCGTCCTCTTCGTAGGCTTCTATAAGCTTACATGTAAGCGTAGTTTTTCCTACCCCTGCTCCACCAGTTAAAAAAATATGTTTTGCTTGTTTGAGTTTATTTAAAGTAACACTTTCATAATTCATAGTTATATCATATCAATATTTGCTGTAATTTTAGGTTAATCACTATATAATCACCCTATTAGACTTTTGGAGAATACTTTACTTATGCAACATAAAATACTCATCGTTGAAGATAACAAAACACTAGCAAAACATATAGCTAAGACCATAGAAACAAAACTTGAACTTAAAGTGGATATAGCCTACACAATGAAAGAAGCAAAACTTTTTTTACATGCTTATAAGTACTTTGTAACTATTTTAGATTTAAGTCTTCCTGATGCACTTAATGGTGAAATAGTACAGTATGTTTTAGAAAAAGGGCATCGTATCATTGTCATTAGTGGTAACTTAGATAAACAAGTACGACAAAACCTTCTTAAAAGAAACATTATAGACTACATCCCAAAAACTTCTGAACATGATGTCAATTATGTAGAGTACCTTGTAAACTCAGTAAAACGACTTGTTAAAAATCAAGAACATGAAATTTTAGTTGTTGATGATTCGATGATGATGCGAAAACAGATTCAGTTAATGTTAGAAAATCTCTCTTTTAAAGTCACAACCGTTGCCCATGGTGAAGAAGCACTAGGGATGCTCCAAACAAAACCAAACATCTCTTTGGTACTTACAGATTACAATATGCCTGTAATGAATGGACTTGAGCTTACCATAGCTATAAGAAAAGAACACTCTAAAGATGAGCTGTGTATTTTAGCCCTTTCAGCAAATGAAGATGAGGAGGTAAGCGCACTCTTTTTGAAAAACGGTGCCAATGACTTCATCAAAAAACCTTTTTCAAAGGAGGAGTTTTCTTGTCGTGTAAACAACTCCATCGAAGCATTAGAAAATATTCATATGATTATGAACTATGCTAACCGTGACTTTTTAACTGGTCTTTATAATCGTAGGTATTTTTATAACACAATAGATGAATACCTACAAGAGGCAAAAGAGAGTAATGAACAAATCGCTGTAGCTATGGTAGATATAGACTTTTTTAAAAAAGTTAACGATACCTATGGTCATGAAGTGGGTGATAAAGTGATCATCTCCCTTGCAGATATTTTACGCAGTTCTACAAGCCCTAATGATATAGTTTCCCGTTTTGGAGGGGAGGAGTTTTGTGTTGTTATAAAAAGTGTTAACAAAGATACAGCTCAAGAGATTTTAGAAAGAATTCGCCACACTGTAGAAAATTTTTCTTTACATGTAGATAAACAAACAAAAGTAAATCTCACTATCTCTATAGGAGCTTTGATGTATGATTTTGAAGAATCAATAGATGATACTATAGGGGAAGCGGATATGCTCCTTTACAAAGCAAAAAACAACGGTCGCAACCAACTCATTTTTCAATAGCCTCTAGTACTATCACCTCTCCAAAAGGGGCAGTAGTATTTTTTTGGCTTATCCATCGCACCTCATACGGGGGTGCCTCTTGAGGAAACACACCCTCTAAATCTGTAAAATATAAAAGCATCTTCACATCATCAAGCAGATCATCAACAAATGAAAATACAGGACGAAAATCAGTACCCCCACCCCCATGTAAAGAAACTTCCAAAGCCTCTCCCGTATAAAAAGTATGATGGGAATGCACCCTATCATCACACACTATAATATCTATCTTATAGTGTGTTACCATCTCCATCAAGTACTCTATCTCATTTAAAAAAAGATTCAGTAGTGTATCATCTACAGAACCCGAAGAGTCTATAGCTATCACCAAAGAAAAAGTTTGTGAATACGATGAGGGGAGATAGATCCCTTGAGAAAGCAGTTTTTTACTTGGAGGCATAAGGGTATAATCATCTCTCATAAAAACATCAAGCGTATCTCTTAAGATCTCTTTCCATCCCAAAATACCCTCACCACTCCTTTGAAAAAACCTCTCTATACTCTTAGGAACCTCCCCCTCTTGTATAAAGGAGTCTAAAAGTGCTATAGCTTCCTCTGCTAAGAGTTGCTCTTGAAGTATCTCCTCTTGAAGTGCCTCTTGTGTTTGAGGAGGTTGCTCTTGTGATTGGACATCATCACTATTATCAGTTTCATACTCCAACGCTTCATCCTCTCGAAGTATATCAGCTTTAAGCTCCTCATAAATCTCCTCAGCATACATCCCAGCAAAGCGTTTTCTATACTCTGCTCCATAGGGCATAGACATCCCATTTTCTAAAAGCATATCGTTTATGGCTATATCCGTTGCCATTTGCCACAACCAACCACTTCTTTTTTGGCGTCGCATATCGTGTGCCAAAGTAGTGTGCATCGCACCATTTGCCAAAATGAACGATACCTCTGCAACGCTTAATCCCTCAAGATACGCCTCTCTATAAACTACCTTTTTCCCATCACTCTTAAAGCTTTCAATGTTATCATCCACTTCAAGGTGAAGACGCGATGCTAAAGTACCAAAGTAAGGGTACTCTACAAGTAATTTTGCTTTGGCTTGCGATAATATTTCTTCGAGCTTATCCATCAGACTAAAAGGTAACTAAACTTCTCTACCCACTTGCCAAAACTTGCCAAATGCTCCATCTTCACACCATTTTTTTGTAAATCTTGCACTATCATCACAGCAAATTCACTCTTAAGCTCTAAAGTATAAAGTAAAAGGTTCTCAAGATGTTCTTGTGATGGGTTATACAAGTAAGCACTCACAAGCCCACTACTCAAAGCATAGAGCGTCTCTATCTCTTGAGGATACTCTTTACATGTAGCGTCTAAAATAGTTTGTATATCAGGAAGTTTATCCATCACTTTTATAAAGCTTAAAAATCCAACAGCCACCTCTTTACCCACAGCCCCACTAAGTGTTTCTAAAAGTAAATCTTTTTCAAGAGGTGCTTGAAGGATGTTATGCACATACTCCCAACTTCGAGGTGTTGCAAAACTTTTTACCTTTGAGGTGGGATCAAAAGTAAAAAGATGCTCTTTTTTATAACTGATATAGGCAATGATACTACTTTGTATCTCATGTTCAAATGCCCATATTTTCCACTCATCTACACTCACCTCTAACGCAAAGTGTACAAAACGATTTGCTAAAGGAGCTGGCATCTTATAAGTTACACCTCTATCTCCCTCCCTATTTCCAGCAGCGACAACAGCCCAACCAGATGGAAGTTCATACTCTCCTATGCGTCTATCAAGAATGAGTTGGTAGGCAGAAGACTGCACAGAGGGTGGTGCCGAATTCAGCTCATCTAAAAACAAAATCCCCTCCCCCTCACGAGGTAAAAAAGCAGGAGGTGCCCACAGTGCGCTATGGTTCTCTTTATCGTAAAAAGGGATCCCTTTAAGGTCAGTAGGATCCATGAGTGCCAAACGAAGATCTATAAAACCTATATTTTTACTTTGAGCTACCTGCTTGACGATAGAAGATTTTCCAATCCCTGGAGAACCCCAAAGAAAAACAGGTACTTTTTGTTTTACAAGTGCATCAAGCGCTTTTGTAAGATTTTGTGCATCCATTAGAGTAACCATCCTATATTTTGGCTTTGTATATGTTTTCCAAACGCTTCATTTGTTTTCACATAGCGTTCAAATCGTGCATCAAGTTGGAGTTGATATAAAATCTCTACAGGAGTATTACTATTTGATGCAAGGGATTGTAAAATCATTTCCTCACCCATTGCATAGAGTTGCTCTAAAAGTTCTCGTGGTGTTGCTGGATTTTTTGCAAGGGAAGGATGATGTACTTTATGCGCAAAACCTTTTACTAAAAAGTTCTCTTCACTCACAGAACTATAGAGTGCTTTAGTAATATTTTCATCCTTACATGTAAGCAGTTTTTTTGCAAGTTCTAAAGAGAGATTTGGATTGTGAGCTAAAGCAAGATTAACTTGAGTATCACCCAAAGCAAAAAGTTGTTTTTGCATAGAGAGTGTCAAGGTTTCATTTAGTGCCAAATCTACACTATAGTTTTCTAAAAGAGTATATTTTTCCTCATTAAGGCTAATGTTTTGAGCGATAATGGGGCCAAACTCCTCCCCTTTTTCTAGCAAAGATATGATTAATGCACTATCTAAAGCACTATTATATGCCATCGCTTCAAGTACTGCTGCTTCCCCATCTACAAGCAATTTTTTCAATACTTTTTTGGGTGTAGCCTCTTTCATTGCAATATGTGCTAAAAGTTTAGGGTGTAACTTCACAGGTTCTAAAGAGGCTATCGCTTCTAAAAGTTCTGGATTTGTAGTTTGTTCCACAAGATGAAACAAGCCTGTTGTAGCGTACTGTACATTATGGTTTCTCTCTATATTTGTATAAAAACGACTAATGAGTGCAGCTGTTACATCTCGATTATCATCATTTTCAAAAAAATCTTCTCCATTATATTTATACATACTTAAAAGTTTAAAAAAAAGGCCATCTTGAATATATCTGTTTTGTAAAAAAGCTTTTAGCCTTTGTTTGTCACCTGAGAGTTTCAGTGCCATTAAGAGTATATTTTCTTGAATCTCCTGAGCAAGCATCTTTTCAAAAATATCTATATCTATAAAACGATACCCACCTTTTTCATAGAGTCTCTCCACCTCATTTTGTTCATAAGGGGTCATCATTCGCCCCTCTATAAGCCAAACAACATCCTCATCTACCTCATTAAGAAGCGTAATTTTATGCACATCCAACTGCCCACAAAACTCCTCAGCACTAAAAGCACGACTTTTTCCAAGTAAAACTATTTTTTGATTTTTAAAAGTATCTAAATTCATAAAAGGATTATACATTAGTTTTAAATACTTTTATATAAAAGAAAAGATAAATAGAAATAGAGAGATTCTATAGCTTACACAAGAAATACGACCTTCCTATAAAACTATTGCAAATTTTAGAAAAAAAAGAGTGTAAAATGAAAACCAAATAGAGAGTTTTTGGACTAAGTTCACAGTCTTAGATAAAGATGCTACTATAATGAGTAAGCCTGCACATAACTTAATGGCATATAATGCACAGATAGCAGTTGATGACAAATACAAGTTTATTGTAGCTACCGATATATCAACTAATGGACATGATTTAGACCAACTACATAATATGGCAAAAAGAAGTAAAGAGATAATAAATAACTCAGATATGATAGTAACAGCAGATAAAGGATACT
>Ga0256828_1000802_pt1 | contig 20378 bp, 25 predicted proteins | sample CV88metaG_FD_185993 | JGI IMG/M metagenome (GOLD analysis project Ga0256828, IMG submission 185993) | Hydrothermal vent microbial communities from East Pacific Rise, Pacific Ocean - CV88 | ecosystem: Environmental > Aquatic > Marine > Hydrothermal vents | place: Pacific Ocean: East Pacific Rise...
CTACCTAAAAAAGCTCTACGCTCTAAGCTTCAAGCTCACTTATGCTTTTTCCCACACAGTTCCATCAGCTGTATCCATGATGGATATGCCCATAGATATAAGTTCATCTCTTATGGCATCTGAAGTAGCAAAATCTTTGGCTTTTTTAGCCTCGGCTCTTTTGGCTAACATCTCTTCTATCTTAGCCTTTAGCTCTTCATTTACTCCTATTTGGAAGTAGCTATAAGGCTCTTTATAACCAAATCCTAAAAGTGTGTCTATATACTCTATATTTGCTAGAGTCTCTTTTTTAAGTGCTTTATCTTTTGGGTTTGTATCTAGTTTTTCATTTGTGGTAGCTACCATATCATCTATGATAGAGAGTGCGATAGATACATTTAAATCATCGCTCATAGCTTCAAGTAGAGCTTTTTTAAACTCTCTATTTGGTGTTGAAGCTTTACTTGGAGTTACTCTCTTTTTTAATCTATATAGCTTATCTAATCTCTTTTTAGCACTCTGTAAATCCTCTTCATTGAAATTAAAATCATTACGATAATGAACAGAGTTAAGATAGTATCTAAGCACTTCTCCATCATATACTTTTAGAGCATCTTTTAAGAAGAAACTATTGCCTAGAGATTTACTCATCTTTTCACCATCTATCTGGACAAAACCGTTGTGCATCCAGTATTTGGCTAGTTCGTGTCCTGTGGCACATCGACTTTGAGTTGCCTCATTTTCGTGGTGGGGAAATAGTAGGTCAGCTCCACCACCGTGTATATCTATCGAGTATCTACCATCACCTTTGAAGTTAGCCTCTATCATCGCTGAACACTCGATATGCCACCCAGGGCGTCCAGAGCTAAAAGGAGTTTTGAAACAGATATCATCATCACCTTTACACGCTTTCCAAAGTGCGAAATCTTTTGGATTTTTCTTTTCACTTATATGTTCAACTCTACTTTGTGTATCTTCATCACTTACTTTGTGAGATATTTCACCATATTTTGGGTCTTTTGATGTATCAAAGTAAACATCACCGTTGCTTATAACATAAGCATAACCTTTATCTATGAGAGTCTGTATCATATCTGTGATAGCTTGTAGGGATTTAGTAGCTTTTGGTTCTATATCGGCTCTTTTAACACCTAGTAAATCCATCTCACTTAGGTATCTATCTATATAGTGAGTTGTTATCTCGTGTAGGCTTTGTCCAGTTTGGTTTATCTTATTGATGATTTTATCATCTATATCTGTAAAGTTTTTACATAGAGTAACTTTGTATCCATTTGCGTTTAAGACTCTTGAGAGTAGGTCAAATGCCAAAGCACTTCTAGCGTGTCCCAAGTGGGCATCATCATATACCGTAGGACCACATACATAGATTGAAGCTTCATTTTCAATAATAGGTTCAAATAGCCTTTTTTCTTTGGTAGCACTATCATAGATATACATATATATTATCCTTAAAATGATTATTTGAGGAGGATTATAGCAAATTGGAGTAAATTTTAAGTTTATAGAGTGTAAAATCTAACTTCATAAAACAATATAGCCAAACTTGTCGTGAGGCAAGGACGGAAAGCTACGGGTCTTTTGCCAAAGACAGCCGGGTTGCTCAAAATAAGAGGAAATCCAAATGTCAAATATTCAAAAAACACTAATTAATGTTAAAACATTAGAAAAGATTATACAGCCTGAGCCTACTGATGAGTATAAAGATTATGATGGTTCAACTATGATTACGGAGACAGATTTAGATGGTATTATCACTTATGCCAATCGAAATTTTGTAGAGTTCAATGGTTATACAAGAAAAGAGCTTATAGGGTTACCACACAGTATAGTTAGACACCCTGATGTACCAAAAGGTGTATTTAAAGCTATGTGGAAGATAATCAAGGCAAAAAAGGTTTGGAGAGGTTATATCAAAAATCTATGTAGAGATGGCTCTTACTACTGGGCATTGGTTTATGTTCAACCAAAGTTAAATGATGCTGGAGAGCATATCGGTTATATATCAAATCGTAAAGATGCCTATCCTAAATCTATCAAGTATGCTGAAGAGAAGTTTAAAGAGCTTTTTGATGATGAGCATATCAATGACCCATATTTTATGGAGGCTGAGTTGTATCTTGGTGAGAGTTTAGGGAAGTTTGGTTGATTATCTTATGAGATGAACCAACCAGATATTTAGATAGTAGATTAGAGTGGCAAATATAACAATAGTTGTTAGATAGTATATGATATATTTGCCCTTTATGATACTTTTTAATCTCTCAAATCCAACCTCTTTTACAGTAAAATAAAATAGTACCCAACCTCCTATACTTCCTGCTAAGGCAAGACCCATAGCACCCATATATCTCATAAGTATCAAAGATGATGTGACACTTACTATAAGTGAGTATATCGCAAAGATTGCTGTTTTTTTATGTTTGTGTGAAGCGTATAGAAACATAGAGAATAGTTTGCTTAGTCCAAATGGAATAAGCCCTATCATATACATCTGTAATACACTCATTGTCTGATGAGTTTGAGTTAGAGTAAATTTACCTCTTTCAAATAGTAACCAGATGATAGGTTCAGCCAGAAGTATGCCACCAATCATAGCACCTGAGAGTAAAAAGAGTAGAAACCAGAAGGCTTTTTTTAGGTTTTTGTATGCCTGTTCTTCTTGATTATTTTTTAGTGCTTTTGAGATAGATGGGAAAAGTGCTGTTGAGGTGGCTATGGCAAATATCGCAAGAGGAAGTTGAAATATACGGTTGGCATAAAATAGATAAGATACAGAACCAGAGATTAGAAATGATGCTAGTATGGTATCTATAAAAGCAGATATCTGAGGTGTAGAGTTTCCTACAATACTTGGGACAAATAGTCTATTGAAGCTTTTTATCTCTTGCTTTACATCTTTTTTATCTCTATATTTTATACCACCTATTAGTAGTTTATGAAGATTGAGTTTTTTTATAGTGATAAGATGAACGATAACTTGAAGAAGCCCACCGAGAAGCACCCCAAAGCTTAGGGCGTAAGCTACATCAGCAGGAGATGATTTCATATATATCCAAAGAGTGGCTATCATAGATAGATTAAGTAGAGCAGTAGATAGTGCTGTTGTGGCAAAGTGTTCTTTGTATTGGAGTATGGTTGCTAAAAAGGTGACTATAAAAATCAAATCAAGATACCAAAAGTTTATAGCCGTTAGCGTTGAGGTTTTTATCAGGGTATCACTATCCCACCCCCACGCTAAAAGTTTAGTGATAGGGTATGGAAATAGAGTGATAATGATTGAAAATGCTATAAGAAATAGTATAAATCTTATAAATACATCAATAGCAAACACACCTTTATGTTTAGATGCGATAAATGATGGCATAAAAGCCTGTGTAAAAGCACCTTCAGCAAATATACGGCGAAATAGGTTTGGTAGTTTGAATGCTACAAAAAACATATCACTCCAGATAGATGCTCCAAGTGCTGAAGCCATCAAAACATCTCTAAAAAGACCTGTAACTCTTGAAAATAGTATCCCAAAACTGTTTGTAAATATAGATTTTAATCTCATAATGCTCTTTTATCTTGTAAAGTAGGGATATTGTAACAAAAATCTAATTATATGACAATTTGCCACTTTTTTGTTTTTTATGAAAAATAGTGTTATACTTATGTAAAAAGGTGTTATATGATAGTAGGAATAGAGGGTGTTGTAGAGAGAGTTGAGCCAACATTTGTACATATCAATCTAAATGGGTTGATATATGAGGTGAATATATCTGTAAATAGCTCAAACAGTATAAAAGAGAAGAGAGTTAAGCTACATATAACAGAGATTATAAGAGAAGATGCCCATACACTTTACGGTTTTATCGATTTGAGTGAAAAGAAGATGTTTGATACACTCATAAAGATAAATGGAGTTGGCCCAAAAGTGGCTATGGCTGTCTGCTCTACATTTGTACCAGAGAGTTTTGCTAAAGTGATAAGTGCTAAAGATGTCTCTATGTTAAAACGAGTACCAGGGATTGGTCCAAAAGCAGCTAGTAGGATACTTGTAGAGTTAGCAGAGTTTATAGTAGATACTACATCTTCTTCAGAGGATAGTATAGCAAAAGAGGAGGCTATAATGGCACTTGAGACTCTTGGATTTAAGAAAGAGGCTATCACAAAAGCCTTAGCTAGTGAGAGTGGAGATACAGCAACTTTAGTTAAAATAGCACTAAAGAAGTTACAAAAACTATAACAAGAGAGTAAGCGATAGCTTTATAAAGAGCAAGTAAGTCAATTTTTACAAAAAATAAAGTATCATCTCTCAATTTAATACAGGAGTATAATTTATGGCAATAGATACTATATCAACAACAGAAGATTTTAAAAATTTAGTAGCAGAGATAACTTCTCAAGAGGGTTATAAAGAGCCTATGGCTTTTGGTATAGCTAGAGTAGATAGAGGGCAAAAGAATGCTGATAAGATACTTCAAGCTAGTTTTGGGCTTATCAACTGGAAAGAGAACTATGGAAGTGGAGCTATCTTTATCAAAGCACTTCAAGAGGCAAAGTGTAGTGTAGATTTTACTGGTAGTGAGTTTGTAGCTACTATTAATGAAAATTTTATATCGAATGCTATGTCAGCGTTTGCTCCTTACTTAGCAGAGGCGACAGGTGATGCTCATAAAAATGTTCAAGTTATCAAAACTTTGGCAAATATGGAAGATATAGGTAAAGATTATCGTATCGTATTTTTATTTGCTGATGAAGCACCACAATCGGTAGAGGCTGTATATCTAAAACTATATGCTCTTTCACTAAGAAAAGCACCACTTAGAGGTATCAATCTAAATGGAGCATTTGGGATACTTAGCAATGTAGCGTGGGTAGGTAACACTCCTTATGAGCTTGAGTATCTAAGAGATAATGAGATTGAGATGAAGTTAAAAGGCACATATCCAGCAGTAGATAGTGTAGATAAGTTCCCAAGATTTTTACAACATATCATTCCTGATGATAATACTCGTATATTGGAAGCTTCAAAAGTTAGAATGGGTGCTCAACTAGCAGCTGGTACAACAGTAATGCCTGGAGCTAGTTATATCAACTTCAACGCTGGAACTCTAGGACCTGTAATGGTAGAGGGGCGTATCTCTTCTTCAGCTATCGTTGGTGCTGGTTCAGATGTTGGTGGTGGAGCTAGTATCTTAGGAGTTTTAAGTGGTACAGATGGAAATCCTATCAGTATAGGAGAGAATACACTTCTTGGAGCAAACTCTGTAACAGGGTTGCCACTAGGTGATGCTTGTATCGTAGATGCTGGTATAGCTATATTAGCAGGTACAAAGATAAAAATCTCTCCAGATGAGTTGGCAAAAATCAAAGAGGCTAATCCTAATGCTAATCTTGAGGATAAAACTACATTTAAAGGTGCTGAGCTTCAAGGTTTAGATGGTATCCATTATAGACAAAACTCAACAACTGGTGAGATTATCGCTAGAAGAAGCACTAGAGAAGTAAAATTGAACTCTGATTTACACTAAGATGATAAAAGATGAAGATTTAGAGATACTAAAGCAGGTTACTCTGCTTGGTATATATAAAAAAGAGAAAGATGAGAGCTTAAGTGATGTAAGAAAATCTCTTATAGATACAGGTATGTATGATAAAAAAGAGGCTAAAGAGATATTTAGACTCTTAAGAGAAGATGAGTGTATCACAGATGAGAGCTTGACTCTAAAGGGTATAACCTTAGCAAAAGAGGCAGAGATATTGTTTAAACAGTATGGGTAAAATATTGTTTGATATATAATGTTTTATCGTCGGGGTAGGGATACCCCGACCTACAATAATGTGTAGGGTGTTGTGTCCTCACAACACCTTTGGGTTACAAATGTTAGGTAGGGTATTGTAAGGACACAACACCCTACGCAAGAGAGAAGAGGGAAAATGAGAGTAGATAAGTGGTTGAGTGGTGTCAATGTTGTAAAGAGGCGAACAATAGCAACTGATATGCTCAAGAGTGGAGTTGTTTTGGTAAATGGTATTAAGGCTAAGGCATCAAAAGATATCAAAGTTGGTGATACTATCACGATAGAGTATCTAAAGGGTGCTAAATCTTATGAGGTTTTACAGATACCTACAACTAAAACTATACCAAAGAGTAAAAAAGAAGAGTATGTGAGAGAGATATGAGCCTAAAGAAGAGATTTGAAGATTTATTTGAAGATAGATTGAGTGTAGATGAAGCTAGAGAGCTTCTTATCGAACTTTATAAAAAAGGTGAGAGTGCTAAGGATATAGCAGTAGTAGCATCTGTAATGAGAGAGAACTCTATCAAGCTTGATTTGCCCGAAGAGTTAAGAGCCAAATCGATTGATATCGTTGGAACAGGTGGTGATAAGAGTGGAAGTTTTAATATCTCCACAACAGTATCTTTACTACTCTCATCAGTGGGTTGTGTTGTAGCAAAACACGGAAATCGCTCGATAACAAGTAAATCAGGTTCAGCAGATTTGCTTGAAGCTTTAGGGATAAATCTAAACTTAGGTAAAGAGGCTCAGCTAAAGATGCTTGAAGAGGTTGGTTTTGCCTTTATATTTGCGATGAACCACCATTTGGCGATGAAGCATATTATGCCAATTCGTCGCTCAATTGAGCATAGAACAATCTTCAATATATTGGGTCCTCTTACAAATCCATCTGGAGCTAGTAAGTATCTTTTAGGAGTATTTGAACCATCTTTTATCAAAAAAATGGCAGATGCTTTGGTGGAACTTGGAGCTACTAGGGCATTTGTTGTGAGTAGCTATGATGGAATGGACGAGATTTCTATCTGTGATAAGAGTGCTTTTGCCTATATCGAAAATGGTAGAGTTTTAGAAGGTGAGATAGACCCCCAAAGATATGGTTTAAAATTGGCTTCAAAAGAGGCTATTTTAGGTGGAGAGGCGAAGGATAATGCTATCATAACCAAAGATATATTATCAGGAAAAGAGAGAGGAGCAAAGAGAGATATAGTATTGTTAAATGGTGCTTTTGCTCTTTTTGCTGATGGTAGAGTTAGAGATATAAAAGAGGGTATAGAGATGCTAGAGGCTCAGTTAGATAGCCAAAAGGCCTTGAAACATCTTGAGAAGATTATAGAGACTAGCCAGAGGCTAGTTTAGCTAAGAGCTGAGAGCTTTGTAGGTCGTGGTATCCTTACTTCGACATTGATATTGTATGACAACACCCTACGAGGGATTAAAATAACAAATAAGAGAAAAATATGTCTAAAATTATAAAAGCTTCACTAGATGAGATAGGTAGAGTTGTAGAGTATCTTAAGGATAATATCGCCTCAGATGCTATTGTTTTTTTAGATGGAGATTTGGCTTCAGGTAAGACAACTTTAACACAAGCAGTTGCGAAAAGTAGGGGATTTGAGAGTGATGTAACCTCTCCTACTTTTTCTATTCAACACAACTATGGTGATGGGCTATATCACTATGATTTATACCGTTTGAGTTTTGAAGAGTTTATGAGTTTAGGTATATTTGAAGAGTTTGATAAGAGTGGTTGGCATCTAGTTGAGTGGGGTAGTGAAGAGTTAAAAAACTTTTTGATAATGGCTGGTTATGAAGTGTTTAAAGTCTCTATCTCTTTAGATGAGAACAGCAGAGTATATGAGGTGTCTAAATGTTCAAACTAGAGGCTAGAAACTTAGCAAAAACTATCAAAAAAACTCAAATAGTACATGATATATCTTTAGAGGTAAATAGTAGAGAGATAGTAGGGCTTCTTGGTCCAAATGGTGCTGGTAAAACAACATCTTTTTATATGGTGTGTGGTTTGACAAATGCCACTTATGGAGAAGTTTTTTTAGATGGTAAAGATATAACCAAACTACCACTTAGTCAAAGGGCAAAATTGGGTATAGGTTATCTTCCACAAGAGTCAAGTATATTTAAAGATTTAACAGTAGAAGAGAACTTGATAATGGCTTCAGAGGCTTTAAATCTCTCTAAAGATACAGCAAAAGAGAGGATAGAGAAGCTTTTGGAGATATTCAATATCGAGCCAATTCGTGCTAGAAAAGGTATCCGTTTAAGTGGTGGTGAGAGAAGAAGAGTGGAGATTGCTAGAGCTTTGGTAGCTGAGCCTAAATTTTTACTATTAGATGAGCCTTTTGCTGGAGTTGATCCAATCGCTGTTCAAGATATACAAAATATTATTAAACAGTTGGTTGAGTTAGATATGGGGATATTGATTACAGACCATAATGTAAGAGAGACATTAGGTATTTGTGATAGAGCTTATGTTATGAAAAGTGGTGAAATGTTAGCCGTTGGAACAGCTGATGAGATAGCCAATGATGAGAATGTTCGTAAATACTACCTTGGAGAGCATTTCACATTTTGATATACCATATCGTGTAGGGTGTTGTCTATAAAGATAAAAAAGGAAAAATTTGAGAGATTTATCACATATAAAAGCACTTTTAGATAAAGAGGTAGAGCTTAGAAATACATCTTTTGAGTTATCAGATGATAAACCTGACCCTTTGATGGTCGCTAGAGAGTATAGAGATGAGTATATCTCTCTTCTTTGTGCTTTATATGCTTATGGTAATGCTAAACAGATAGTTAAGTTTATATCATCTTTGGACTTTTCTCTGCTTGAGTGTAGTGAAGATATAATCTCTAAAGAGTTAAAAGATAGATATTATAGATTTCAAAAGAGTGATGATGTGGTAGCATCATTTATCGCTTTAAAGAGATTAAAAGAGATAGATAGCATTGAGAATATATTTTTTGAAGGGTATAGAAAAGATGGTGATATTTTAGATGGGTTGTGGCATTTTATATCTACTTTAAGAGCTGTTTTACCAAGAGATACTCACGGATATAACTTTTTAGTAGGCTCTGTACCTAAAAAACTATCCACAGCTAGTCCATATAAGAGATATATGATGTATCTAAGATGGATGGTTAGAGATGATAATCTTGATATGGGATTGTGGAGTAAGATTGATAAGAGAGATTTGATTATGCCACTTGATACACACACTTTTAAGATGTCTCAAAAATTGGGGCTTTTAGATAGAAAAAGTTATGACTTAAAATCAGCGATTGAGTTAAGTAGAGTATTTAGAAGCTGGGATGAGAGTGACCCTATCAAATATGACTTTGCCCTTTATCGTATAGGGCAAGAGAAAATAAGTTTTAATTAGTAAATTTAATAAAAGTTTAACCATCTATTTAGCACATTTTTTGTAAAATACTACCAAATTCTATTATGAGGATGATTTATGGAAGGCGTATTTACTTACCTTGGTGGTATGTTGGGTGAACACAATCACTCTGCTGTACTTATCGCACACTTAATTGTTGTATCGGCTATTATGATTTTTATCGCAAAAGCTGCTACTAAAAGTTTCAACGCAGTACCAACAGGTGCTCAAAATGTTATGGAGGCTTACCTAGGTGGTGTTATCTCTATGGGTAAAGATGTTATCGGTGAAGAGTTGGCTAGAAAATATCTACCACTTGTTGCTGCTGTTGGTATGTTTATCTTTGTTTCAAATGTTATCGGTATTATCCCTGGATTTGAATCACCAACATCAAATATCAATGTTACTCTACCACTTGCGTTGATGGTATTTTTCTACTACAATGCTGAGGGTATCAAGAAGAATGGTGTAGTTCACTACTTTGCTCACTTTGCTGGTCCTGTTAAGGCTCTAGCTCCATTGATGTTCCCTATCGAGATTGTTTCTCACATCTCAAGAATTATCTCTTTATCTTTCCGTTTGTTTGGTAACATCAAAGGTGATGATTTGTTCTTATGGGTACTTCTAATGCTAGTTCCACTTGTAGCACCACTACCAGCTTATCTATTGCTTACATTCTCAGCACTACTTCAAACATTTGTATTTATGATTTTGATTTATGTTTATTTAGCAGGTGCTGTTGCGATTGATGAAGAGCATCACGAAAAAACACCAGACCCAGTAGTAGATACTATGGGAGCTGTATAATTTAATGAGATTATCACCTAGATATTTAAATTTGATAATCAATTTTCTTTTAGGTACTGCGTGGGCGTTTACGCTCATCGGTGCTATAACTTCATTTTTTTCTATACCACACCCAAATTTCTTTATGGCATTTATAGCAGTTGTTATAGGTATGGTTCCAGGTCTGTTTTTTGTTGTTGTTTTAGAGTATATTATCATAGGCTTTAATAACTATGAAAAGACAAAAAAGATAGAGGAACTTTTAGAAGAGCTTAAAGATAAAGAGTAGGGTAAGTTTTGAATTTACCTAAGATTTTAGATAATGCTATATTTATAGCAGATGCTCACTACCCACATCACGGTGATGGATTTTATCAACTTTTGGTAGATATAGATAGTGGAGTGTTGAAGCCTAGTCAGATATTTTTGATGGGTGATATCTTTGATTTGCTATTTGGATACAATGAGTATATCAAGAGTTTTTCTCTAAAAGCTATTGAGCTGTTAAATAAAATCTCTTTAAAGATACCTATCATCTATATCGAGGGCAATCATGACTTCTCTTTAGAGACTATTTTTAAAGATATCTCTATCTATCCTCAAAGCCAACAACCTTTATATTTTGATTTAGATGGTAAGGTTGTAGCCCTCTCTCATGGTGATTTGTTTGATACACCTTTAAGTTATAGGATATACTCTAAAATTCTTAGAAATAGATACACTTTAACCATTTTAAAAGTGTGGCAAAAGAGTATTATTGATTATAGAATGGCTAAATTGGCACAAAAGAGTATATGTCGTAAGTTTATAGACTTTGAGTCAAAAGTAGATAGGATACTCAACTCATATAGAGATGTTGATTTGGTAGTAGAGGGGCATTTTCATCAAGGGGTAAAGATAAAAAACTATATCTCTTTACCATCTTTAGCTTGTCAAAAACAGATTGCTACTATTGAAAATGGTAATTTTGTATTTGTTGATTTATGATACTCTATTTAACTCTTTTTAGTATCTCTTTCTTATCGGCAACACTACTTCCTATGGGTAGTGAAGCTCTTTTAATTTATGATTTATCTTTGGGATATAGTATGTTTTGGCTCTGGTTCTTTGCCTCACTTGGCAATACTCTAGGCTCTATACTTAATTACTATCTTGGTTTAAAAGGTGAGCTTTTTTTGGAGCAAAAAGGTTTTATAAAAGATGGTGAATTAGATAGATATAAGGGCTATTTTTCTAAATATGGAGGAGTTTTACTGCTTCTTGCTTGGACACCTGTTATAGGAGACCCTATAACTTTTGTAGCAGGTGTTTTTAGGTATAGATTTATATATTTTGTTCTACTTGTATCACTATCAAAATCTATGAGGTATCTGATAGTTATACTGTTATATAGTAATTTTTAGAGACTTTGAAAGCCGTTAGCGATAAATTCAAACTCATATCTATGTGTAGGATATTTTGCTACACCTCTTGAGATAAACTCCTCTTTGCTTATCTCTCTATCCCATAGTTGATACATCAAATCTTTAAACCACTTTTTCTTTTGAGGAGTATCTAGAGCCATTCTATTGTATCTTGGGTCATTTTGAGTGCTAAGGGCAACTTTTCTCATATCTTTATTGAAAAGAGCCTCTTTTTCTGGACTTGGTGTTGGGTGAGCTTGTGTTTTTACTCCACTAAATACATTTTGTTGTTCTATATGTTTTGGTTCGATAGTTGAGATAGTCTGTTGTTGAGAGTTATCTACCCTATGTTGTATCGTCTGTTTTGTTGTTGTATATCTTTGTGATGTAGATGGTTTTAGTGGATTGTGTATCATTGATGGAGTCATAAGCTCAGGACTTGTACACCCACTTATGATACCTAGTGATATAATAGCTGTTATGATATATGATTTTCTCATAGTTACCTACCTATAATTTATTATTGGAAGTATATCAAAATAAAATCTACAAAATATAATAATCTAATAATTAAAGCCAATTTTGTATAGTTTTTAACTCTGAATAGTCAGTCATATCCAGCATAATAGGTGTGATAGATACATATCCATCATTGATAGCTTCAAAATCTGTAATGTGTCCTTTAGTATCCATCCAACCAAGTTCAGGCAGTCCTATCCAGTAGTACTCTTTACCTCGTGGATTATAGTGTACTTCGGCATTGTGTGAGTATAGTCTATTTCCAGCACGAGTCACTTTGTAGCCTTTTAATCTCTCTTTTGGTATAGGAGGTATGTTGATATTTAGAAATTTTCTATTAGGTAGTGGGAACTTATCTTCAAATATCTTTTTAACAAGATAGATAATACTCTCTTTTGCCAACTCATAACCATACTCATCTATACTTTTTCCACTCTCGGCATACACTTGAGATATAGCGATAGCAGGTATCCCTTGAAGTACAGCCTCCATAGCTGCTGATGCTGTACCTGAGTATGTTATATCTTCACCCATATTTGAGCCGATATTGATACCAGAGATTACTAAGTCTGGTTTATCATCTTTAAATAGTTTATTAAGAGCTAAAAATATACAATCACTTGGTGTTCCATCATCTAATTTATAAAAATCTTTCTCTATCTCTATAAAGTGTAGGGGGCGAGTTAATGTTAGCGAGTGTCCACAAGCTGATTTTTCTGTACTAGGGGCAACTACTGTAACTTTAGCGATAGTGGATAGAGCATCAACTAGAGCCTTTAACCCTTTGGACTCATAACCATCATCATTTGTAACTAATATATGTTTCATTTTGCTATCCTGTTTTTTATCTGTTGATATACAATAAAGAGAATTAGAACCATCGCATCAAGAAGAATGACAGATGCTCCTGAGCTGATATTATACATATATGATATGATAAGTCCTATGAGTGTAAGTATCGTAGATATGATACCAGATATCATCATCATACCAAGTAGTGATTGGCTAAGTTTCTCTGCTATATATACAGGGATAGTAAGCATAGCGATTACGAGTATAAGTCCAACTACTTTGATAGCTACAACTATGCTTAGTGCTGAAAGTATAAGAATGAGCGTGTAGAAAAGTTTGACATTTATCCCACGAATAGAGGCATACTCCATATCATAAGATACTGCTAAAATCTCTCTATAATACTTTATAACGATAAATAGAACTACAATAAATAGTAGTATCATATAGTATATATCCATAGTGCTTACAATCAAGATAGAGCCAAAAAGATAACTCATCAGATTTATCTGATACCCAGGGGTGATATCGACAAACAGAATACCTATCGCCATACCAACAGCCCATATTAGACCTATGATTGTATCTATACGACTCTTATTTGTAAGAGTAAGCAGTGCTATAATAGTTGCTGCGACAACAGCAAAGATAGATGCTCCTAAAAATATAGGAAGTCCAAAGTATATGGCCATACCGATACCACCATAAGATGTATGTGCTATACCTCCAGCTAAAAAAACCATTCTATTGACAACTATCAATGAGCCAATAATCCCAGATAATAAACTTACGATAATCCCAGCAATGATAGCGTGTTGTATGAAGCTATATGAGAGTGCCTCTAACATTTTTTACTCCTACTACTTAACATCTCCAACAGTTCAACTTCACAGATGTGTTCATCACTATCTAAAGGTTTGAAGTTATCTTTTTTATCTCTTACATCGTGGATTGTCAAAGTTTTATTTATATGAGCTACTTGAGTAGCATACTCCATAACGGCAAAAATATCGTGACTAACTACAACTATTGGTATATCTTTGTTAAGAGTTTTAAGTAGTTGATATATCTCTTTTTGTCCTGTTGGGTCTATACTTGCTGTTGGCTCATCTAGTATCAATATCTTTGGGTGAGCACACAATGCTCTAGCTATCATCACTCTTTGTCTTTGTCCACCTGATAGCTCTCCAATCTTTCTATGGGCAAACTGCTCTATACCAACAGATGCTAAAGCTCCTAAAGCACAAGATATCTCCTCTTTTGTATATCCAAAAATCGCTTTTTTCCCTTCACTATGTCCGATAAGTACAACATCTAAAACTTTTATAGGAAAATCAGTATTTACATTGGTATTTTGTGGAACATACCCTATAAGCTCTCTAGCTTCTGATGGTTTTTTATCAAATATTGAGATAGAGCCATTTTTGATAGGGAAAAGCCCCATTATGAGCTTAACTAAAGTAGATTTACCCCCACCATTTGGACCTATGATAGCAAAAAAATCATCTTGTTTGATTGTTAGATTAATATCATCTAATACAACTTGTTTATCATAAGCAAATGATAAATTCTCTATCTTTATAATATCCATATCTAATCTCTCTGTCCTATCGCATTTGCTATTTTTAGTAGAGTTGTTTCCCAATCTTTTGCCAATGGAGAAACCTTTATCACATCTATATTTAACTCACTAGAGATTACTCTTGCTGTGGCATCTGAAAACTCTGGTTGAGTAAAAATAGCTTTGATATTTGCTCTTTTTGCCTCTTTTAAGATAGATAATAACTCTTGTGGCTTAGGCTTTTTACCCTCTATCTCAATAGGTATCTGTTTGAGTCCAAACTCATTGGCAAAATAGCCCCAAGACGGGTGAAATACCATAAACTTACTGCCCTTTGGAGTATCTTTTAGGCTACTTTTTATCTCTTTTTTGACCTCTTCTATATGAGCTATAAAATCATCATAGTTTTTTTTATAAAAGTCACTGTTTTTGCTATCTGCTTTTACAAGTGCTTTATAGATGTTTGTAGCGATAGTCTCTATATTTGTAGGAGATGTCCAGATATGTGGGTCTTTTTTGGCATTTTTTGTATGAAGATTGCTCATATATAGCTTTTTTATACCACTATCTAGATGAACCACCTCTAAACATGAGTTTAGTGAGTGAAACTTATCTAGCCATATATTTTCAAACTCAACACCAATAGCAAAGTATAAATCAGCCATAGTGATAGCTACCATCTGTGATGGTTTTGGTTCGTATGTGTGTGGAGATGCCCCAGCTTCTACCATCAGCGTAGTATCTACTCTATCTTTACCGATAGCCTCTATGTAGCTCATAACAGGTGCTATTGATGCTACTACTTTGAGATTGGCAAATATAAATGTTGTTGTAAGTGTTAGTAATAATAGTATCTTTTTCATAAAAAAGATTATATCAAAACTTTTCTAATCTAGCTCTATATTTTTATATTTTTGATATAATCCTATAACTATTATCCATGAAAAAGAAGGATTTTGATGAAAAAAAAGAGTAAAAGAGTGGGGTGTAGTATATGAGAGCTATGATATTATCAGCTGGAGAGGGTAAGCGAATGAGACCATTGACCCTAGATAGACCTAAACCACTACTTGAAGTGGCATCAAAACCACTTATTGTTTGGCATATAGAGAGATTGGTTAGAGCAGGTATCAAAGATATAGTTATCAATATCGCATATCTAGGAGAGCAGATACCAAAAGCTCTGGGTGATGGTAGTAGATGGGGTGTTAATATCCATTATAGTGATGAGATTGCCCAAGGTGGATTAGAGACTGCTGGAGGGATTATAAAAGCACTTGAGTTTTTAGGTGATGATACATTTTGGGTTATCAATGGAGATGTCTGGTGTGATTATGAGATAGATAAGAGTTTTAAGCTAAGAGATGGGGTGTTGGCACATCTTCTGTTAGTACCAAATCCACCTCACAATCTTGATGGGGATTTTGATATATCAAGTGATGGTTATCTGATAGATGGAGATAGATATACTTTTGCTGGTATAGGTTTATATGCTCCTGAGATGTTTGATGGGTTGAGTGTAGAGAGAAGAGCATTAGCTCCTATTCTTAGAGAGTATATGGCAAAAGGTAAGATTACAGCTGAGGTTTTTATGGGAAGATGGTACGATATAGGAACTCCTCAGAGGCTAAAAGAGATAAATACACTTATGAGTATAAACTCGTGTCAATTTTATTAATATTAAAGGAGTGTTGATATGGCTGTGTGGGCTATTGGTGATATCCAAGGGTGTTATGACTCCTTTATGGAGCTTTTGAGTCGTATAGATTTTGACCCAAAAAGAGATAAGTTGTGGTTGGTTGGAGATTTGGTAAATCGTGGTGATAAATCTCTGGAGGTTTTGGAGTATCTATATGATATAAAAGATAATCTAGAGATAGTTTTAGGTAATCACGATATAACACTTATATCGGCATATTATGGTATCAAGAAATCAGACCCGACGATAGAGCCTATACTTCAATCAAAAAGGGCAAAAGAGCTTATAGATTGGCTAAGAGGAGAGAAGTTTTTACACATAGATTTCAATCTAGGCTACTGTATGAGCCACGCTGGTATATCTCCAGAGTTTGATTTGGGTATGGCTATGGAGTATGCTAGACGCATAGAGCAGAAACTTCAAGCTCCAGATGCCAATGTGTGGTTAAAGGCGATGTTTGAAGATGCCTCTGAGAGATTTGATAGAGGTGCTGATGTGTTAGATTTGGATAGATATATCTTAGCAACATTTACAAGAATGAGATACTGTTACAATGATAAAAGATTGGACTTCAAACAAAAAGGTACTCCTACTCAAAAAAAGGTAGATAAAAAAGGTATGAAGCCGTGGTTTGAGTGCCAAAACCGAAAAGATGTAGATTTAAAGATACTATTTGGACACTGGTCAACTCTTGGACTATACAAAGATGAGAATGTTATATGTATAGATAGTGGTTGTCTATGGGGTGGTGCTATGAGTGCGATACGCTTAGATAGTGGTAGAGAGGAGATTGTCCAAGTAAAGTGTAAAGGTTGCCAAGACCCTACTAAGTTTTAGTATCTTAATAAACTGATAATATACATCAAATGGAGTATAATCTACAAGGAAACTACTCAAATTATTGAGAGTTTCATATCAGTGGTGATTTACTTGTGATTTATAAAGTTGAAGGTGATACTTTAAAGCTTGTAAGGATAGGAACTCATTCAGAGCTTTTTTATTGAGGAGTTAATAAATCTTACTATGTTATAATTGCGAAAATTAATATAAGGATTATTTATGGCAACATATATTTTTGGGCATACTACACCAGATAGTGACTCTATCATTGGGGCTATCTCTTTGGCATATCTAAAAAATCAATTAGGAGAGGATTGTATCCCTACTAGACAAGGTGATATCAACCCTGAGACTGCTTTTATCTTAGAAAAGTTTGGATTTGAAGCTCCAGAGCTAAAGAGTAGTTATGCTAATGAGAGTGTGTATCTAGTAGATTTTATGGAGAGTTCTCAAGCTCCATCGGATATCAATGAGGCTACAATTTTGGGAATTGTTGATCACCATAAACTAGGGGATTTAAAAACTGATACTCCTTTGGAGATGTGGGTACGACCTGTTGGTTGTTCAAATACTATCATCAAACAGATGTTTGACTACTACAAAGTAGATATACCAAAAGAGTTAGCAGGTATGATGATGTGTGCTATACTTAGTGATACTGTGATTTTCAAATCACCTACTTGTACAAAAGAGGATACAAAAGCTTGTAAAGAGTTGGCAACTATTGCTGGTGTTGAGGATTATAAAGCTCTTGGTATGGAGATGTTTATCGTAAAATCTGATGTACTTAACGCAACACCAAGAGAGTTAGTGCTTAGAGATTTTAAAGATTTCAATATGGGTAGTGCGAAGATAGGTGTAGGACAACTTGAAGTTGTGGATTTAAGTGTGTTTGATGATATGAAAGATGCTCTTTTTGATGCTATGAGAGAGTTAAAAGAGGAGGGTGGTAGAGATAGCGTACTTCTACTTCTTACAGATATTATCCAAGAGGGTTCTGAGCTTTTAGTTTGTAGTGATGATACTAGTCGTATAGAGAAAGCATTTGAGACAACATTGAGTGATGATAGAGTTTGGTTAAAAGGTGTAATGAGTCGTAAAAAACAGGTTATACCATTTTTAGAGAGAGTTTTCGCATAAACAGCAGATATACAACCTTTAAAACGGGTTGTATATCTTATAGAGTTAATTACTCAGTAACTTCTACCTCTACTGTTTCACCTTCCCAAATACCGTGTTTTGTACAGTATCCATGAGCTACAAGTTTAAGTTTTTTACCTGTTGGAATGATAGTAAATGTTGTTGTGTTGTGTGCTTTTGTATTTCCAAGAGTTCCTGGTACATATGTAGCACGAGCTAGTAGTGTTTCACCATTGTAAAGTGTAACTGATTCGATATAGTGGTCAAAATCATCTGGGTGAGTATATTCGTTACCCATTTTTACTGTTACTTCAAATGGCTCTCCAGCTTTTGCTGTACTTTCACAATGGATAAATGGAGAGTGTCTGTCTATAAGGTCTTTTTTCGCTTCTCTATCTATCTCTGAAATGTCTTGATATTTATTAATCTTTGGCATATTTAATCCTTTTATTTTGATTTGTAAAAGTATTATACCATAAAAAAAGTTAATTAGGATAAAAAATATCTGAATTAAATATGATTTTGAAGTTTTAGCCCCCAAAAGGGGCATAAAGAGTAGAGATTATCTAGCTTCATCAAATAGTTGAGTAGCTTTTTGGACATGGAAGTTAAGTCCAATCTCTTTTTCACTACAACCAAGTGCTAGTGCTACCATCTGTGGCATATGAAGAACAGGAAGTTCTATATCTCTACCTACAACTTTACCTGTTGAGTCTTGATATGTATCCATCTTCAAGTGACAAAGAGGACATGGTGTTACCATCAAGTCAGCATTGTTATCGATAGCATCTACCATCGCATTACCTGAAAGCACTTCTGAAGTGTGGTTTGCTTGAAGCTCAACATGGAAACCACAACATTTGTTTTTGTGGTCATAGTCCACAGGGTGTCCCTCTAGAGCATCGATAAGGTCATCTAGTGATGTTGGAACATAAGGGTTCTCTCCACCATTGCTTGAGTGGTGAAGCTCAGATGGTCTTATGTTGTGACAACCATAAAATGGTGCTATGTTGAAGTTGCTTAGAGGCACTTCTACTTTATCTTTGATTTTATCTAATCCATAATCTTCGATAAGAGCATACAAGAAGTGTTTGATTTCACTTGTACCTTTGTACTCTAGTCCTACTTCAGCTAGTTTCTCATTTACTTTTGCTTTTAACTCTGGATTAGTATCTAAAGCGTGTTTTGTCATAGCTGAGTTTAGCTGACAAGTGTTACAGATAGTAATCATAGTCAAACCAAGCTTTTCAGCGTAACAGATATTTCTAGCATTTAGTACATGAGCTAAAAACTCATCAAAATCTTGTAGGTGACTAGCTCCACAACAACTAGCCTCTTCAAGTATAACTATCTCAATACCAAGTTTTTCAGCTACTGCTAGAGTAGATGAGAGTAACTCTGGTGTAGATTGTTTTGCTGTACATCCCGTAAATAGTGCGTATTTTAATTTACTCATCATCTCTCCTTACAGTTTATTTGTCATTGAAATTTCAATGAGTTTTTGGATTTCATCTAAGTTTTTAGATTTTGGAACATTATCTACCCATGGAAGTGCGTCGCTAAAGTGTATCTTACCAGCCATTGCCATTTTGATAGCTGTTTTGATATGTTTGTGCATATTTAGATAACCTTCAGAATAGACAACGATATCAGCCTCATCTAAGAAACCGTGTTTTTGGATACTTCTTACAAATCCTTCAGCGTGTCTTGTAGCTACATTGCTTTGTGCTACACCTTGTTCAAACTGCATATTGTGTAGTTTTGTGATTTTCTCTATCGGATTGATATCTTTTGGACATGCTTCAGCACACTCATAACACTTAACACAATCCCAAACACCTTGCCCTCTCTCAGCAGTTGCTTCAAGTCTCTCAACTCCTGCGTTATCTCTAGTATCAACACTAAATCTATAAGCTGCTACAAATGCTGCTGGTCCAAAGTAATCTTCATTTGCTTCAACAACAGGACAAGCGTAGTGACAACTACCACACTGGATACATAAATCAGCATCAAGAATTTTGTTGAACTCTTCAATAGACTGTTTTGTCTCATGCTCAGGGTGTGGATCAACTTCTGCTTCAACATACGGCTTAACAGCTGCGTGTTTATCCCAGAAATCTTTTTTATCGATAATCATATCTTTTACAGCTCTTTTTTTACTTTGTGGTTCAAACACAAGCTCATTGTTGAACATATCAAGAAGTTCCATAGCATTTTGTTTACATGAAAGTACAGGTTTTCCGTTTACCTTGATACCACACGCTCCACAAATCCCGTGACGGCAAGACCTTCTATAAGAGAAGCTCCCATCATGTTCCCACTTAATTCTGTTTAGCAAATCCAAGATAAGTTCATCTTTGCCAACTTCCATCTCATAATCTTTATAAGATGGTAGATAATCAGTCTCAGCATTAAATCTAAATGCTTTTATAGTTACTTTTCTAGTATCAC